>ENA-OWNT01001414-OWNT01001414.1-seawater-metagenome-genome-assembly--contig:-NODE-1414-length-30417-cov-4.466711_pt1 | contig 30417 bp, 32 predicted proteins | sample MGYA00238136_ERZ651165 | MGnify/ENA primary metagenome ERZ651165 (study PRJEB26861, sample SAMN08777766) | seawater metagenome | isolation source: coastal seawater | place: USA: Florida | collected...
ACTGGCTGGCTGGCTGACTGACTGACTGTCGGGGGAAGTTCGACAGTGAGTGAGTGCGTTGTTCGTTCGTTGTTTGTTTGTTTGTTTGTTGGAACGACGTGGCGGTGGATGGATGGATGGATGGATGGATGGATGGATGGGGGGACACTCACTCACTCACTCACTCACTCCATGTTAATCACTCAGTCAGTCAGTGCGTGGGTTGGTTGGTGGGTTGGTGGGTTGGTGGGTCGGTGAGCGAGGAAAGAGGGGTCAGCTGATACACACTGCACTTACATTCCTTCGTTCCTTCCTTCGTTCTTTCCTTCGTTCGTTCCTTCGTTCTTTCCTTCGTTCCTTCCTTCCTTCTTTCCTTCCTTCTTTCCTTCGTTCGTTTCCTCCTTCCTTCCTTCCTTCCTTCGTTTGTTTCTGCATTCGTTCGTTCGTTCGTTCGTTGGTGGTTCAACATCGACTGAATGTATGTACGGTCTGTGTGTGCATCGATATGCATTGTCGTTGATGCTTGGGCATTCATTAATTGGTCGTTGCCATCAATCATGAGGTTTGTGGATGCTTGAGGGCTCCGGTGGTGCAGCTTGGGTGCTGGGGTGATGCATGTTGCTGGGCCGCTGGGGAACGTGGAACACAGTGCTTCGTGCTTCGTGCTTGGCACGCTTCGTGCTTGGGTGCTCTGGTGGTGATTGATTCTTAGTCGTCAGCTCGTCAGCGTTGTGTCATTACTTCCAGCTTCGAGCTTGGCATTTCGCAGGCATAGCTGTTGGGGTGCTGTTGGTGCTGGAAGCACATGTTGGGGTGCTTGGAATGCATAATTGTGGTTGCAATTTGTGATCGTTCGTGAGTTACCGAATGGTGGTCGAATCCTGGCGCTTGGAATGAATGTCGTTGCTCGGTGATTCATACATTCTCCACGATGTGATTCGTTATAAAAAAATTAAACAATGCCGTCTGTTTAGGGCCGTGGGACACCCACAGATGAAGTAAGCCGTTGCACTGGGCTGCCCGAATCGTCCATGCCCATTGATATCAAGCTTGATCCTCCATCCCCGGGAACACCCTGGCCACCACCACGCAAGTGGGTCGCGCCCGAGACCTGCAATTCCGCAGCGACCAGATTTGTCAGTTCCGAACGTGTAGCAACGGCAGAGTCGCCAACGCCTACCTGAACATGAGTATTCAATACAGTCATCACCCACAAATGCAAAAGCACCACGTAACCGAATAGCAGGAGCCTGGCGATCGGGGACCCGGCGAGAACTATGGCCACAGTGCGGGTGACAGAGTCGACTTTATCGAGTAGTGCCGCCGCAGTCTGTACAAGCATTGCAATGCAGCAGCAGTCAAACATGACACAGATCACGAGTCACAGCCCCAAAGCGCTCACCTTGTGGCGGGTTGTTCCACCTCGCGGAAGCAGTGTTCGCGCCAGCGTACTGCAGATGGAATCCAGATGCACCGCCACGCCAAAATATGGGAACAGCAAAATGAACAGCTGAGTTGAGAGAACAGGCATTGCAACAATGCAAAAAGAGCTCTTGAAAGACGAAACACGAACTTGGATGAGTTTGCGGTTGTTGGCCGACGCTGCTGGGTGGACGATTGTGGCTGAGCTCGCCGCTCCAACGTGCGAACTTGTTGCAGGGCAGCGTCCCGGTCGGCACGTGCCTGAGCATGCAGGCCAGTCGAGTTACATGGACATGCGCATACCTGGCAGAAACCACGACGCGGAGGCATCTGCACTGTCTCCGTACCTGCTCGAGCTCGTGCTGTCGGCGCATTAAATCCGCCGCCAACTTCTTCTCGTAAGCATCGCTACGTGGATGAGGCTTGGGCACGTCCTGCTGTGCGCGTTGAACCTGCTCCGTAAGCGTTTTCACTGTTTCCTCTGCGGCAAATGCTGTTTGCTGCAAAGCACAACCATAATGTTCTGACGGTGAGATTCAAATTTGTCTCCGCTATCCCCCACGCAGTGGAGCGACGTGCCTGCAGTTCCAGCACTTTCATTTGCTCCTTCGCCAAATCTTTCTGCAGACGAGCAGACGTTTGTTCTGCTAATTCCTAAAGCGACGTGTATGTATAGTTTGGGGGTTGAATGGCCGCATTCACTCAACACGTAAACAACAACCAATCAACGACACTCACCGCCCGTAGTTGAACTTGCAACGCTTCACTTGATGGAGCCTGAGCCGATTCCTGGCTGTTGGTGGAGTGCATTTCAGCTGTTTGTATTGTCGTCTCATGCACCTCATCTGAAATCGCAGCTCCTTGCTGCTGCTGCTGCTGCTGCTGCTGGGTGAGGAACGCGTTCAACTCCTCGAGCTCGCGAATCCGTTGTTGCGCCACCTTTCAACAAATGGCATGCTAATCATCAGATCAAAATCGCATCGAAACGCCATCAGCACCTCACAACATTGCACCCACTTTCAATCTACGCTGTGAGTCTGCATTAAGCTCTTCCTGCTTCTGCAGCTGAACCTCGTCGTCGACGTCGTTGTCTCGCACCTAATTAGCAACACAGCCGCCACACTTACTTCAGTGATACAGTCAAAGCAACAATAAAATTGTCAAACGACGACACACCCGCTGCTTCAGACTAGCTACTTGTTCGCGATACAGCTCCAAATCCGCCTACACAGCGTGAATTGCAGCGAGCGGTGTTGACCAGGAATCAGACAACGTGTGCTTGCGAGTTGCACAAACATGCACAGTAACATACACTATTTTTCTTCTCTTCTGCCAACGTTTCTTGCAAAGTGGCAATTTCTTCCTGCAGCTGCGTCGACAAGGATGCCCGTTGCTCTAATTCTTCTATTGTGCGTCTCAACTCGGCCTATTGTTGTAGCATGAAATGAATACTAACCGGAGTCCACGCAGTTTCCAGGAGAGTACAGAACCACACACACACCTGCTCATCCTCGTTTGTGAGTACTTTTTCCTGAGCATACTCCAAATTGCCCTTCAACTCTTTGACTTGCGCTTCCAAAAAGTGTTGTCGCCGCAACAATCGTTCCTCTACTTCAGCGGCCTCTTCAATCGCGGCTTCTTTCTGTTTCTTTAGCTTTCTCAATTGCTTCCGTAACTGGGCGGTGCCAGCTGACGACGAAGTCTTACTTTGACCTTGAGCTTGCGTGGATGTACGGACGACATCATGCGCGGGTGTCGAAGTTTCAGCGCTCGGCACAGGTACTTTGTTTTGTTGTCCAACGCCTATGTCATCACTGTGCTCGCTCGATGCATCTGCAATCCGTGATGCCGTCTCAGCAGTACTGTCTGTGCTGGCTCCGTCGGCTGCGGAAACCGGACCACCTTCAGGTGGCATCATCTTCCGTTCGGCCGTAGTGGATAGTGTCGACGCTGTAGTGATGCCCGCACTCTCAGACACTGGGCCGTCGCTGTTAAAAGCGGCGACACCCGCATCAGCACTTCCCTTTGTCGCGACAGAAGCATGGACCCCTGCATCATTCTCGCCGGATTGAATGCCTGTTGATTCGCCGGGTGTCGGCAATGTGTCCTCTTCTTCGCTTTGAGAGTCGAGGGACTGGTCGTCGTCGGCACTCTCTTCGTCGCTGTCCTGGGCTATTTTCGAGTCGACAGAGTCCAAGAGGTTGTTGGCTGCCGTCGACACAGCCCTCAACCACAGCGACATCGCACAAACGTGTCTTCGTGTTCTCGCTTAGGTTACGTTCATGTTGCGGTGTTAATGTCTGGTTTAATTCAGAGGTGGCAAAAACTTTTCTTCAGAAAACCCAGGCTAGATGACAGTTAAAGACAAGTGGTCGATAACATAGCGTTGGAAGTTCCACAGCTGGCCACTCAACGGCTGCACTCTTAAGGTTGTCTCCTCATCCCTTCTATTAAAACTAAAATCCAATGTCTGATAACGTTGAATGATGCCGGCCACTCGACGCTCACACACGCCCGCGCACGCACGTCAACACATGCTCACCGCCTTTCACTGCACCCCACCGCGTCCCACCTGCATACAACATACGGCAAATCCCAACGCCACGGACCCGTCGGATAGCAACACGGACACCAACTCCGGCGATGGCAAGATGAATACAACGTTCTGACATTCCAACCGTCGTCGCAGTCGCAACGGCCCAACGCAGCAAACGAACGAACGAACGAACGAACGAACGAACGAACGGTCGACAACGCAACAACAGCGCAACAAACGAACGAACGACCAAACGAATGGGAAAGTAACACAAAAAGTCAAAAAATGTGACAAAATCGTAAAATCAAAATCATAAAACCTGAAATATTCAATCTGTTTTTTGCAAATTTTAGTGATGCCCTGTTCATACAGTCATCCACGCTAGGATTCACGGATTCACATTCCAAAATTAATGTACGGTACAATTTCAATATTTTATAATTTGAGAATTCATTCGAATTTCGAATTTCGAATTTTGGAAGGTGTGATGCCACAACGGCAGCGCCAGCGCAACCAAGCAACCACTGGATGCTAGTGCCTTGATGTGGACAATGCTAGTGTTCGTTCCTTGACCATGCTAGTGGTAGTGCTTCTTGTCAATGTGTTCGTTCATCGTTTCGTCCTTCGTCCGTCGTCCGTCGTCCGTCGTCCTTCGTCCTTCGTGACAAACGGCGTTCGTCCTTCGTCCTGCATCCTTCGTCAACAAAACGACGTTCGTCCTTCGTTCGTCAGTATGGTGGTAGTGGTTTTGGGTGGTTGTGGTGGTGGTGGTGGTCTGGTGGTGGTCTGTCGCAGTGTCTTCTGGGGATGCATTCACTTGCGACAGCTGCTCTTTCAGTGGTTCCAAGTTTGTTCGCTCATGACCTGCATTGCTTGTCAGTCGTCGCATTCATTGTCACCGCCTAACCGAATGGCCTCAGTCATTGATGAGGTAGCAGTCAGTGCATCCGTCAGTATGTTCGTCTTGCGTGCTTGCTTTCCTTCTTCTTGTGGCTTGGTTCCTGCAATCCCTGGCGCTTCTTTTTCGTTCCGCCAGCGCGGCGCCGGCGTAGACTAACGAAGGCAGCCTGCCCTTGTTGTTCTCAATGACGTGTCGCATAATTCCATGCTTCATAGATGCAGGAGGCCGTGGCATTGCGCAAGCGCGTACGAGCATCGTTCGTTCGTCCGTGCCAAGACAGGAGGAGGGGCGAAGATGGACTCACTACCTGTGAACTGTGATGAGAGCACTGTGTTTCTCTCTCTCTCTCTCTCTCTCTGGGCTGGCTTTTCGCACAGTGTGGTTTGCTGCTCGTCTTGTGCTCCAGTCGCTCTGTTCTCTGCGTATCATAGCAGCAGAGCAAAACGTGACCAACAACAGCGACAACGACAACGACACCAAAACAACGCACGAACAGCGCCGTCGCTGCCGCTGCCGCTGCCGCTGCCGCTGTTGCAACTTTGCGCGCCTTCGTTCGTTAGCGCCCAAACCAACAAAAAAAGTCGCACAGTCACAGTCACAGTCACAGTCACAGTCACAGTCACAGTCACAGTCATAGATAGATAGTCAGCGTCACAGTCACAGTCACAGAGCAAGATCTGCGATCTTTTGCGCCACTCACTCACTCTCACTCACTCACTCACTCACTGTCACTCACTCACTGTCACTCACTGCCCAAGGAAGGTCGCTCACTCACTCGCTCACTCACTTTGTCAGTTCAGTTAGCGCGTCGGAGCGTTCCCCGCCACTCATTCATTCACTGTTTGTCGCTGTCGCTACCAACACTTTCGTTGTTGGTAGTGTTGTCGTTGTGGTGGTGGTCGTCGTCTTCGCCCCTTGTTCCTCCTTCCACTTCCTTAGTAGTTAGTTTGCTTGTTTGCTTGCTTCCTTCTTCCTTCTTTCTTTCCTCCGTGTGCTCTCTTCCTTGGCTTCCGCTCAGTTTTATACAAAAGTAAGTCTGTGTTGCGCTGCGTGGCGACTTACTTCGCTCTTGTGTCTCTGCTGTGGGGTAATGGTGTGATGTTATGGTGGGGCGTGGGGCGCGGTGGTATTGCGCCCCTTCTTCCTCAATCAATTTCCTTCGTCGGCTTCCTTCTTTCGTCTGCTCTCTTCGTTGGCTTCCGCTCGTTTTAAAAAGAAGTCTGTGTGGCGCTGTGTGGCGACTTCGCTGTAGCGTCTCTGCGGTGCTGCAGTAGTGTGATGTTGTAGTGTGGTGGTGTGGTGTGATGGCGGCTGCCTCCCGAGCCACTTCCACGGACCACTGTTTTCTTTGCCAACAAGCCCTTAACGCCCAACCAGCGCACGGACACACCCATGGATGACTGACTAACAGGCTGACCGTCGACCCACTCCGTCGGCATTTTCTCACTGTTGTCGCCCAAGCAGGCCACAAACAACACTCGTGAGGCAGATGCGCCGAGCGACTGACTGACTGGCTGGCTGCGTCTGACTGATTGACGCACTACCAGCTCATGCACTCCTCGAGCTAGTGCGCCCCACTGCAAACTGCTCGACGAGAAGTACAACGACAGCTGCTCGCGGGCATGCCGTTGATCAAAGAAGGGCGACACGACTTGTGATGCGCGCTGGTGCCAGTCAAGTGACTGAAGCGCCATCGTGAAAGAAGGACACCAGTGTAGCAGGTTCTGCGCATGAATGCCACGGCGCCCTTCGTGGTGTGAGAGTACACTCTCGCTGTTGACAGAAGTTGAGGAACGGACGCGTCGGCTTTTCCTGGCACAATGAGCGCGACGGACACTCGCGGCGTTGTTGACAACTTTGTTTCACCTCGTCAACGACAACGCCCGTGTTTCTCACAGCTTCGACTCATCACGAAAAAAATACAAGAACCATTCGACTACCATTTTGCTTTCTACATTCTCGTGCCTGAACAACAACTGACGATCTGCATCACGGAACCGTCGTGCGGCAACAATGGACGCGCTGCAAAACATTTCGGACTACACCGCAGAATGCTGCACGCCGCAGTTTTTCACGATTGTCGTGATTTTGATGATATCACTTGCCACGTGGGTCTATCGACGCTGGCATGAAGAGAACGAGCTCGAAGAAAAGAAAGGACTCGTGGTCAACTACCACTTTCACCGACAATGTAACTACCACTGCAAGTTCTGTTTCCACACAGCCCTAAACAGTGATATCGCGCCGGTCGACAAAGCCAAAGAGGCAATGCGTAACCTCAAGACACGTGGCATTGTCCGCGTCAACTTTAGCGGCGGGGAACCCTTTCTCCAACCCAAGTGGCTAGGTGAGATGTGCGAATACTGCCACAGTACTCTTGGTCTGTACGTCAGCATTGTCAGCAATGGAAGCAATATTCGAGAGAAATGGCTGCAGAAGTTTGGCAAGTACGTCGACGTTCTTGCCATCAGCTGTGACTCCTTCAACGAGGACACGCTGAAAGAAATTGGTCGCTGGGCAAAACGCAAAGACCACCTCAAACAACTGAAAAACATCCAAGCCTGGTGTAAGACGTATCGCATCATATTCAAAATCAACACCGTTGTTTGCTCAGCCAACAAGGACGAAGACCTCACGGAGGAAATTAAAACGCTGAATCCTGCACGCTGGAAAGTGTTCCAGTGTCTCTTAATCGATGGCGAAAATGCTGGACCGGACGCCATACGTGACGCGCAAGATCAAGTCGTCACTAAGTCACAATTCAATGCTTTCAAGGAGCGACACAGTTCTCTGAAACAACTCGTCCCGGAAGACAACGACACCATGCGAAACTCGTGCGTGCTTTTTGTTGTTTACTTGTGCTTATTTGGGTCCGATTCATGGTTGTGGTTGGTCAAGTGACTCATTTGCGTTATGTAAATCCTGAATGCAGATACATTATTATGGATGAAGGTTTGTACCTGCTCAACAACACGAATGGGGCTAAAGAGCGAGGCACGTGTACAGTCCTCGAGAATTGCACAGAGGCGTTGGAACAATGTGGCTTTGATTCAGAACAGTTTGCCAACCGTGGTGGTCGATGGTACGACCGTGATCCTTGCGCGGCCACATCTGCAAGCTCGGAACTCTTTTAGAAACACAGTGGCGTGAAGCGTTGCGTCGCCGCCTGTCTCTGGGGGCCACAAATAAATAACGTAGGTTTTCAATTTTGAAATGAGCCAGGTCAGCCCACCGTCGTTGTAGGGAGCCATGAGCATGCACGTATCAACTCCAGTACTTTGGTTGAGAGAGCAGTGCCTCACAATTTCCTTTTGTTTTGTGAAAACTGACTTCGTCCACTTGCAAGTGTTCCATCGCAGCGAGCAGCAACGTTAGCTTTGGCAGCATATATGTAGCGTTCTCGGAGCATCTGTCGGTGTCTTGATCATCCGCGTCGCCGTGAATTATGCTTCTTGCCAATTCGAGCTCCGGCAACAGGTGTGATTCGACTGAAACAACTTCGGCAATGGTATTCCGGACGTCAGAGCAAGAGAATGTATTGTTCCCGGACAAAATATACTGCTGGTTGAACATGCTGTGCTGCGATCCAATAGCGACCACTTGGTTTGTGCGTACAAACTGAGCGAGGTCGTCGGGCACGGGCACAAACGACTCCCTGAGTCGCTCCATCAGAAGTTGGTGGAGTTCGTCCGGGCCGATGCCCGATTGGTTGTCGATTATTGACGCTGCCAGAGCGGTAGTGGTGCCCGAGCCGTGACAATCTGAATGGCATCCGTGATGGAGTGTGCTGAGTTGGAAGCTGCCAGCACCGCAATCCCACGCAGCTAGTTGCTCTGGGCTCGCATTGCTGGACAGACATGCACTGTGGAAACCAAACATGGCCTCCTCAGTTGCGGACGCAACGTGCACGGGAACACTGAGCATCGCGCCGAGGTCTCGTGCAAACGTCAACCCATTGCTCGATTTACGAAACGCTTCTGTAGCCACGGCCGCAGTCTGATCCGGATTCAGATGTTCGGTCTCCTTTAGCAATGTGCTCAACGAGTCAGCACCCTCCTTCATCATTTCTTTCGAAAAGCCGCCGTTGTGCCCACCGCCGTTTTGAAGGTCTTTCGTAAACAGGACTGTCTTGCTGGTGGAAGCTTTGGCGTCGCCAACGACTCGCCCGCTCTCTTCGTCGACGTCCGCAACAACGCACTTCATGGAACCTGATCCGATGTCGACGATTCGGCGTCGAATAAGCGCGTTGGGACGACTTGCAATGTGTCTGCTGCATGAGCGCTGTGCTTTCAAACTTCTCCGCAACGGGTGGAGACTTCGGGCAATCATTTGCGTGCGTGAACCACCGACACCGATGTGCCCGTGTCCCTTGCCCGTGAGATTTTGCTAACAACTGCCCATTTAACCTTGGTTTTTTATCAAACAAGAATATCCCGGTGTGCAATGTAAACTTTCTGTGTGAATAATCAATTCTAACGGGACAAGCATAGCAGCACAACACCGAAACAGCGTCACAGCAAACGAACCAAGCGCACCCCAGAAATCGCAGCAAACTGAACGAACCAACGACATGACGAAATGGCGAAATGACGCAGCAACAAACCAACGAATGAAGAGCGAACGAGCCAAACAGATCGACGAACCAACGACGGATCAGCAGCAGCAACGAGGCAGCAACGAACGGGCAAGCAGTAGCAATAACAACAGCAACGGCAACGGAGCAACAGAACGAACAACAAAACGACACAACCACACAGCCACACAACGACGTCAACGGATCAGCACAACGAACGACGCCAACGACGCCAACGACAGCAACGACAGCAACGACGACAGCGACGACGACAGCGACGACGACGGCAACGACGGCAACGACAGCAACAACAGCAACGACACAACGACGACAACAACGAACGAACGAACAACGAAGGCAACGAACGACACAGCGGCAAATAATCTCATCCATTATCCGTACAGGCTGTATAGTATCTTTTCTGAGGCGACTTTTATTGTTGCGCAAAAGCGGTCGTCGACGTCGTTGTCACTTACTTACTTCTTCTTACTTCTTAATTACTTCGTCGCTGTGTTCGCCGCTCGCTTCACATTCTTCGTCCCTTTGCTCGTCACTCTGCCCCGCCGCGTCGTCTCGGGTCGCATTGAGTCGTCGGTCGGTCAACACTCGCGCCGTTATTGTCGTGAAAATCAGTCATTGTTGTCCGTGATGCGCCTTGTACGGAGTCCACCTTTGAATCCGACCTCGAATGAAAGTGACAAAAACATCATCAACGACGCATCGATGCGCCAGCAAAAAGCTGTGGGCTCATTTATTCGAACTATATTTTTGCTTTTGGATGCACAGCAGTGAAGAAGATTCCAAACGTGCACAAGAGAGGAGTAACTTTTAACTGTCGACCTGCGCGCGTTAGCCTGCATTCCAGAAAGAACCCAAGCATCATGCGCATTGTGGCATCCCTGCTTGTCGGGTCCGCGGCAGTGACTTCCACCATTGCTGTGAGTCCCGTTCCCAATCAAGTGGGTTCACACCAGCTCCAATGCGACGTCTACGCATTAGCTGCCAAATTCGGCCTCAAAATTCAGCCAAGCATGTCGTCGCTGCAAAAGCAGATGCTAGCAGACGCTCTGACCCTGCCAAACTGCACATCCACCTCCTCCTCTCTCCCGACACCGGCCACTATTCTCGGTGCCCAGTCAGCTGGTGACACCCCTCGTCAGCTTCACAACAACAAGGTATCTCCGGTGGTATCTGTGCAACAGAACGACGGTAATGAAATATTTGTCGACGCTGTGCACGGCAGCGACACTGGGTCGGGATCACTCACTGATCCGCTCCAAACGTTGCCAGCGGCGCTTGCGAAGAGCCGCCAACTGCCAGCCTCGTCGGCGAAGACGATAACACTCCGGTCCGGGACGTACTATCTTGCAAACACGCTGGAGCTTACGGATGTGGACAGCTATTTGACTATCCAAGGTTATGCCGGCGAGGTTGCGGAAGTCTCTGGAAGTTCGCCCGTCAACAGCACGTCTTTGAAGTGGGAGGAGTACAATGTGAATGCAACTGGCGGCGCGACGATGATTTCGCTCCCGAACACCAACTGTGTGGAGCGGGCGACCTTTGGAGAAAACAACACGTATGTGAACTACATGGGCAAGACGGACGATGCAGCAACGTGCTCCGACATGTGCTTGCACGACTCGCAATGTGACGCGTTCACTTGGCATGATCCCAATCAACCATCGGGATCACAGCAATGGGACAACATGTACGTCGGTATCTCGAAGGCCTTGCACTGCTCGAGCACTGCCTGTGTAGATTGTTGACTTTTCCCATCATCGCCGCGCACCCTGGTGCCGGATGGTACGCGACACTAGGTGTTACTTCGTGAATCATTTGCAACCGTATGACCAAGTTGCGGAGACCCACCATGTGTCTGGCATAAAAGCAGGTATGACTGTTCGCGTGTGCATATCCGCTGTGTGGTAGCTTGATGGTGCGTTGGTGGTGGCAAGTCAATACAATCTGCTGTATGATTGATAGAGGTGGAGCCACAAAATGTTTGGGTTGCTCGAGGTGCTGTTCCCCCAACCTCAGTCCAATTCCCGGTCCGTGTCATTACTCTGTTTGGCAATACTTTGATGTACAACGTCCGCTCTAACTTGCACACTTTGACATACCCCAGGCCACCGGCCTCCGCATTGACGGTTTGCGAGGGACCAGGGCGCGATGGTTCGTTTAATGTGACGCAATACATTTCTGCATTGCTTTCTTAATACTCAAACGAAACGCCACTGCATCAGGCCGAATGGTGACCCCGAATATCAACTGTTCCCCACCGGATGGGTTGCTGGAGCATCCTGGGTCCGTGCACAACATTGGGCAGTTGTTTCCAACACCACGCAAAGTGGAGCATGACCCGGTGTGTTTTGTTCACACATAGGCCCCTCCGATCGCGGTTCAAACGCCTGCTGAAAGCATTGGGGTCACGACGCCAAATCGATCCGATGAAGGGCCATGCGAAACCGTGAATGGATACTGGTGCGGCAAAGTACCTCACTACAACGTGCCCCTATTGGTATTGCTGACATTGCTGCTGTCACCTGCAGCTATTACGAGACGGGAGTTGGTGGTCGATGTGCTCAGTATGGATTTGATCCCCCATCGGGATACTGGTGTGCAAGCAACCCGCCGCGCGGAACTGAGTGCGTTTGCTGTGTGCTGCTGCTCTCTCATTCTGTCACGATGTTGACGGCGTTGATTATTATTGCAACCGCAGATACTCGACTCAATTCCCATCCGCACTATCGTTCCCTAACCTTGGGAGCCGCCCTTGGCAACACTGGAAGCCAAACGAAACCGTTGTTAACGCATTCCGAGACGGTATATTTCGTCCCAACTGCAGCGACAGCCCCATGCCTTGCCCCCCATGTTCCACTGACAGATGTGCTTTTGTTTGTACACATATTTTAATGTCTCGTGCAGGGCACTGGTTCTCTTACGTGTTTTTAATTGACGAGCACAGCGTATCTGACTCCGGAGAAACGAGCCTGCGCTGGACGATTGGGGGTTTCCAGGTTCGCACCACACACGACTATGCTACGCCGTTGTGGTTGTCGATCGTGTCCGTAGTGCTCACCAATTGTTTTATGCCGCAGGGTGGGGAAGGTAGCACAACTGCAGCAGAATTCAACATTGAGAACTCGCTTGATGAATTGGACTACCCGAACGAGTGGTATCTCGATGCGGACACTGGCGACTTGTACTTTTATCCGAACAACACAAAGTACGCGTTGCACAGCATCTGTTGACTCTGGTGGTGCGCACATCGTTGTCATGCAATGCACTTGCATCCGTTCAGGCCGGGGACTCCGCCACCAGCGACCAGCAATTTTGCGGTCACACAACTCGAGCAACTAATCACCGTCACCGGTGCTGGCAGTGCTGCGAATGAAACTGGTGCTCACGCTGTAAATATCACACTCAGGTGGGCCTGAATTTGTATGTTTCATGTTTGTGATGAGGCGTTTGCACTCACCAAGTGGACTGCAATGTGACATGCAATAGCAATTTGAAGTTCACCGGAGCAGCGCTCTCCACGCTTTCACCACATGGACTTCCCAGTGACGGTGGTGGTGACTGGGTAAGTATTCAATTGGATCATCCCAGAGGCATGCAACCCTGCCAGTGTGTTTGCATTCAATGTGCCTCTTTGCACTCTGCAGACCATCGCACGCCGGGCAGCCGTTCACTTGTCCGGTGTAGAAAATACGGTCATTGCGAATTGTCTTTTTGAGCGAATCGATGGCAACGGTGAAGCGAAATGCACAAGCAGGGATTGTTGTCGTACATGGGCCTCACTATGATGCATGTGCACTTTCGAAACACAGGTGTGATGATTTCCGGTTACTCGCGGCAGACGGCGATTTTGCAGAACGAATTCCATCTCGTTGGTGAAAACGCCATCGTGTCTTGGGGCTACACCGCAGACTTTCCCGGCGTAGAGCGTGCCGTCCCCATTCCTGCCACACAAGGTATGTTGTGCACTTCATTTGCAGTCCAATCATCGTGAAGACGCGATGCCGATGCGTCATTGTTGCTGGTAAACTTTTGTAGGCCCGGACGCCCGAGATGGTAACCATCCTCAGGGTAATGTCATCAGTGGCAACTTCATCCACGAAATTGGGCACTTCCAAAAGCAGGTACACCTCAAACAGTTGCTGTCGCCGAGCTGCTGTTTTTCTGTCACTTCGCGGATTTAGTTCTGAACACATGTTCATCTTGCTTTGCTGTTGTTGTCAAGGTGTCGTGCTATTTTCAAGCACAGACACAGCAGTCCACATTGTCCAACAACATTTGCTTCAACGGACCTCGCGCGGGAATCAATTTCAATGATGGCATGGGTGGCAACAATTTACTTGAGGTAAGGATCTGTGTTGGCAGTTACTGCTGTATGCATCGAAGTGGCAACACTGCGCACAACGTCAACGTCACTGAGGTTATGTTGCTGTGCGATATCATGTAGAACAATCTTGTCTTCAACATGGTTCGAGAAACACAAGACCATGGCACTTTCAATTCGTGGGATCGTCAGCCATTTTTTGTCGCTCGTGAAGACTTCCCGAACGGCACGTACATTCCCCTGTACAACGAGATAACGGGCAATTTCTTCATCAATGACTACAACTCACAAGAAGCAGTTGACAATGATGACGATTCATGTACGTCGAGCGCGTGCTCGCAACAGTTGTGAGATCGTGCTGTTGTTCAACGCTCGTGTCAACCGGCCATTGTTGTGCGTTCAGGCTACTATGAAACACACCACAACTTTTTCCCGTTCTCCAGCAGCGGGCTCAAAAATGACTTTGGTGGCCACGACAACCACCATCACAACAACATGTTCGTACTTCAATGGAATGTCAGTTGTTGCTTGTACGTGCGGCCATCAAGACTGGGCTCGCTTGCGTGTGCTGTAGTTACATTAATTCCAACACGTGCATGAACGTCAATCCTCAAAAGCCGGGTCATCAAGATGAATTCTACAACAACACGTAAGCGTATCAATGGCGCTCGTGGCTCCTCTTCAGTCCTCATCTGACTATTTGTATTGCGTTGACCGGTCAGTTGCATCATTTACGCCTCAAACCCACAGTATGCTAACTACGACACTCATGACACCTACGGACCTGGGGCTCGCCCAATCATGCACGATAACCGCGTCTACACACTGGATGGCGAGGTATGGCGCACCAGGCACTTCGCATTCTTTCGTCTTGAACCCGTCTAGTACGCTTGCAGGGCTGACCTAATCTCGTGATACATGGTACAGGCAACCGAAGCCGGCGTTGCTGTCGCTGATGTGCAGAAAGAGGGCTACGACAACGGCACGACGGTCCAGGCCATGCTGTCCGATGAAGACATTGTTGCCCTTGCGACAGAACTGCTAGGTCTCTAGCTGTACTGTAGTCAGGCGCCATCACGGGGAATTGTTTTCCGAGCTTTACTTTTGGCACTTCTCTGCGACTTAAAATTTAAAGATTTAGAGCAGGACAACAATCATTGCAGGCAAGCTGGATGCCATATAGTATCGTGGCGGCGATGCATGGCGGTGCAGCGTGGTGCACTTTTCATGGTCATCGAGGTGCATTGTGGCAGTTTCTTCCGCGTTTTGTCCGCTAATCTCCACAAATCGTTCCAAATAGTTTCACAATCGTACTCTGCGTGCTGAAGACGTTCACTTTCGCGTTTAATTAATCATCATCAAACGCTGTGACGAATCACCGCTATGTATGCATCCAAAGTGGTTCGTTCGTCCTCGCACGCTACTCGAGCACTGTTTCAATGCATGCGCAAACGTGTATTGAGTGCAGGTATTATGCTCTGGGCGAGGGGTATAGCCCTGGACCAGCGCTATTACCCCTTACTCTGGCGGTATTATGCTTTTCTAGTCATTCCCCTTGGCTTGTCTGTGGATACTACGCAATTGGTGCTTGCAGCGGGAAGAAAGAGCGAAAGAGCGGAAGGCGGGAACGCGGGAACGCGGGAAAGCGGGAAAGCGACGTTGTGATCGACGTTCGTTCTGCTGCACTTTTGGAACCTTGGAAATTTGGAAATTTGGAAATTTGGAAATTTGGAAATTTGGAAATTTGGAAATTTGGACGTTTCGGAAGTTTTGAGGTTTGAGAGGACGACAGTGAGAACGGTGCATGAGTGAATGATCTTTGGTCTTTGGTGTTGGTGCTCACTCACTCACTGTGACACTGTGACACTGTGACACTGTGACACTGTGATTGCCTGCCGCTCATTCGTTCATTCGTTCATTCGATCATTCATTCATTGGCCACCGCCAACCACAACAACGCCGCAACGAACGACGACGAACGACCACGAACGTCGACGACGAACGACGACGACGATAGCAACGACGAACGACGAACGACGACGACGATAATAACTAATAACGACGATAATGGCCAATGAACGAACGAACGACGACGGACGGCGGACAACAGACGGTGGGCGGTGGACGGCGGACTGCGGATGGCAGGCGACGACAAACGCGAAGCGAGACGCAGAACGTCCGACGATGATCGACGACGACGAATGAGAACACGACAAACGAAGAGCGTGACGACGAAGAACGACGATACCGTTGCTCACTAGCTTCACTTGAATTAACGAGGCGCACATGTCTGACACCTGTTGCCAGACGAGCAGTAATCGGTGAGGGGGAGACATGGCGCTACGTTGTTGAAAGTGCATCTCCTCTCTCGTGCATGACCGTGCGTGTCTTTTGGTGGAGCGTGCATGGAGACATGGTTGTGAAATTAATGCCCGAGACAGCATTTCTCTTCGCTTTATGCCCAGACTTTTGTCGCATCATTCGATTTTTTATTGCGTAAATAATGAAACGAGTGATGGCTGTGTAGCTGGCCAGGGAAGCGGGAAATCATCACACACACAAAGGTGTGAGACAGCATGCAGCAATCAATGCTGCGTCGCGGAGCGGCTGCTTAGCGCTTCGAAAGTCGAGGTTACAATGCCGCGCACTGTGCGCGCTCAGGCCCTGCCAGATGAAGTTCTTGATTCCTCCGCCGCTCAGTTTGGGAGCTTCTTGGTCGGAATATCACAGTCCCTAGGTGACACACGGCCTCGGACCCCGGCTGAGACGCGCAAACGCCGCCAGCAATCGCGGACGTGGCGAGGTGGTGGTTTGCCCGCTTGGTATCTGGACACCAAGAGAGATTTCTGGGGGATTCGGGAGCCCGTAGTTCAGCCCGTTGCCAAAGAACGTGCTCGCAGTGGCGGCACACGCTCGGTATCGGGTGCTACTACCTCAAAGACACACACAAAAGGCCATGGAAGGACTGCAGTTTCGCGGTCCAACGGTGCAGGCGCCGCTCATTCCTCGGAGCGTAAGAAAAAACGTTCAACAAGGGCACGGTCACCGAGCCCCACACGCACGAAGCGCAGCTCGTACTCGTCTCGCCATGTTCACTCGAAGAGTCGACGGAATTCACCGTCAACGAGGACAAAATCTTCTACCAACTCCAAACGATCGACCACAAGCAGAACTCCAAAATCAACTTCAACGGCGCGTAGTTCGAACCGGCCACATAGCTCGCGTGACACGACCAAGAGAGAAAACGCTAAACGGCCGCGCAAATGATATGGCCATGTCTGCTCTTAAAATTTTATAAATAAATAGCTTGTGAACATGAGACGATCATTCATTGCCAGCACCGAGCGTTCAGGCCAGCGAAATGCCCCACCGCGAGTGTGGGTGAGCAACAATTACTCGAACGCGAAAACTGTAGAGTTGGGACCCGCTGCTTTGGCAGTCCACCCGTTGTCGCTGGCAACGATGTCGATGCATGCACGCTTCCACCCACGAGCCAATCGCCCCTCCTTGACACGATCCCACACAAGATCGCCCTCCGCTTGGACCACATGAAGAACTTCGCTTCCATATGGGCCTCCTGCATTGGCCTCGATCAATTTGCGTACAAAAACCTCGCATCCAGATGTCGACGCGTTGCCAGCCATAGCTGCGAGCGCCTTGGTGCCGGCATTTTTCTCTGCTTTCATCCTGCGATCAACAGATTGCTTCGCAAACTCGATGTCATTGATCGAGAACCGAACAACCAGCCGTCTGTATCCTGAAGCGGGTGGGAAGCAATGATCCAGGTACGAAAACATGGATGTGCTTCGACCTGCGCGTGTGATGACACCTTTCATTAGAACACCACACTACGTGCTCTGACTCTCATGCCAAGTTTTCCGGTGGTACGCACCGCTAGTTTCCAGCATAATGTTCATGCCACACTCACGCGCGGCTCCCACAAGCAGTATTCCTACCATCTCGGCGAGTTTCCGGTACCTGTTCGTGGAATGCAAGCAAAGTCACGAGATTGAAAACTGAACACAGTAGGTCAAGAGTACGTCATCCCGACCGTGCAAATATGGCGCTTTTCAATTGAGCGTATTGGTTGAGATCGCCCACGTCGTCCTGGTACAAACGTCGAAAATCCTCATTCGCCATGGTGGCAACAATAAAGTCTAGCTGGCGGAAAAAGCTGTTCGCTCCCGTCGGTAACCCGTCTGTGACTGCGACAACAAGCATGTAGCGTGATGCCAAAGGCCGCCGTAACAACACGCATCATGCAGTTGTGACTCTTCATACCATTCACACCAAGGGCTTCGGCAAGAACGCGGTTGAACCACGGTTGGTTCACGGCTGTTGTCTTACGAATCCCATTCAAGCCCGAGATCAACACAGCCCAGGGTTTCCGCGATGAATGTTGCGCATGGCGCTGCGCTTCATCCCAGTTCCCACCTTCCAGAACACGAAAAAATAACTTTTGAAATGCAGAGCTATCGACGGGCGGCAGTGCCAGCTTCAAGTCTTCTGCTGCCTTGGATGTTGCAACCCAATCCTAGCACCGCATACACAGTTCAGCGGTTCTACCAGCCACAATGGTCGACGATGTGAAACAACGAACCGAATGGGACGTGTGAGCCCACTCGCGAAAGACGCTTCGGAGCCTTGTAAAATCGACATGTTGCGATGCCGGTCCAAGAATATTTGTGATAGACTTCACAGCACGATCCAATTCGCTCGATGAAAATGGTTCGTGGCGACTCGTTCTGCCTTGCAAGATCTCACTTTGCCGTTCAATGTTGCGGTAGCTGTCCTGCCCTGATTGCTCCCCGGACGGAACTCTGGCAACGTTGAGCGCCGCAGGCGCTGGTGAACTCGATGCGTGTGTGACAACGACGTCTTGATGCCTGGCTTGTCGATTCTGCGTCAGACATCCTACAATGTCGAGCGCTGTTCGAGCCAACGCAACCAGCACCAGCAATAGCAAAGAAAACAACAACGCCACTGTTTCCCAGTCTGACACTTCGATAACGTGTGCAACAGAAGCCCAAATATTCGGTTTGAGTTCGTCGCTCAAGATGCCATGTGTGACGCGGAAAGGTTCGTTGACCTCAAACAATTGGGCGACTGTAAGCCAGCCGTTTTCCAAACAATGTTGCCGCAGTTGAAGGCGAAGCTGCGTCATACGAATGGGCAGTTGCTCTATGAATGATGATTCTTCACGGGACTACAGCGAAAGGGCAAACGTCGAATTCAACGAACGGATCCGGCAAATGAGGTCACAGTATTGCATGGGCTTCCTCACCTGGAGCTGTGACAACGACTGTCGGTAAAAAAGCAGTGCCGCGGAAATATTCTTCCTGTGCCCAAGTCCGGCTTCATACATGTAACCAAGGTTGTACGATGCCTGCGTTGAAACGAACAGGGCAAATTTAATTGCGCCCAGTGGTCAGCAGCAAGCGGGGTACGCAACGGACCTGTGCTGCTCCCAGATTACTAGCTTCTGCATACTTTTGAAACGCAGCTGGGTAGTCCACTGCGCATCCGCCCATACCATAGAAATAAAAGTCTCCGAGCCTGCAAGGCACAACCAACACACGTACGATTTAGCAAATAAAAATGAACGTTCACATGTGCGTTTGCTGCTGCTTACCGTAGAGTCGCCTCCGCGCTGCCCTGATCATGTGATTCCACGTACAAAGTCATGGCAGCTTTGCTGATGAGTCCCTCGGCATCGTTGTTTGGCGATCCACTCGCAGCAAGAGCAAGATAGCGGTCTAGCAAGAATCCAGCGTTGTTTTGCCCGACCTCGTACCTGCGAAAATGGGTATTCCGTTAAAAACTGCACGCAAGCGCGGCAAAGTCCAGATGATGCAAACCCAGCATCGGCAGCCTCAAGATAAAGTCGTGCTGATGCATCCAGATCCTTCGCAAGGAATCGATCAAAAGCATCTCGCAAAATGTGTCCAAAGTTGGAGCTCTCGGCAACACTTCGCAGGTACATCACTGCATTCGCACAATCGCGCTCGATCCCCCTTCATTCCAGTGATCAAAAAAAAACATCCCCACAGTTATCTTGAGGCGGCAGGAAATACAAAGTGTGCATTTGTGCGCATACCCATCTTCATCGCCATCGAGATACGTGAGCCCAAGCATGTACACTGCGTCGAAGAACCCAAATCGTGAAGAAGCTTGCTGCCAAAACTCGATTGCTCGGGTGTGGTTTTTGTCAGTGCCGATGCCATCGTAATGCATTTGCCCAGCGTTGAACAGGGCGTCTGCGCTCTTCCCTGTGGCAGCAGCCCGCTCGAAGTAATGAAGTGCCATTGTTTGGTTCTGGTCACATACAACGTAATGAATCAGAACCCACTGCCACAGATCATCATCGCCGCCTTTCTCATCACGTACCTGCTCAATTGGGTCCGCTGACTGTTCGTCGGGCCCGCTTCCGTGATAATAAGCAAATCCGAGGCCGTTTAAAGCGTCAACGTTTTCACTGTCTTGATCAAGAGCTTCTTGGTACAGATGCACCGCTCGTGTGATATTCGGTGCAATTCCACCTTCACCTTTCAGATTCATGTTTCCTGCCGCCACCAACCTGTGCCGCACAGCATCGCGAAAGCTTGTGATCGAATCTTGGTTTGGCGAAACACTTTCTGTACGAAGCATTACCCTTCGATGGAACCCAAGTTGGCAGCTTGCTGAAAGTAGTCAAGAGCCCGAGCCTGATCCCGGGGCAATCCTCGTGCACCATAATAGTACAGCCCGCCCATTGCGACCATCGATGGGATATGCCCTGCCGAAAGTCAGCACCAGCACAAAACTGTCTCTACATTGTCGCTTGAGGCACACCACTGACTGAGAATGGTTTTTACCTTGCTCGGCCTGCAGTCTTTGGTACTCTATTTGAGCATCGTCGACTCCTCTCTCCCCCTGGTCAACCGTGTATTCCGTGTCCGGTGACAGCCGTTGTCGCTGGCTCAGAGGTTGATTTCCTGGCAAATGAAACAGATGGTACGACCATCGCGCAGCTTGTTCGTAATAAAACGCAGCAGCTTCGCAAAATCCCTCGTTGCCCCCCGACCTGCAAAAACAACAGACCACAACCACCGCAACATTGAGTCACATTCCCTGCATCAACAAGCTATGCGCTGAATGCGTAACACATACACTCGGAATTCCCTGTGGTTACGGTAAGCCAACGCCATCCTGCTTTGGAAGTTTATCTCTGCACCGCCCTGCTGGCAAGCTGCCACCGTGTGCAATGCAGTCGAAACGGTATCGCGAGTGTCAAACGGAGAGAGATTTCTGTTGTGAAACACATTGTGGGTCACAAGACTGGCGATGTTGCCGATTCGATCATCAACCAATGCTTCCGGCTGAACTGGCGGCTGGTGGAGATCCGTTCTCTTGCCTGCGTCTAATATTTGAACCCGCCGCAAGAGAGCTAGCGCGGACGGGGCCTGAGGGTGGCCTTGTATTAAAGCACGAGTGAAGCATGATGCTGCTACTTCTGCATTAGAAGCGTCCCTGTACGCCGCAAAGTACATAGTGAATTTTTAGTCCCAGATGGCGTCAGTAGACCTCTAAAGTTCCGCGACTGACCTGGGCATTCCCACAATATCAGGAACTAGCTGCATTGCTGCCGACACAGCCGCATCGCGCAGGCCAGGGCAATTGAAAGCAATTTCGCCCTCGAAGACAGTATCAGCTTCAATGGCCTCAGTGGACAATTCTTGACCCCGACCATTGCTCCAATCCCCAAATATTGCCAGTTGACCAAGCACATACCATGCCCGGGCACTCTGCGACAAAAGAGCTCGCTGCCTCAGCAATTGTGTCTCTCCCCTTGGCCATTCGTTGCCTGTTGAGAGCGAGCAGAGCGGATGTACGACCAGTCAGCACCGTGTCGTGAAGCAAAAGCGAAACGTGCAAGGCCAAACTCGAAACTCGGGGGGAGACAAACCAGAATCGTCTTGCAGATCTGGCTCCAGTGACGCCTTTCGCAGCAACTCCACCGCCCTTGGGATGGCCGCTTCTTCGCAACTGCGCAACAGACGATGCGCGTCCTCGAGCATGGTCTTCGCGTTGTTGCCATGTCGGGTGTCGCGACACTGCGCATTGCTGCTGTTTTCCTGCCGGTCATCGAGCAAGGATGTGTCCACGGCGTCATGCCACCAAAAGCTGTGCCCAGAGTGAATACCGCTCGGGAAAGTGTACATCGAACTAAACACGTCGCGCGCTGCTTGCTGGACCGACAAGTCACCGCCTGCATCTACCTGACTGAACTGGTGTTTCTCACCTGCGAACAGGGCCGTGACTTGACTGGGCAACAAAGAGTCCGGAAAGAGCTTGAAATGTGACAGCATGCCTCTCATCCCTGGCAGCCATGGATCTTTGCCGACGTACCTGCAGCGCCGTATTCAGTGTGACGGATCCGGCTTTCATGTTATTAATAACACAGTTCGGAGCGAACTCACATGGGCCCAGAATTCGCCATGACGCGGTCGCGAAAAGTCAACGCGTGGTCCAGAGCACCGTTGGCGTAAACGGCAATACTGTACTTCACGCTTTCGGCAGCAGTTTCTGCGGTGTCTGACAAGTTAGAAGTGCATGGTGAGCGCGTCTCGTTAATTGGAGAGCTTTCGCGCCGCGTAAAGTTTGAGAAGACGAATGTCAAATGTAACCACTCTCTTGTCGGCAAAGCATTTTCATTTGAAACTCCAACGTCGAACTCATCAATGGTGCTCACCTACGCCACATCAAAAACATCAAGGACCAACGTAAATATGAAGGAAGAAGTGCGTGCGACGAACATCACGAGGCCAAAGAAAACAGACTTTGGTAAGTAGACGATTGTCCGACAACAGCCACGCTGCTGGAGTCCTCTGCTCCGAGTCAGGCCTGGCGTGCACACGCAGTTTAGCACAGACTCCACGTTAAGAAGAGCGAGTTGTCAAAAGCTTGCCCCTTATAAAATAGCCCTCTGTATTCACTCTGGTCCCTGTGAACACCGTTTCCTGAAAGGGACTGCACCAGCGACCCATTAGCACTCGACGATATGTCGGTGTCAAGGGTCGTCAGAAGCCACATCGAAATGGTGAAGTTACCCTGAGCGTCGTAGCTACCACCAACACAACAGAGCAGGTTCTGAGTTTTTCCATCCTCCGCCATTGCACATTCACAGATGCACTCACGGGAAGCGGCTGTGGGCGACCCGGAAGCCGTGAGTGCCATCGAGCGCCACCGCAGTTGGGATTTGAAACGACGGAGTCGGCAACTTGCCAATGTCGCCCACGGCGTGGTCGGCAACGCTTTTATATTGCTGCGGGCTGGAGTGTTCACTTGTGTGAATCGTCTCTGTTTGGCCAACGAGCTCGTACTTGGCGCACTGGTCCACAATTATGTTTCGACGCGGCAACGGCTGGCACTCTTCGAACCCGATCACGCCCGTGCACACACGTAGTTCGTACGTTCCCGATGCCTGCGTGGAGTTGTTGGGCAAGGTGTCAAAGGAATGTAAACAGAAGTGGCATTGCGGTCTTAAAGAAGGCAATACAGCGGGCACGACAACCACAAAACTCACCGGAATGCGCAGGGGCCACCTCAACACTGAACGCCGAACCCACAAATCAAGGCCTGCGGCCTCCGTGCTGTCCAAGTCCAGGCGCACACACTGACGTCCATCGCTGCTGTCGACAGTGCTGTTGGCAGATACGGCAGGGACAAAAATCTCTGTTGTCGATTGGGACGTGAACTCGTATTGGCACGTGCTGTTAATGGCCACTACATGGTCAGTGGGCCAACCGGACACTGCGTCTTCAGCAAGGGTACTCAATTCGAGGCCCGAGATTGTTGAGTTGTCAGCGCCGCCCACTGTCAACGCAAGTCCCGTGGTTCCCTTCAGAGACCCAATTGCCAAAGCTGTCACCGAAAGAGTTGTACCATCCGTCCCACTTGCAGGCGAGCTCAAGTATTGACTAAACTGCCCCGCACTCCACCGACGTTGTGCGACAGGCTTTGGGTTGGCCGCTCCATCCTGCCGGTACAGGCCAAGCCAGATGTTGACGTCGTCCCGAAAGTTGATTTCCTCGAGTTCGTCTGGCGCGAGATCCACTACCACAAACGCATCAACGGGGTCGTATTCGCACACACTGGGAGAGTTGACTCCCAGCTCAAATCGCAACGCGCCGGCAGTTTGCACCAATGCCAATAGCACACACGCCACGGCCGTGGTGAGCGCAGAGTACGCCATGACTTCTCAGGGTCACCCGTAACGTGGCCACACTGATATCATGCTCGAGTAGCGTCGAGCAACACCACGAGAACGCAAAACTCGTTCTGTTTTTGTCCCGTGAAATTAAATGGTCACTCAATCTTGCCGTGCGTTCCATTGCTTTACTAGCGGAGAGCAACACGCATGGCCAGCACCTGCCAACCTTCTGGTCGCTACCGCTGCCTCCTCGCCTTTCGTCTTCGGCGTGTGGCTGTATGCACATCAACCATGCCGTTGTAGCATGCTCGTTGCACTCAAAGGATGCCGCAGGGTCCTTTCCCTTTGCCCTCGCCATCGGCAACGTTCTCAGCTCCAACGACGGGAGTTCGCACGCACGGGCGCCGCATGCCGCATGCCGCACGCGACGGTGATGAACGGATGAAAGAAGGAGAAAGGAGCAAGAAAGGAGCGTGTCAGTGTCGTGTTGTTGGCGCGAGGAGCGTGTCAGCCAGCGTGCCAACCAATCAACCAACCAACGTAACAACGCAACAACGCAACCACGAACGACGACACGGCAGGCCGGCAAACTGGCGGGAACACGGTCAGCCTGTGGGGTATTCGCTCAAAATGCTCAGTTGTAATTACGGTAGTGTCAATAGGTTGTTCATGTGATACAGTAATGTTTGTTTGTGTAATGTGTTGTTGTGTATTATTTGACACGGTGAAGATATTGCGAATTACGGTACGTCTTTTTGTTACGCAATGATGTAGTACTGTTGTGAGAGTGTACTACACTTTTCGTGATTAATACACGCAACTGTTAGTCATTGTATTCCACCTCCGAAATGACATTGTGGTACTGGGTATTCATTTTTATGGCATAAAACACATGCCGCAACAGGGTCGACGCAGTTTGACACGCTCCCTCACTTTGAATGAATGATGAACTGCCCGCCCACTCACTCACTCACTCACTCACTCACTCACTTCACTTCACTTTCCCTCCCACGCCCACTCCACCCCACATTCAAAGTTCATCATTCACTTTGCTGTTCTCGCTCTCTCCCTTTAAACGCACTCCAATCACTCAACTCTACCTCTCCACTCACTCGTGTGCGTGTGTAGGCTGTAATCAGTCGTTCTTCATGCAAAGCGAAGCAACTCCCTCCACTTCGCGTTTTTTCAAAAAAGTGTGCTCCCAATCGCACTCCCACGCACTCACGCCGGTATCCGCACTCAATCAGTCACCGCGCTCCGCCTCCACGCACTGAAATCCACCGTCACGTGAAGGCTGAAATGGCGTCGCGGGGGGTCACTCAGCAACACTGCGTCGATGTATCCTATAATGGGATTTCACGGTTTCGAATGAGGGAAGCGGCGCTGATTGCTGGCTGCGTTGTATCTCATTTATTTTGCAGGTTTCTAAGAATAGAAACGTGAAATCAATGCACTGTCGTGCAGTCATTCAAACTGCTGATTCCTGGCTTTCCGCATCGAAAGCTGCGCATTGTCGAAGACAGCGGGCGAGCAGCTGCCGCGCAGTGTCCCTCCAAACATCAAATTATGTGGAATACCAAAAGAGGATACCTTGTAAATTGAAAAATTGAAAATCGAATGGCAGTGAGTGAGTGAGTGAGTGAATGTCAGTGAGTGACAGTGAGAGAGTGAAGGAAAGCAGCGTTGAGTTGAGTTGAGTTCCGCCGTTTGTTCGTTTGTTTGACCAGTGAGTGATTGTGAGTGCGTGGCGGTGAACGAGTGGACGACCAACACAGCGCACGACGGCGTTGGACGACCGGGACGCAGCGGGGGACCACGCATTCGAGTCTTTCGTTGTGTCGCCGTCCTTCCTTTTTGTCGTTCCTTCCTTCCTTCCTTCCTTCGCTGCCGCCGTCGCCGTCGCCGTCGCCGTCGCCGTCGTTCGTCCGTCCGTCAGTCGCCGTCGTTGTGGTGGGGGTCGTTGCCGCGTTGCCGTTGCCGTTTGAGTTCTTTTGATTCGCGTTCCTCTTTGTGTTTGCTCGCGCTTGATCGATCTCGACTGGCTGGCTGGCGGGGTTGATGCTCTTGTCCTTGTCCTTGCTCACGTGTTGTTTGTGGTTGTGTTCTTATGCCGACTCGGTTCGATTGGACGCACACACCGGCTGCGGTTGCTCCTGATGCACCGCTCCAAACATGCCGCCAACTTTGTCTGTGTCTGCGGCCGCCGTACCTGGTTTGAATGCGGTTGTGGCGCAACGTGGATAGAACGACGAAGACGCGTGTTGAAAGCACCACGGCGTGTGCATTCGCCGCAGTGGACACGCTGTCGCCTGTTGCCAGCCTGCGTGAGAGGACTGGCAGCGACGGCGAGTCTCAATTGGGCAAGTTTGGAACGTCCGACGGAGAGGCACTGCGACGGAGCTGCAGTCAAGCCGCTCGTCAGTGCTGCAGTATCGCAATGGCGGAGAAACTGTCATCGCACCGGGCACTCGCGATCTCGATCGCCACCCGCATGCGGGTGAGTCGTGGTGGCGTGCGATACAGCGCGCATCCTTGCAACCCAGTGAAGAGGAGAATCGAGTCGACGGGTTCGCACGTCGCGACGGGGTGGGGAACCCGACCAGGCGTGGAGGGCTGCAGTCGCCAATTCCAACAGAAAGCAATACATTCGCCACCAACTCTAGTTCCAATTTATCGTGCAGGCAGAAAGTGAACGTCCAAATCCTACCGAGTGACTCTTGACGTCCACGGAGGCCCACGGCCATGCCAGCACAGTCCAAGGCGCAGAAGCGCAGCGCGCCCGCCAGCGACGCTGCGAACGCCAACAAACGCGGCCGCCCGAAGGCAAAGGCAGCGCCAGCGACAACTTTCGTGAACATGGTTGTGGCGGGTAAGCAAACAGCCAGCGGCGCGTACAAGTTGCTCGTTGCGTCTGCCAAAGACAGCGGTGCCAAGCCGCCGACCCTCCGCAGCTTCCGCGAGCAGATCCGCGACGCGAGAAAGACGGTTGTGAAGGCGAAGAAGGTGAAAGAACGCAAAGAGCGTCCTGAGCGAAAGCGCTTCGGCACGCACAAGGGAGTCGAGTATCATTTCTCTGACACTGGACCCATCTTGGCATGCTGCTCGAGGCTCCAACTCGAATCGGCTCCCGATGCCCGCCACAAGCACACCCGTGCTCAGGTGCAGGCCCATGCCGAAGCGAACAAGGAAATCGCCGCGAGGTACAGCCAGGCATTCAAGGCCGCCCAGGAGGCCGTGGTTGCAGCCCGCAGCACCAACACCGAGCAGGTGGCCGTCTCTGCCGAAGCTTGCTGCCGTGCGCAGGAGAAGGAGTTTGATTTGCCGGAGGGCTGCATCGGACACAACCGCGTCCTCGCCTACATCCGCAAATCCGGCGGAAAGGGGCCTCTGAGCCCGACCCACCGTGGCAAACAGCAATCCGCTGAGAGCTTAGAGCAGCTGGAGTGGGCGGCCAAGGAGTTCGCCAACATCGAGACCTCGGGCAAAACGTCGTCGCAAATCTTGGCTGAGCTGCAGGAGCGATGCACGGCTGCGGGCCTGCCAGCCCGAAGCAAGTCGTGGCTGTGGACCAAGCTGCGCACATCGCACCCCAAAGAGTGCGGCGGCGCCACCCACCGACAGGAAGAGGACTGGTCGGAAACCGTCGATCGCTGGAACAACACCACCTGGGTGAGCGGCGGCAGCAGCAAACGTTTGTAGGCCCACTGCTCACCGGGAATACCTGCCCTTGTGCGGCTGTGGTTAGCTCCGACTGGACTCTCATGTTCCCCAAAGCCTTGGCTGCTCTCTAGATATTCCCACTTTCCGTGATGACTCTTGTTGACCTGTCTGGTCACCCAACGATCGGGGAGACCCGTCCACTCCCTACCCTCGTTCGTGCGATGTCGCTGTTGCTACCATCAACTTGTTGCGTCAGCGCCGTCGTGGCGTGACTGACGAGGTCAATGCAGTAATGTTAAGTGTTACTTGTTACTTTGATTTTTTTTTCGTCTACAGCATCTCCACTTTGGCACGCGTCATTAGAAGACAGTGCGGCGCAAGCACAAAAAGTTGGTGTGTGCCCCATCCAAATAGCCGAATCTAGATCACAGCTTCCGCAGCCAGTGAGTGAGAGCCCCAGAATCGCCTGTGGCTGGGCACTGCGGTGCAAGCGTGTCGTACAACATTTGATCAAACTTGGTGGCCTGTCGAGAAGCAGATCGTGGGGAGTCCACAAGAAACTGAATACTGGGGAACACGCCTACTTAGCCGCAATCCACGCAAACGACACGTACATTCCGCGCCAGTTCCCTGATCCAAGCTCCTCCATGTGTCCATTCTGTGTGTGAAATGTTGTGCTTTGATGCGGCGCTGAACACTGTCTTGCTGCGCGCTTGCTCAGGATCGTAGTTTGCCTTTTGCATTCACAGCAACAGCACGAGATGGCGCAAAATAATCAGAGGCGATTAAGATTGAACGTCTCTGCTTAAATGGCGAGGAGACAATGCGGCGTGCACGAACCAGCGTGCGCCAATTCAACTCCGAACCCAGACGATGCACTGAGTAATCAAAGCAGTCGGCGGACAACACTATCGCGTTCGTGTTGTTCTTGAGCGCAAGTTGCAGCAGTGCACAGGAAGGGATGTGATAGTCAGTGTCGAACGACGGAGGCAGAGCGTGGCGTGACAAGAAAGTCAGTTGACGCACCAAAAACTCGACAACTCTCTGCACCATTGCTTTGTCGGCTCCGGGAATACCACTGCCAGCCTGGTTCCCGGAGCCGTCCAAAAACCGGACTTGGCGATCCCATGAACACGGATCCTACCGTTCAGCAAGTGGCATTGCAATGTGACGTTCGGTATTCGAGGGGAGGCTTTGCACACCCACACGCCGCGAGGATGCACGTTACAGTGCCACGCACCTTGAGATACAGCTCCAGGGATCCCGGAGAACACGCCTGCGGGGTCAACGCTGGGTTGTGGTGTGATAAATCATGGTAGCTGTAGTACCTGTGTCAGTGACAAGGAGGAGGACACGGATGACTGCATGCGCGTGCCGACCAAGTTGGCGGTATTTTGTGAACAAATGACGTACTCGGACACAATCCGCTGGACGGGGTCTCGCAAAACCGTCACAACGCGTGGGCTTGGCAGATTTCGAGCAGATGTGATCTCATTCGCCAACTGCAGCAGCTCGTCAACGCCTTGGTCGTCGAAATGTACGTAAAAATATCGGTCAAACGACATGTTGAGGGCCCCTCGACGATACCTCCGAGCAGCAGTGTGCGTCCACATCGGAGGGATGGGGTGACCGTACTCCTCGGTGAAGAGCTCCATGAGATGCCGGCCGGCGGTCTTTGGTATGTGAATAAACACAGGCAGAGCAGAGTGTTTTGCGGTAGGGTCGAATTGGGGAGGATCTTGCATACCAAAGCCGCCCGACGCCATGCGACCATGGCTGGAGAGGATGCGCGCCATGCTTGACACGGCACCTTTTCGGCGTTCAGGCGTGGATTCATTTCCCGCGGTGCCCCAAAATGCTGAAGTGTTGAATCCTCGTTTCTGCTGATGCACGCTCCCGGTGGGTTCGGAAGCGCCACTTACGCCGACGCGCGTCAGGCATGCAAGGGTCAAGAGGAGAGCGCCCGTGACGAGGCTACACATCGCGACAGTGCCGCTACCGGCGAGCCAACTGACTGCAGCGCACTATGGCCTCACCATCTCCTCGACACAGCCAGCAAGAACTAGTGTCAAAAAGACTGACGGCGAATGTGCCAGGCTCGAATAAAAATGCCTGCTGTTGCATCGGTGTGGTCACTGCCTCAACCAGCGCATGCTGCAATCAACTCGCGGTGTCGTCAGTCAGTTCCAGTACCTAGCTAGTTGCCACAGTGTTCGTCGCCACCATCACTCGCCACTCGCCACTCGCCACTCGAGTTGTCAGCCGTCGTCGTCAACGTGCTCCGTCGTCTTCGAAATCAACATCGAAATCGAAAACGCTGCCGACTCGACTCTGCGTTGTCGCTGTTGCTGTCACTTCTCGCTCCTAGTGTCGCTGCTCCTGGCTGTTGCTGTTGCTGATCCTGTTGCCGATCCTGTTTCTGTTGCTGTTGCTGTTGCTGTTGCTGTTGCTGTTGCTGTTGCTGTTGCTGTTGCTGTTGCTGATCCTGTTGCTGATCCTGTTGCTGATCCTGTTGCTGTCGCTGTTGCTGTCGCCGTCGCTGTCGTGCTGTCGCCGTCGCCGTCGCCGTCGCCGTCGCCGTGGCGCTGTTGCTGTCGCCGGCGCTGTTCGTCCGTTGTCCGTTGTGCGTCCGTTGTGTTGTCGTGTTGTGTCGTGTGCGTGCTTGATGCGCTTGTACTGCCCGTACGACCTCGGTCGCGCGGTACGTGCTTAATCTGTATTGTTGTGTGTGTGCGTCGTTCGTTCGTTCGTTCATTCGTTCGTTCGTTCGTTCGTTCGTTCGTTCGTTCGTTCGTTCGTTCGTTCGTTCGTT
>ENA-OWNT01001415-OWNT01001415.1-seawater-metagenome-genome-assembly--contig:-NODE-1415-length-30410-cov-5.098210_pt1 | contig 30410 bp, 26 predicted proteins | sample MGYA00238136_ERZ651165 | MGnify/ENA primary metagenome ERZ651165 (study PRJEB26861, sample SAMN08777766) | seawater metagenome | isolation source: coastal seawater | place: USA: Florida | collected...
ATACCAGCCAGCATTCCAATCCCAATCAGTGGTACAGCGACCGTCGCCCCATGGTTCGCCAGCATTACACCAGTTGAGAGTGCCGCACTCTGTCACAGAATCATCATTTGCAAGAACGGGTTCTTCTGTGACGACAGGCGGGGGATTCGTGTTGCTGGATGTAGTGGCGGGTTCTTCATCATCGTTGACCGTCGGCACATCCACATCATAATTGAGCAAACCGGACGGGACATTCTCGATGAATGCGAAACTCTCCCAATTGAGGAAGCCTGTGCCATCTTCTGTAATTTCTATCGGTTCGGAGAATTCTTCTTCGGGGATTTGGCGGTAGAAAGGTTCACCATCCAGCCCTAAAATGGGTTCGCCTGTGAGCGGGTCAAGCACTGGAACAAGATTCACATTGAGTAGATTATCACCGCTATCATTTTCGCCATCTTGATCGGTCAAATCGACAGTGGACGCATTGCCTTCCGGCAGGATAACAGGATTATCAGACTCAGGGTCGATGACCGCATGTCCTTCGACAACCGCAATCCACATGGTGTCATCCTGTGAGCCATCCTGACCTTCATTACTGTTAACCGTGCCAAGTACAACGGTTGAACCAATCCGTAGTGGCGTTGAATTGACGATGAGGTCAACTTCTGTATCCAGTGGACTCTGGATAAATACTGCGTTTGGAGCGTCGGTGCAGAGCGAGGGTCCCCCGGTTGTGAAATTGAATGCCTGCATCGCACCGAGATCGGATGCTTCTGCTGTATCGACCGCATTCTCGACGATGACATCTCCTGCCGCCATAATAATGAGCGGGTCATCACTTTCGTTGATGCTGATACGGAAGAAACCAATACCCCATTCTTCTAATTCTTCGTCGAAAGCACTGGAACGCAATGTATGTAATTGTAACATTGCAAGCAGGTCGCCGGGTCCGGTGAAATCACCACCGACATCTTCGAAAAAGGTCGCACTAATACTATCAAAGCCATAACAGGCATTCTCATTAACGGCTTCCGAGCAATTATCATCGGTATCTTCAAAGATTTCGCGGGAGAGTTCTTCGCAAAGTTCCTGTGCGGTTGCCGCGACGATGCTTGAAAATAGCATGATGATGAGCATAGCAAACTTAAAAAATCCAATGCGTTTGTTCATTTGATTTCCCTCAAATCAATACTGTTTCCCGATTTCGATTCCCCCTGCTCATATAAATATATACGGATAGCCCGCTTTGAGCTATCCGATTTAAGCCGTATTAAGCGATCAAGGTTGCAGGTTACAGGTGGTAGATACAACATTGACCGAGCTTACATTTGCTGTGCCCTGTCGCCAGGTGTTACCACCGCACCACCAGCCACCGTTGTAACATAAGACCGTGTTGTCTTCGATGCTCTGGTAGGTGACGTATTGTCCGTTTGCGAATTGTCCACCCTGCGGAACATTGTAAGTACGGGTAATACCATTGGAATCGGTGACTGAACAGGTATTTGCGGGAGCAGCAACCTGTGCCGGAGCTTCTGTTGGTGGAGGCGCTTGTTCTGCACCGGCATATTCAGCCGGAATGCTATCAATTGCACCACATTCGAGTTGGGCGTTATACCAGCCAGCGTTCCAATCCCAATCGGAGGTACAACGACCATCGCCCCAGGGTTCACCTGCGTTACACCAGTTGCGCGTGCCACATTCGGTCACAGCATCATCACCTGAAACAACTTCTTGTGTAACAACAGGAGGCGGATTATTGTTGCTGGATGTTGTGGCAGGATCTTCATCATCGTTGACGGTTGGCACATCGACTTCGTAATTGAGCAATCCTGTCGGGATATTTTCGATAAAGCCATAATTTGACCAGTTGAAAATACCGTTTCCGTTTTCTGTGATTGCGATAGGATTAATGAACGGGGCAGCCGGAATCTGCCGATAGAAGGGTTGCCCATCGGGTCCTAAAATGGGTTCGCCTGTAACAGGGTCAAGCACAGGGACAAGCAGAGTATCCAGAATATTATTGCCGCCTGGAACATCGCCCTCATTATCGGTGAGCAACACGGTTGAGATGAATCCTTCCGGGATGATGATTTCCTGTGGTGTGCCCGGATAGAGGACGAGTTGTCCTTCAATTACGCCCATCCACATCGTATCATCCTGCGTGTTACCATCGTTTTCATTCTCGTCGATAGTCCCCATCACAATAGTCGAACCAATCCGCAGAGGTGTTGAATTGATAACGAGGTCAACTTCGGTATCCACCGGACTCTGGATAAATACTGCGTTGGGAGCATCCGTGCAGAGTGAAGGCCCCCCGGTGGTGAAGTTGAAGGCTTGCATCGCACCGAGTTCCGACTCTGAGGCAGTATCGACAGCATTCTCGACAATCACATCGCCGGCTGCCATGATAATGAGCGGGTCATCACTATTTTCAAGACTCACACGGAAGTAACCGATACCCCATTCTTCTAATTCTTCATCGAAAGCCGAAGAATGCAGGGTATGCAATTGCAACATGTCCAGTAAATCACCGGATCCACTGAAGTTATCGCTTATTTCATCAAAAAAGGTGGCGCTGATACTATCGAAACCGTAGCACGCATTTTCGTTGCTGGCTTCAGAGCAGTTCTCATCTGTATCTTCAAAAATTTCGCGGGAAAGTTCTTCACAGAGTTCCTGTGCTGTCCCCGCGACCACTGTCGTAAATAACATAATAACTAAGATTGAAAGTTTGAAAAATCCGATACGCTGTCCCATAGAATTTCTCGTTCCTTAAACGACTAAAAACATCAGTATTCATATGATTGAAATTATTCGTAATATTTTATCATATTTAGTCATAATTTGTGAAGGAGTTTGTGGAAATTGCTTTGTTGCACCCGGGTGTGAAGGCGTAAGGGGTGGTCGCACAGCCGTCCTGACGTAGCAGGAATCGGATAGTAGCAGGGTATTAGCAGGTTGAGCGCAGACCGGAATTGTCATGCTTGCTGCTACACTATGACTAAATTGTTTACATAAAATCTCGAAAGTAATTAGAAAAAGATTTTGTATTTTCTGGCGGATGGCATGTATGCCATCCCTACGAACCCCTTATTTTAAAGGTGTTTTGTAGGGTTGAGATTTATCTCAACCGTTTTTATAAGTCAGTTTATATCTAAATCTTTTACATACTCCACAAAATAGATAGAGGCAACCATGCGACGACTTACTTCAATCTTGATACTACTTCTATCATTGCTCACTATCCCGGTTGTTCATGCACAGGATGAAAATCTGAGCCATTACGATAGATTGCTTGCGCGAATTCTTGAAGCAGAAGCGAATGGTGCAACATCATTCTATATATGGAGTTATGGTATCGAAAATATTCCCCCTGAAATTGGTAATCTCAGTGAATTACAGCATTTTACGATTGGTATGAATAATAGACTGAGCAGTTTGCCGCCGGAAATTGGCAATCTCAGTAATCTACAGAGCCTGACGATACGGACGAGTCATGCCCTGATTAGCTTGCCGCCTGAAATTGGCAATCTTGACAATTTGCAATACCTGACTCTCTCAGGTAATAACCTCAATCGTCTGTCGCCGGAACTTGGTAATCTCAGTAATTTGCACACCTTGATTCTGTCTAATGGCAATCTGAGCAGTTTACCGCCTGAAATCGGCAATCTCAACAACTTGCACAGCTTGATATTATCCAACAACAGCCTCGAAAGTCTGCCACCGGAAATTGGCAATCTCAGCAATTTGCAAGAATTGTCACTCGATTTCAATGATTTGAGCGATTTACCATCCGAACTTGGCAATCTCAGTAATTTGCAGATATTAACCCTGCACAACAATGATTTAGTAACTCTGCCATCCGAAATGGGTAATCTCATCCGTTTGCAGCAATTAACACTTCACATGAATGACCTGGAGAGTCTGCCGCCTGAAATCGGCAATCTCAGCAATTTAGAGCAACTGTCACTTGAATACAATAATTTGAGCAGTGTTCCACCTGAAATTGGCAACCTCAGTCAGTTACGAATTCTGTGGTTGAATAACAACAGCTTGAATAGTGTGCCGTCTGAACTTGGCAACCTGAGTAGCCTGCAAATTCTATCGCTTGGCAGTAACAATCTGAACAGTCTCCCTGCGAGTATCGGCAAACTGGAAAATCTACAAAATCTTCGCATTTCAGATAATCCACTTGTTTCGCTACCGGAGGAAATTCGAATGGGAGATACCGCGACCATTCTGGCATATTTACGTAACAGGGCAGTCTGGCATTTGCAACGCCTAGTAATCAGTTTTGCATCGGTTATTGCTTTACTAACAGGGTCGATTCTTGCGCTAAGATTTCGTTATCGTCAAACCCGTCAGAAATCTAAACGCAAGCGGGAAAATTGACAAACGACAGTAAAATTCATACACTGTTGGATGTGTAGACTTTTCTGCACCTATCTAAAGGAATTTCTTATGTAATGCCTCAACACATCTAGCGCTTTCAGTATCACATCACCCGATGTGTCAATATCGCTATTGGTATCAATTTCTATCAATCAAATGTGTCGAGGTAAATCTCATGTGTCGAATATGGACAACTGTTAGAGTATGTTTTGAGTGCTGCGTTGGATTTGAACAGGTCACTGCCTGTCCGCAATGTGGTGGTTCTGTTGTGCATTTAGGTTCTAACTTCCGACCGCCGAAAAAGCGTAATAAAAAGCAATGGGAAAAAGTGAGACGACTTTACGAAGCAGGTGTTCGTTTTGGACCCCCGTGTTGTTCCCGCCGTGAGCATGGTCGTCATATCCCGAAATATCTGTGGCAGGTTGATGGCTTTCTCAAGACCGATGAAATTTTGCAGCGTAGAAAATCTAAGGGGCACAAACTGCTCGAAAAAATCCGCCGGAATTGTGGTGAAATTGACTAGATAGGGTCTTTGAGTCCTTTACGTAAGAGCCTTCATATAAATCCGAAGGCTCATATTGCTATTATTGCTATCAATCTACCACCCGCATCGCTAGAATCCCCGCGCCAATCATCCCGGCACGGTTGCCCAATTCTGCTTTGAGAATAGGTGTTTCACGCACACTCTTGAGGTAGAAACTACCGATTGCGTCTGCGAAAGGTTGCCACCATAAAGCACCCATCTCCGGTACACCACCTCCGATAACCACTGCTTCAGGGTCAAGAATACCGATAATGGGCGCAAGATACAGTCCGGTTTCCCGTGCTGCATGTTGAATCGCCTCATGACAGGATTCATCACCATCGTTCGCCAGAGCAGCCATCGCCCGCAGCGTATGATTCGTGCTATGTTTTGCATTATACTGACGTGCTATCCCCACGCCGGAATACAGTGTTTCGATGGTTTCATCATTGGTCACGCGCACAAATCCCACTTCGCCAGCACTGAAATTCGCGCCGTGCCACAATTCATTATTGATGACAATTGCACCACCAATGCCTGTTCCGACGGTGATACACAGGACATTTTGAAAATTTCTCGCTGCACCGAGTGTCACTTCCCCCTGAGCCATCACACGCACATCATTTTCGACGATGACAGGCAAATTTAATGCGTCTCCGACCACTTTTGTAATGCGTGCGCCTGTCCAACCGACAATATTGGGATTGGCATCAACCACCATGCCCTGATGCGGGTCAACCTGTCCTGTTGAGCCGATGCCGACAGCTTGAACATCTAAATTTTGCGCTTTTGCCTCTGTGATGAGGTCACGACAGAGTGAAATGATGCTTGCTAACATCGCATCCCGACCCCGCATGAGAGCTTCTTCGTGATCAGGACTATTTAATTCGATGCCTGTTAATACCGCAGGTTTAGACTCATCCGGCAGGGAAATCCGGCGTTCCAGATAACTTTTATGATCCATATCACTGACATGGGCGGCAATTTTCGTACCGCCTATATCAATGCCGATGACTGCTTTTTTCAATCTTCAAACTCCACACAGATGCTAATAATTTCAAAGGGGCGAACATCGAAGCTAATCGCACGATTGACCACTTTTGTGATTTCTGCGACTTTCTCTTCTAAGAAATTCACCCGCCATGCCCGTTTGATCGTCCGGGCGAGCGTCATATTAAAGGATTTTGTGTGGGATGCAATAGAATAGGCACGGAAAATGATACCATTGCCATCTTCGCTGCGTTTGATGGTTTCGATAATCAGTTCGTAGTCGGTTTCCTCGAATTGCTTATCTCTATCCTGAGCCGGTTCATGAATCGAACGCTGTACCAGCAATGGATAATTCAAATCGTAACCTGCTTGCCAGTTCAGATTATCGCGGCGTGAATACAGTCGATAGGTGAATTCGTGCTCCCCGAGATCGGCTGTCGGGTCGGGATAAACAGGTGATTTTAGCAGGGTCAGTCGCATGACATTGTCTTGAATGTCGTAAGCGTATTTACAGTCATTGACCAGCGTGACACCCTGTTCAGCACCGCCTAAATCTGCCCAGTGATGCGCGGCGACTTCGTATTTTGCGGCGTCCCATTCTGTGCTGCGATGTGTCGGACGTTCGACCGATCCCCATTGAATGTGATAGCGTGCGTTGCGTGCAGTCACGCTGACAGGGAAGGCGACTTTCAGTAACATATTGCGTTCACGCCAGTCTACGTGTGTCCGAAATTCGACAAAAGGACTATTCGCATAAACCGAAATATGCTGTGTGATCGTGCTGCTCATGATTTTTCGCGTGATTTTGACAGTCGCCCGGATTGGACCCCATTCTGTTAATTCGATTTTGCAGGGTTCGGCTAACCACATGCGCTGTGTATATTCGGGGTCGATATTCCAGGCATCATAATGCAAGGGACGGTCTTCGAATATCTGAAATTGGTTGCCGATTGCGCCTTCTGCCAGCAAATCACGATTCAACTCTGTATCGCTGATGCGGGTAATGTCGCCATCTTCATTAAATTCTACCCGGATGAGTTCATTTTCAAGATAACTTGTATGTCCATCAACCCGTGATTGGGGTGCGGCATACTCTGAGTCGCCTAATGTGAGTGGTTCGATGGTGAATGGTTGAATCTCGTAGGGCAGTTGGAGCAATGTGCCATTTTCGATATCCTGAGAGCGACAGACTTCTCCGGTGATGGTCAGATAATGTTTGTTGTGAGGCAAGCGTTCCGGTATATAGACAATCGGATTACGCCAGAAATCGACTGTATTGACCACAATCCAATCACCGCCGTATGCTTTAGCAATACTTCGCAGTGCCATATCTTTCAAGGCAGTTAACATATTTGCCAGTTCTTCAAATTGGGGTTTCGCATCGTCATAGACTTCTTTGATACTGCTACCCGGCAAAATATCATGGAATTGATTCAGCAGCAATATTTTCCAGATGCGCTCTAATTCGTCCTGTGGATAGAAGAAGCTGTCATCCAGCATCATCGCCTGAACAGATAAATACTCAACATCATGTAAGCCGACTTCGGTTTTACGATTTGCCTTTTTAATCCATGCTTGAGAGGTGAGTGTGCCCTGATGCGTTTCCAGATAGAGTTCACCATTCCAGACAGGCAATTCTCCGACGTGTTCTTCCAGTTCATGATAAAAATCGAGTACCCGTCCCTGTTTGACACGCGGCATACCGGGATATTCTCTCAGCATGTATAGATTTTCCAGCATTTCCGGTGTTGGTCCCCCGCCACCGTCGCCCCATCCGTATGACATCAGCGCCATTTGCTGGAGATGCTTCATTTTCATGCGTTGCCATGTTTCCATCAGCGATTGTGCGTTGCCTTCTGCGTTATAAGTCGCGATGCCGAAACTATTGCCCGGGGTAGGGGTGATATGGGAGAGAATGCGCGTGCCATCCAGACCTTCCCAGTAAAATGTGTCATATGGAAAGTCATTATGCTCGTTCCAGCGTAATTTCGTCGTGAAGAAATATTCGATTCCGGCTTCTTTTGCCATCTGAGGAATCGTCGCAGGATAGCCAAATGTATCGGGCAACCACAGTACAGGTGATTCAGCATCCTCCCCGAAATGATCTCTAAAATAACGCCGTCCATAGAGGAATTGCCTCACATAGCTCTCTGCTCCGGTGACATTGCAATCTGCTTCGACCCACATGCCCCCGAGAGGCTCCCAGCGCCCGACATCAACGGCTGCGCGGATACGGTCAAACAATTGCGGGTCATCCTGCTGCACAAATTCGTATAATTGCGGTTGACTCTGTGAAAAATAATAGTCGCGATACCGTTCCATCAGATGCAGGGCGGTATAAAATGTGCGATGTGTCTTACGACGGGTTTGCGCCACACGCCAGAGCCATGCGGTATCAATATGAGCATGTCCGGCAGCATGAATCAACACATCGGCAGGTTCGGTCACATCAAGAATTGAATCACGGATGAAATTGAGCGCACCCGGCACAGAGGCATAGAAAGCGTCACCAATCGGGTCACGGGTATCAACGCGATTCAGTGTTTTTTCCAGAATCGTTATCAACTTCACCTGTGCTGGCGAGTCTTTTTCCAGTTGCTGTGCGACTTCCAGCGCTGTTCGAATTTGCAGTGCAAGTTCATAAGTTGCGTCATCAATTCGCACAACATAGCAGGGACGCAAATAGAGTTTCGGTTGATTGTTGCCGCGCAGTGTTTGCCCGATACCTGTCCAGCCATCAAGAATCAATTGATGCGCGTCATGATTTTTGAGATGTTCCGGCAGAACGAGTAGCTGATGATTTCTATCGACTGTGGTGAATGCCTGTTCATCGACATAAATCAGCGCTTCGGGATGCTCAAAATCTCCGCCCGTCCCGAATGGCAAATACAGTGCAATCGTATCACCGGGAGACCATGTTTCTGGAATCTGATACTCTGTGCGTATCAAGAAATCTTTGACCCATTCCCCCCAGTAACTCTCATAGGGCAAGGTTTGCCAGTACGCCTGATTGCGGTTGCTATAAGATGTGTAGGCAAGTTCAAAAGGTTTAAGTAATGCACGCTCACGAAAAATCTGTGATTGGATGAATTTGAGGCGTGCCTGATATTTCTGGAAAATCTCAGGATGTCTGTCTAACATTGTATGAATATAATCTCCTTGTGTGAACACTATCAGCATAGCACGGGCATGAAAAATTGCCCAATCCACTGTGGCAGATTTGGATTTATCGGCTGAAAATTATTTGGAGAACGGATTTTAGGGGTGTGTAGTGTGTGGTGTTCTGAGGCGGAATACAATGACCCCGCCTCTTTATCAGGTCTACTCGTCACAGAAAAATTGTGAAGAGCCTGCCTCACATTCATACTCGGGGCTATAGTTGGTACAGCCTAAGCGTTCAAAATATGTGAGCATACTCGCATGTCTCGCAATATTAGTCGTAGCGTGCCAGCGTGACCCTTCGCGAGAAACAATGAAATTCGCCAGATTGTGCTGGACATCTTCAAAGTTCAAAAGTGTCGTATACGATGCTGGCGGGCTAATCACGACACACCAGGTTTCATCAGCCAGTCTGATTGTGTTAGGGAGTCCTCCGGCATCACTTAAATCTGCCCGTTGGACAGATTCTATAGATCGTCCATCTGCGGAAATACCATACCTTGATAAGTTTCCTTCAATTGACTCATCAATAGCATTTCGACCTTCTTCGGGAAGGGTTGCTGACTGGCAGCCACTCACAAGAAGTAGTGAGACAACCATAATCCCCGCTATCAGTAGTTTTTTCAACATAATTTCCCTCCAGACTACTGTATTATGTTGTTGTTCCGATAATCAACACTCATTTAATATTATAAAATAAAAAATAGGAAATCCGCAACGGCGTTGACCTCTCGCAGGGGTAGCGTAGGGGTAATGCTGTAATCTATTTGCTACAATCCTGCCATGTTTATAAAAATGGGGATAGATGCCATGCGAGGATTTGCAATACTATTATTTTTGACAATCGCACTGATGATGGGCATTACAGTTCAAGCACAGGAAGAACAAACCCCTTATGACATCGCGCTTGAGCTAATTTTTGAAGCCGAAGAAACAGGGGCAAGCAGCCTTGCACTCTGGAATATGGGTTTAGATGAATTACCGCCGGAAATAGGTCGTCTAACAAACCTGAGATCATTGACTATAGATCTAAATAATCTAAGCAGTTTGCCGCCGGAAATAGGTCATCTCAGTAACCTGAGAATTTTGAATATGAGTGGAAATAATCTGAGTAGTTTGCCATCCGAATTCAGCGATCTTGTTAATTTACAAGAACTGGATGCCGGAAACAATAATTTCAGTTATTTTCCACCTGAGATTGCTAATTTGCTTTCTTTGCAACTCTTGTTTCTGTCCCACAATGACCTGATTACCTTGCCCCCGGAAATTGGCAACCTGGTCAATCTACGAGAATTAAGACTTACTTATAACGGCTTGAACAGTCTGCCACCGGAAATCGGTCTTTTAACGAACCTGAGATCATTGAATCTGGATGATAATGACCTGACTAATTTACCCCCTGAAATTGGTAATCTGGTCAATCTACAAATCCTCTGGATTACCGAAAACCAACTGAGCAGTTTGCCACCTGAAATCGGCAACCTGTCCAGTTTGCGACAATTATGGCTTTACGAAAATGTGCTGACAGAATTACCACCTGAAATCGGGAATCTGACAGAATTAGAGGAGTTATTGCTTTACGATAACCAATTGACCGGATTGCCTGCTGAAATTGGCAATCTTGAAAACTTGACTACGCTAGCTTTATACAATAATGCCCTGGAAAGTCTGCCTCCAGAAATTAGCAACCTCCGTAACTTAACTGCTCTCCCTTTATATGGCAATAACCTGAGCAGCTTGCCATCGGGAATTACGAATCTTACCGGGTTGAGGCAACTATATCTTAGTGATAACAATCTGAGTAGCTTGCCACCTGAAATCGGTAATTTACAGAACCTGGTTTACTTGAAGCTTGATCGTAACAGTCTGAGTGCATTGCCTCCCGAAATCGGCAGTCTCACGCTATTACGCGAATTGCATGTTAACAATAACAATCTGAGTAGCCTACCCGCTGAAATCGGCAATTTACAAAATCTGACCCATCTTTACCTTGCCTATAATAACCTGAATGACATCCCGACCAGTATCGCTGACATGGAATCTTTGCTGCACCTGCGTCTGGGTGGCAATCCACTCCGGGCAATTCCTGATCACATTCTCCCGGGGGATACAGCAGCGATACAGTCATTTCTAATTAATCGGGAAACATGGCAATTAACCCGTACTGTATTTGTTACTGCAACAGCTATCGGAGTAATGCTGGTCGCGGTACTTTTGCTCATCGTCCGTTCCAGACAACTGCGCTACGAAAAACCCAAAATTATCTCTGCATCCAGTGAAGAGCAACAGAGGAGAGGCTAACATGAAGCGATTGAGTATATTCATCATAACAATATTGATGCTCGTTACGGGAATAAGCACTCGGGCTCAGACTCCCTATGACATTGCACTGGAACGCATTCTGGAAGCAGAACAAAGCGGGGCAACATCATTGGATTTATCGTCGGTGGGTTTAACAGAACTTCCGCCGGAAATTGGTAATTTATCAAATCTGCAAATATTGCGCCTCCAATACAATCAGTTGGATACACTTCCATCGGAAATTGGTAACTTAACAAATCTGGTAGACTTAATTCTTATAAGCAATGGTATGACCCGGCTTCCGCCTGAAATTGGTAATCTCACTAACTTGAGAAAACTGCATCTCGGCAATAACAATCTCAGAAGATTACCGCGTGAAATTGGCAATCTCACGAATTTGCGGGAGCTATATCTATATAACAATGACCTGAACAGCTTACCTCGCGAATTTGCTAATCTGTCTGTACTACAAATCCTGAATGTAGACTCAAATAATCTGAACAATCTTCCAGCAGGACTCGGTGAGATACGGAATTTATCTGAGCTAACAATTACAAATAATCCGCTTGCATCAATTCCCGAAGAAATTCGCAGCGCTGACATAACAACAATCAAGGATTATCTACGTAGCAGGGGCGGGTGGCATCTCAGACAGATAATGATAGGCATCGCAGCAGTTGCCGGAATTTTGTTGCCTTTGATTATGCTGATCGTGTTCCGCTATCATTATGTCCGTCGTCCGAAATCGAAGCGCAAACATCAGTAACGGGGAAATCCTATGCAACGATTCACAACACTGCTATTTTTGACCATTTTTTTGATGATTGGCACGACTATCCACGCACAGGAAGAGCAAAGCCCCTACGACATCGCCCTGGCACGCATCCTTGAAATGGATCAATCCGGGCGCTCAGATTTTCTGGATTTAAGTAACCTCGGCTTGACCGAACTGCCGCCTGAAATTGGCAACCTTATCAGTCTCGGGCGTCTTGATCTTTCAGGTAATCAATTGACCGTTTTGCCGCCGGAAATCGGGAACATCGCATGGCTACAGATTTTAATCCTATCCGACAATCAATTGACATCACTTCCGCCCGAAATGGAATCGCTGTTGAACTTGCATTCCTTATATGTGCTTGATAACAATCTGACTGCCTTACCCCCTCAAATCGGCAGTATGAGCAATTTAAGGACGCTGTCTTTCGAAGGCAATCAACTCGGCAGTCTCCCGCCTGAAATTGGTAATCTATGGAATCTACATGACTTGCTACTGGCATCGAATAACCTGAATAGCCTCCCGCCTGAAGTATCATTGCTACATCATCTGCGTAGTATCGACCTGAGCGATAACAATTTCACGGATTTTCCAATCGAAATTACCGGGTTGATCGATTTGAGAAGTGTCGATATGCGGGGCAATAACCTGAGATCACTTCCACCGGAGATTGTGAACATGGAGAATCTGCGTCATTTGAACCTGATCGACAATCATCTCAACAATCTCCCGGATGAATTAGGAGATATGACATTTCTCAATACGCTGAGCCTATCCGGTAATCCACTGAGGTCGATTCCTCAAAATATACGTGCCGCAGACACTGAAATAGTCCTCGACTATCTTCGCAACCGACCAGCATGGCATCTCAATCGAACCGGTATCGGTCTTGCATCGGCTATCGGCTTACTGAGCATCGTCATTCTCGCGTTACGATTCCGCTATCATCAAACACGGGCGAAATCCAAACGCAAGCGGGATTGAACCGGATTGACAGGGGGCAGAAATTATGTTCTAATCATGTGCAATACTGGATCATTTGCGGGATAGGAGACAACATGAGCAAAGTCATTGCAGTGATGAACATGACATTTGACGGGTATTGCGACCACACAGCAGGCATTGCAGATGAAGAAACGCATCAACATTACACAGACGTGATCAACAGCGCCGACGCCATTCTCTATGGCAGAACCACCTATCAACTTATGGAAGATTATTGGCCCGCGCTCGTGAAAAATCCTTCCGGTAAAAAAGAATTGGATGATTTCGCGGTCGCATTGGATAAAATTCGGAAGATTATTTTTTCCCGTACCCTGAAAAGTGTGGAGTGGAAAACTGCGAAACTGGCAACAGAGGGCATTGAAGAAGAGATTTCGAAACTCAAGCAAGAACTGGATGGCGATATTTTACTCGGTAGTCCATCTATGATCGTAAGTGGTCTGAAACACAATTTGATCGATGAATACCAGATTTGTGTTCATCCGGTTATTCTCGGAAAAGGGCTAACCCTATTTAAGGATATTGAAGAGAGTGTTAATCTCAAGCTCCTGAAGACAAAAACATTCACATGCGGCGCGGTCGTTTTTTACTATGAGCCGACAGCTAAGAGCGTGTGATCTGGACGGGAGTGTATCCCGTCCAACTGTTTTCTCTCCATTTTAACTGGCAGCCTGTGCCAGACATTCTAAGACACCATTTTCATAGCCATTAGCATATGCCTCAACCCGTTGTTCCGGGCGACCATGTGCGCGTGGATTTGTCCAGACTTCCATTTCCGGAACATTTGACCCGACAACATACATTTGCACTGCGCCTTCTTCGAGGTCATCGGGGTCGAGCGAGACATTTTCGCTGTGATTTTCGGCATAGTCAGTATACGCTCCGGCAAGGCAATCCGCTTCAATTTCGATGTTGCGACGGTTGGGGGAATCGTCATCTTCGCCCAGAAATTGCACATTATTCAAGATACCGAGTTGACCTTGAATCGCGTGTCCCCATTCATGTGCTAAGATCACGACCACTGCAAAATCACCGATTTCTTCCTGTGCGCTGTACATGAAATTGTAGGGCAGGTAGATGGTATGATCGGCTGAACAATAGAAAGGTCCCTGATTGGCAGTCCCGCGACCACAGCGTGTATTGACGGTGCGATAATCATCCAAAAGGATGCGGGGGGTGTCGTAAATGAGATTGCTTTGCTCAAAAATATCTGCCCAGAATTCATCAATATCATTGGCGGCGACTGTCACGAGGTCATGAATATCCCAGTTGTTATTGAGGTTGGATGACTCTGCAACAGGTTCTGAATCGGTCTCTGCGGTGGATTCACTCTCGCCGGATGTATTCCCCGCGAAAACCCATTCACCGCTACGATGACTTTGATAGAAAACATCCCCATCTTCATGCACGATAATCAGATAATCATCCCACATGCCGACGACATAACCATCGTCTGTGTCTTCTGCTAAATCTTGCAGCGCTTCACTACATGCCTGTAATGTGCCTGAGCCCAATAAAACCATCACACTGTTACTATTTTGAACACTGCAATCAGCGGAATCATCCTGAGCCTGTGCGACACTGGCGAATCCCATAATAAAAATAATGACGATGACGATAATTTTTTTCATGATTGTCTCCCTGTGACAAAATGCGTTGTATCAGATAACGCGAGGGATCACCCGGCTAGATGAGACAGAGATGAATTTTTTATTGTTTTTTATTCTCTGGTAGGGAAGGGAGATGTAAGACGATTATTCTCTAGTCTTAGCAACAAAACATCCAAGTATGATTTTATGATATGCCTCTATTTACAATTTGTGAATAACCTCTATTTATACTAAAATGTAGTTTGGTTTACTATTAAATGGATAAAAGCTATGGATAAACTTCAACATGTTTCATTAGATTGGGCACTGACACACATAGAGAAGTTTGGCGACACGGATATTTTTCCTGTGCCTTTTGAGTATGTAGCAATAAAACATGGATGGCAGGCAGTTAGAGATGAATTATGTGAGATTGATTTGGCGGACTATAACTGTAATGCACTTAGACGATTCCTTGTTCCCAAGTCAAGCGGGGGTTTTCGAGTTACTAATCAATTAGATCCATTTGATACACTTATCTATACAGGTATGATTTATGAAGCTGCCCAACAATTAGAAGATTCACGAGTTGCATCATCTGAAAAAATAGCTTGTTCATATCGACTTGAGTTGAGTGCAGATGGACAACTGTTTCGTAATGACAATGGATGGGATGATTTCCATGATACTTCAGAAGTTTTGTCTTCAGACCCTAATAATACATTTGTTTTAGTCGCAGATATTGCGGATTTTTATAATCAAATCAGTCATCATAGGGTTCGTAATGCCTTAGAAAGCGCAAATATTGACCCAAAACGAGCGCAGAATATTGAAAATTTTTTGATGGAATTAACAGGTAGGCAATCAAGAGGTCTCCCTGTTGGACCAAGCGCATCTATTTTACTTGCAGAAGCCTGTCTAAATGATGTTGACACATTCCTTTTGAGAAAAGGATATAAATTTACACGATATGTAGATGACTTCCGAATATTTTGTGGCTCACGTCGCGAAGCAATTGAAGCAATGCACCATTTATCTGAGTATCTCAATACTTCACATCGACTAGTGTTGGCAACAGGCAAAACACGAATTGTACCAACTGAACAATTTCGAGATAATTATTTGTTAAACCCACAAAAGATGGAAGAAAAAAGCAAGACAGAAAAGATTTCGGAATTAATTGAATACTTATATCATATGCAGTATTCAGTAGAAGATGGTATTGAGCTAGATTTAGAAGAAGATCGGCAATTTGTTATTGATAACTTGACTGATCTTTTTGAAGTTGCTGTAAATGAAGATAAGTTGCAACTTGGTCTTGCTAGATACTTACTAAGGAGATCCGCATCCCTCCGTACAAATAGACTTCACATAAAAGTCATAGATCACCTTGATAAGTTAATACCTGTAATCAGAGATGTGTGCATTTACTTTTCCAAAACTGTTCAAGCAAAATCTAAGAAAAAGCTTGGTCAGGATTTGATTCAGTTTCTCAGAACATCTGATTATGGAGGGCTTCCATATGTTCAATTATGGATTACAAATCTGCTGATTACGGATTTTTCTGATGAATTAGGCTCGGAAATTGGATTAATTTGCGAGAATGCCCAAAAGAACTTAGGGCAACGTCCATATGCACTGCTTGCAAAATCAGCAAAATATGTTGATTGGGTTAGAACATATCGAGAAACTTGGCAGAATAATTCTAATTGGGATAAGCGAGCAATAATCTGGTCTGCTAGTGTTTTGTCACCAGATGAACGAAAACATTGGCTTAATAGAGTGAAACGAACAGATGATAGATTTGATAAAATTATTGCGAGTGCTGTTTTAGGACTAACACCGTAATACCTTGGGACAATTTTACGCAGTAAGCAGCAAGAACCATTTTGCTATTCATGAAATGTGAAAGCATCCTCCTGGTGTGGTTTTTTGTTTTTGTCGCATTGGAATAAACTTTTGAACCATCATCTAAAGTCGATAGGGCAGGTGTTGACTCTGTGTCAACGTTTTTTGGATAGTCTTCATGGTCTTATGAAGGCATTTCTCTGCGTCTTTGCGCCTTACAACCTTTGCGTTAAAACTGCTCCGGGATAGACTCGACTGATCACTATCCAAATTACAATCACCTCAATACTAAAAACTGATGACTAATGACTGAGAACAAAATATGACACAACAGGTCTCGAATTTACTGGAAAAACGTCTACACGCGCTCTATGTACTCGATGAAAATCAGCGTCTGAGTGCCATCAATGAACCCGATAGCCAGCAAATTGTACCCCGTCTCTATATCATGCGAACGATTCGGGGGATTATCTGGCGCGTGCGTCAGGATGTCGCATCAGAACTAGCTGTCGAGATCGGAAAATTGGTCGAAAGCGAGCCGGATGTGGATGATTTTTCACAGCCATTGGTTCATCATGAGCGTTATATTGCCTTGCTTGACCCCGTCACAGAGGCATATTCGGGTCCGGTTTATCACTTACCGGAAATGACCGCCTCCGGTAAATCCGTCGCAATCACAACAGAAAATCAGTCTGTGTTAGCGGAAAATTTTCCCTTCACACTGGAAATTCTGGATTTTCGCAGTCCTGTTTTTGCGATTGTCGAAGAAAATCAAGCGGTGGCAATCTGTTTCTCTGCGCGGAATACAGACAGCATTGCCGAAGCAGGCGTCTATACGATGGAAACGCATCGCAAACGGGGGTATGCAAAACAACTTGTGCGGGATTGGTCGGTGGCGATTCATGCACAGGGTAAAATCCCGTTTTATAGCACATCATGGGACAACAAGGCATCGCAATCGGTCGCAAATGCCTTGAATGCCATTCCGTTCGGGATCGATTTTAGTATTACTTAATGAAGCATCAAAATATCGACAAATTGTTCTTTGTGAGACAATCGAATCTGCCGGACAATCACCAGTGTATTGTGTTCAGTATCAAAGACCGCCTGAGATTGGATTTTCACGCCAGTCGCGGAATACAGCACATCATCTATCAGGCAGCCGTATTGTTTGCGCTTGCCATAGACCGCGATGGATTGCCCCTCATGGATAAACCTTCCCTGTAAAATATCGGTGTCGGAATTGTGTTCCACTGTGAGGGTATCCTCACTATCCCATGAGAGTGTGATGTCCGTTTTTGAGAGAAATGTGCCATCCTGTGAAAAACGTTCTCCTGTACCTGAGCATTGCTTCGTATAGTCATTAAGGGAAATGGTTTGTTGGAGATTTGGAAATTGCTCTATGGAATTTTCCGTCTCAGGGGTGGCGACACCAACTATCCGCGCAATCATTTGATTGGTATGAAAAAAAGCCCCTCCGGTCAGTTGTCTATCAGGGGAGGGGAGCAGTCCGAACGACGTGAAATTGTATCCGAATCGTGTCCAGATGCCTTCTCCGAGCATCGACCCCGCGCTGTAGGGAATGCCAGTCCCGACCACATCAAGCCCGTGATATTCACGCTGATTTTCCCTGATATGAAGGTCAAATTCCCAATGCCCCCGGAAATTTGCCATCGGGTGAGAGGCTAATTCCGGGGATGGCTCACAATCTTGAATCACCCGCAGTTGCGTATCGGTGATTCGCTCTACATAGCGTTTCTGTTGAACGATTCCAGCAAAAGTACCATCGGGATTGTAAACGTATTCGCTGACGAGCCATCGCCCGGTAAATTGATTACTCATCGACAGCGCTCAGGAGACCATATTGAACGCCGACACGTTCGCCACCACGATACGCCACATGCAAAATCGCTTTTTGTCGGGCATCAGCGCTCACAACCTCACGTATCCAGATACGGCGCTCATCATTGAGGTGATGAATCTGTCCGCTGAGTGCGCGTCCACCCGCAAGGTTATACGAGCCGACAATATCACCTGCGCCTGTCCATGCCTGCCAATCATTAGTTTGATAGCTGATGTTATAAGGAGCAGTCACCAGTCCACCACCTTCAACATGCCAGGAAACACAATTTTTGTCCGATTGAATCGTCTGTTCCAGAGTTACTTTGTCCGTCACATTCAGTTGACTATCGAGAACCGTCACATCGCCGCGCCATTTTCGATTGCCGTGTACCAGTATCTCACCCCGTCCGGCAGAGGCATCCTGAGCTTTGTCCTGTGGTGTGCCGGATAGTAAGAGTGATTCCGGTACAGGCACAAACTCTCCATCGGCTGAAGCGGTGTCTTCATCATCGGGGAGACGATAATATTCTCCGACAACCATATACTGGAGTTGTTCCCCGCGAGAGAGCAGGGCAAGCGAAAGTTGCATATCCTTATCCGGTGTCACATAGAGGAAAAATCGCTGTGATAATCCCCAGTGTGACCAATAATTGTGCGCCTCGACCATGCCATCACCCAGAGCTTCGGCATAACCGACGTTCGCGGGTCCTCTGTACAGTCGATAGCTATCATGACTTTCGATAATGTAGTGTCCCGATAGCATCAAGGGACCCACAAAATTGAGATTGATTCGAATCTGTGTATCGGAGACCTTTTCAACATTTCGACGGTCAAGCGCGTTTCCGACAAATTGTCCGTTACCGTTATACACTTCGGCAGTACCCGACCAGCGTCCGATACCCCGTTTGAATTGTGGTTTTTCCGACATGGTTAAGCCTTCTGGAATGTATAGGTTTGTGATTCTATCGGGGTATTTTCGAAAATTTCTGGTAATTTGTCGGCGTCTTCTGCTGGAATGGGCGTCATGATCCGTCCCTTTGTGCTGACTTCGAAGCTATCGACATCAAACACCCAGGGCGAGAGTGTGATGACCTGTTCTCCATTGTGTTTTGCGGTGACGGTCACATCATCACCGATTGCGCGTGGAACATGCAAAAATTGTGAGTCGCCTACTTCTTGCGGGCAAACGGTCTGAATATAGAGTGCCAGGGTATCGAAAAATTGGAGCAACTTGTAATTGTGGAAGAGCGTTTCCTGTTGAATCAGGTCACTCCCTGCCAATTCTGCTTTGATGCGTTCCTGCCGCTTGAGTTCGACATCCAGCATGGCTTTGACTTTATCACGCCATTCATCGGATACCATATCAATGAAGATTTTGTCACTCAGTCCGTATCGTCCGTGAAATAAGCCGTAAGTGTGCATACTACTGATGATGCCACTGTAGAGGTCATAGGATTCATTGGCTTCCGGTGATTTATTGCTGGAAACCAGTAGCAAATTCATTGCGGTCTTCGTCAGGTGATAGACATAACCGGTGTTTGTATCTAATTCAGGATTGCCGTCGATGCTCTCCCAACCGTCATCATGATGGGCGGCAACGTGAATCATGGCATCACGCGGATTCAATGCTGCAAACTCATCATTGCCGAAATGTTCCGCAAACACACCGGATACAGCGGCATGGTCTTGCTGACGAATGACAAACGCCGATTGTTTATCTGTTGCGAGTTGAACAATCATCAGCCAACTCTCACAAAATCTTGAATCTGATAAATGTGGGTTTTATCGTCACGGACTTTGTGGGTGATGATGCGACGGTTATTTTCATCAATGAAGTAGTGATTATTATAGACAGTCGTCTTTGAGACACTACTCCAGATGGTGAAAACGTAGTTATAGGGGGTCAGCATCGAGCCTTCGATTTTGACCATTGCATTCTCGCTGGTGCAGAAGCGGTCTACAACATCAATATCCGAATGAAATACAGTTTCACCCACTTCGTAGAGATTATCGAAGTGTTCATGCAGATGCCATTTTGTCTTTTCTTCATTCATCCAGTAAACATCCATATGGACGGTGCTGGATTCTATGAAAATGCCTTTCGGATCGAATGTTTTGCAGACACCTTCCCAGCGCCCCATGAAGCACTGATAGGGAATCATCCAGTAGGGGGTCGGTCCGTAATTCTTGATATTGAGGTGTTCCTGTAAGGTTTGCATGTGTTTTTCTCCGTAAATTTATTGACAAAGTAGGGACACACCGCCGGTGTGTCCCTACAGGTTTATATATTCCACAATTTGAGACCTGTTCCGGCGTGGTCGGCGCGGTGCATCGGTGAACCGTCGTATGCGGTTAAGGTAAATTCGACAGCGTAGGCGATGGCTTTTGCGACGTGTCCGGCGATGACCTGTATTCCGGTTGGTGATGAGTCGTCACGATAGGCAAGGGACATATGCAGATGGACATGCAGGTCATCCTCTAAAAGGCTGATTGTGCCGTGCCCCGAGATAATTTCCATCGGGCGCTCGACAATAATAGGTGCGAGACGTTGCTGACGCTCAAAATCATAAGCGCTTAATTCCACCAGATGCACGCCTCCCAATAAATCGAAGCTGGCAGTTGTTATGACATTTGCCTTTGCTATTCCGGCAATGGCATCATGAATTGCCAGTTTATCGGTGATTGTTCCCATAAAAATCCGTGTGCCGGATGGATTTACCTGCCGCGCTTTGACTGTCATTACTTTTCCTGTACCTGAAACATTAATTGTCTGCCACAGATTTTGACCCTCATCCCCCCGACCCCCTTCTCCCTCAGGGCGAAGGGGGAGCATAAAAGCTCTTGAAAGTCCCTCTCCATGAGGGAGAGGGATTTAGGGTGAGGGTTAAGATTTGAATGTTAACCACTTGTCATGATATTTGACTTTAAATGTAGCGACATTGTATCATATTTGATATGATATTACGACATTTCCTTTCAAAATGAAATTAGAACAGGATGATTCACATGGCAAATGATAATCTCCAACAAAATTATTCCGGTGTATTCGATGGTCGATTGGGCTTTGGAAAGAAACCTGCTGTACTGGTGGTGGACTTTATAAATGCTTATACAACAGAGGGTTCTGCCTTATATGCGCCACCTGTTGTCGATGCAGTGAAGGAAACGGTTGATGTGCTGACACTGGCACGGGAAAAATCTGTCCCTGTGATTTATACAAAGGTGCTATACAACAAAAATGGTCTGGATGGCGGTATCTTCGTTCAGAAAGTACCTGTTCTATTGACAATGGTTGACGGTGAACCCCTCGCGGAGATTGTCCCTGAACTTACGCCCGAAGAAGATGATGTCATCATTATCAAGCAGTATGCCAGCGCGTTTTTTGGCACATCTTTAGCCGCAATGTTGACCAGTCTCGGGGTAGATACGGTTTTGTTGACGGGTTGTTCGACCAGTGGTTGTATCCGTGCATCGGCTGTGGACGGGATGCAATATGGTTTCCGTGTGATTGTACCGCGGGAATGTGTTGGAGACCGCCATGCACAACCGCATGAAGCGAATCTCTTTGATATTAATAGCAAATATGGCGATGTCGTGAGTAAAGCCGATGTGATGACTTACTTAAGCGATTTGCCAGCTTCTAAGGAGTAAATTTTTCGATGAAAGCCTTACATGGTATTCGCGTTATTGATTTGACGCATATGTTGAGTGGTCCTTATGCCGGAATGATGCTGGCTGACCTCGGTGCTGATACAATCAAAGTTGAGCCACCGGGAAAAGGGGAGGGAACACGTCGTTTGCTGGCGACTGACCCTAAAAACAGCATTGATGGCATGGGCGCGTATTTCATGACCCTCAACCGCAATAAAAAGAGTGTCACACTGAATCTCAAATCAGAAGAAGGTCTGGAATTATTTTATGACCTTGTGAAACAGTCCGATGTGGTGCTGAGTAATTTCAGTGCGGGTGTGACGGCAAAACTCAAAATAGACTATGAACATCTCAGCAAGATTAATCCGCGAATCATCACCTGCACGATTTCTGGATTCGGGGAAACCGGACCCGGCGCAAAACGTCCCGCGTTCGATATGGTTGCTCAGGCGATGGGGGGTGGCATGAGCATCACAGGGCAGGTTGAGAGTCCGCCGACCCGCGCAGGAATCCCTATCGGAGATTTAGGGGGTGGCATGATGGGCGTTGTCGGAGTGTTATCGGCAATTGTGGCACGCGAGACGACAGGCAAAGGTCAAAATGTCGATATTTCGATGCAGGATGCACAGATTAGCCTCTTGAATTATATGGCGACGATGCACTACCTGAGCGGTGAAATCCCTGACAAACTCGGAAATGCTCATTTTGTTCATGTTCCCTATAACACTTTCTCGACACAGACTGGATATATCATCATTGCGGTGATTACCGATGGTTTCTGGGTCAATTTGATGGATTTGCTCAATGCGCCTGACCTCGATACAGAGGAGAATAAAGGTCAGCCCGGACGCTGGAAAAATCAAGACCTCATCAATAGCCGCCTGACAGACATTTTCCAAACGAACACGCAGGATTACTGGATTGAACAGTTACAGGAAGCCCGTATCCCCTGTGCGCCTGTCAATAATCTGGCGCAGGCATTGAGTGATGTTCAGGTTGAAGCCCGTAACATGGTCGTTGAAGTTGAACATCCGAACGGGACAGTTTATAAAGTGCCGGGTAATCCGATTAAATTATCGGATACACATGAAGACACTTACTCATCACCACCCTTATTGGGCGAACACACCGACGAAATTCTGCGGACGGTTCTCTGCAAAAATGATGCCGATATTGCTGTTCTGCGCGAAAACGGGGTGATTTAATGGCGGAAAAAATTCGTATTTGTGAAGTCAGCCCGCGTGATGGCTTGCAAAATGAGAAAAACGGCAATATCACTACTGACGACAAATTGCGTCTGATTGATAGTCTGGTTGTAGCGGGATTGGATTATCTGGAAGTCACAGCATTTGTGAATCCTAAAGCGGTGCCGATGATGGCAGATGCGCCGGTAATTATGGAAACAGTACGCGAGAAATATCCTGATGTGCATATTACCTCACTGGTTTTTAACGAACGGGGTTATCAGAATGCGCTGGAAGCCGGAGCAAACGCGATAGCAATCGTGTTGATTGTGCCGGACAGTTTGAGTAAATCGAACACCGGAAAGACCGCATCTGACTGGATTGATCGCTATTCGGCTATGATTCAACAGGCGAAAAGTGATGATATTTGGGTGCGAACCTATCTCGCGGGGGCATGGGTTTGCCCCTTTGAAGGACAGGTTGACCCGCAACAGGTTCTCCATTATGGCGATATTTTCCATGAATTGGCTGTTGATGAACTTTGCCCGACTGACCCGATTGGTCACGCGCATCCGGCACAGGTGCAATCACTGATGTCAGAGATGGTCAAACGTTACGATGCCTCAAAACTGGCGATTCATCTACATGATACGCTCGGTTTCGGTGTTGCGAATACTTATGCGGCGTTATCTGCCGGGGTACGGATTTTCGATAGTAGTGTCGGTGGCTTAGGGGGATGTCCCTTTGCGCCGGGTGCTGCCGGGAATCTCGCGACAGAAGACCTCGTTTTGCTTGCCGATAAAATGGGCTATGAAACGGGCGTTGATTTGACTCAATTGCATCAGATTGTTGATGATATGACTCTGGTTATGGGGCGACCTATCGGCGGGCGTAGCCGTCAGTGGTATGAAAGTGAATGCGCGAAAGCTGAATAAAAGCACCCTCATCCCCCCGACCCCCTTCTCCCTCAGGGCGAAGGGGGAGCTAGAAAGAGCGAATAAAGTCCCTCTCCATGAGGGAGAGGGATTTAGGGTGAGGGTAAATTCCACCAGAAAATTATTGAACATTGGACAGTGATTATGACAAAAACAGTTCGTGTGGCGGCGGCACAATTCGCGACGGGCATTGATATTGAAGAGAATTTACAGACCTGTCTACGGATGATTGATCGTGCAAAAGAACATCAACCGGATATTCTGGTCTTGCCGGAGTTTTGCAATCATGCTTCGTGGTACAAAGATCAAGACTATGCTTATCAGGTGGCGATTGAGTTAGATGGTTTCTTCACACAGGCAATCGCAGAGAAAGCAAAGGAAATCGGCTGCTATATCATGCTGAATTGTACTGTTCGGCGTGAAAAACCCCGTGTGACCGGAACGAATATCCTCTTTAGTCCCGAAGGTGAGATTGTCGCGGTATCAGACAAACAGGTTTTGATGGGCAATGAAAATAATTTCTTGAGCAAAGCTAGCGAAGTAGCTCCAATTCTGGAGACACCGATGGGGAAAATCGGTATGTATTCCTGTATGGATGGCGTGATTTTTGAGACACCGCGTGGATTGGCTGTTCGGGGCGCTCAAGTTTTGCTGAATAGTCTCAATTCATTTGCAGATGATGAAGCCTCGTTGCATATTCCTGTGCGGGCGGCAGAAAATAAGGTGTTTGTGGTTGCCGCGAATAAAATCGGTTCGCTTGTGCCGGAAGAACTTGCGGCAGTGATTGCTGAGAAAATCAAAATTTCACCGGAGCAATTACACGGGGCAGGGGAGAGTCAAATCGTTGCGCCGGATGGAACTGTTCTGGCGAAAGCTCCGCGCACAGGTGAATCAGTCATCTATGCCGATATTGACCCTGAGAATGCCAGTGAAAAATTACGTCCCGATGGCACAGACATCATGCAATCGCGTCGTCCTGAATTGTATAAACCGTTAGCAAAAGAACCGGGCGAACGGAATTATCAGGCAGGGGATAGCGAAGTCGAAGTAGTGGTCTATCAACCGGAAAAAGAGGGTTCAGATGCGGTTGATGAAGTGCTTGAGCTATTGCCGACTCTCACCGATGCGAAAATTTTAGTGTTGCCGGAGTTATTCCACATTGATGACCGTACCGTACACAATCAAGCATGGGCGCAGACACAATCTGAACAGATGAAACGGGCGATTGTCGATAAGCTCTATGATATGGAAAGTGATTTGCTGGTTTGTACCTCAATGGTGACTGTCGATACAGATGGGTATGCGCTTTCGGGCGTGATTCTTTCGCAGGATGGTGAAGTTTTACGGCAGAACCAATTGCATTTCAATCAATATCATGCGAACTGGCAAAATAAATTTGGCGATAGTTTGCAGGTTTATGATGCTCCGTTCGGTCGGGTGGCTATTGCTGTCGGTGACGATAGTATCTACCCTGAACTATTCCGTCTGATGGCAATTTACAATGTCGAGATTGTGCTTGTTCCGGCGCATATCAGTGAATCATGGGAAGTTGAAACGGGCTTGCGTGAGCGTGCGGCAGAAAATCGCATGAATCTGGTGGTTGCATCCCGTAAAACCGATGCCGGAAAGAGTATCATTCTGCCGATTGATGAAGACTTTACACTGTGGACTGAATGGAAAAAACGTCCTTTTGATGGCAATATCAATTATCCGATTGTGATCGAAAGTGATGAGCATTTGCTATCCGGCGTGGTTTATCCGGCGAGTGCGGGAAATCGGCTGGTCAGCCAGAAAACCGACGTTGTTGATGGGCGTCCATACTGGTTACTAGATGCTTTAGTGGAGTGGTAACCATGCAGACGATTACTGAGATTGCAAAAGACGAAACATTGCGGGTGAGTGGTGTTTATCATTATCATCTCGGCGGGAAAGATACGCATATCCGTGAACCCTGGACAATCCATGAGAAATCGGACGGTACACGGATTACGCGGGTTGAACGTGATGCCTCATTTTTTAAGGCGAATTTACTCACCGAGGTTGTGACATCTGCCGGGAAAATTTCGCGAATTGATATTCGCTGGCAAAATGGTGACGAAAAATTGGTTTCGGAAGCGACAGCGACCTATATTTTCGATGGCAATGACTTGCAGATTAGCCGTGTTTGCGATGGTCAATCTTATGAAGAACAGCATAGTTTGAGTGATGATGTGCTGATTTCGCCGCTGATGCGTATCGGGATTGGCTATGTTTTGACAGCATTAGTCAAATATCCCGAAGGCACGCAGGTATTGATTCCCAATATCAAAGAACCGGGTAATCCTGACAAGCTCTTATCGGCTTATTTTGAACGTCGTCAGGCAAAAGAACTCTCAACAGAACCTGTGGTCGCAGGTGGTCAGATGTATCAATCGAAGCGTTATCAGTATGTCGGTGAATTATACGACGAGGATGCGCAATTCTGGCTCGATAAGCACGATATTTTGTTGAGTTATAGCTGGAAACAGTCGGATGGGATGAAGTGGCTGGTCGATTTGCATGATTATGAGAGACAGTATGAGTAGAAGCAAAGGGCATATCAGCGATATGCCCCTACGGGATGTTAACCGAAATTGAGTTGACCTTCGACGCCGACAACCCGTGTTCCACAGAAAAATTGGTAGGTTTCGGCTGTGCCTTCTTCGCTGAAACCACTCCATCCCCATGCCGGACGGGGTGCCATAAGATTCAGGCTAATCATGCTGCTGCCGTTGACTTTGACGCCTCCTGCATGAACTTTACGCCCGAATTTAAGCGCGTTTTCTTCATCTTTACTGAAAACATAGGCTTCGAGTCCGTAGGGTGTGCCGTTTGCCAGTGCAAGGGCTTCGTCTTCTGTTTTGAAGCTATGAATAGTGCCGACGGGTCCGAAAACTTCATCCTGCGCGTCTTTGATGTCCACGCCGGAAACCAGTGTCGGGGCGAAGAAATTACCCGGTAAATCCGGTAGCGGAGTGACTGATTTTGCTGTGCCTCCGGCGGCAATCAGGGTATCTTTTTGAGTGTTAATTTTCGCCAGATGACCGGAATGTACAATGGGTCCCATCATGCTTTCGGGGGAGAGTGAATCACCGATGACGACTTTTTCTAGTCCGGCGAAAACGGCTTCTAAGAGGGTATCGTGAATGCTCTCATGCACAATCAGGCGACCGAGTGCGCGACACCATTGCCCGTTGAGTGTGACCATTAAATTGACAACGCCCTGTGCGGCTTCGTCTATATCAGCATCAGCAAAGACTACAATCGGATTATTGCCGCCGAGTTCGAGTTGAGCCGGCTTGAAATCCATTGCGCAGGCAGTCGCAATCGAACGACCTCCATCTAATCCTCCGGTGAAGGTCACGGCTTTGATGCGTTTATCAGAAACCAGTTTTTTACCCGCAGACGCTCCCCCATGAACAATTTGAAAGACACCCGCAGGGATTCCGGCAGCATCAGCAGCATCCGCGAAAAGGTCACAGCCATCGGGCGCCCATTCTGTCGGTTTGAGGATACAGGGTGCACCTGCTGCCAGCGCATTCGCGATTTTATGCGCTGCCATCGGAGCAGGGGCATTCCAGGGAACGAGTGCGAGAGCAGGTCCCCAGGGTTTGCGGTGAATTTCAACAGTGTTATCGTTGGGTCCTTCCATTGTCGAGAGTTGCCAGCCACTTTTCATCTGTTCAATTGCCAGATGCCATGCACCTGTTGTAATCAGGTTGAGCATGGAGGTGGTATTGATGACCGCGCCTGTGGTGATAGATTCCAGTTGAGCAATCTCATCTTTGCGTTTATCGAGTTCAGCAGAAAATGCCGCCAGATAGCCAGCGCGTTCTTCGACAGGCATTTCTGACCATGAACCGTCTGTATGGACACGCCACGCGGCTGTTAGTGCCTGTTCGATTTGCTCATCATTGGCGGATACCTGCTGACGACGTTTTTCGCCTGTGTTGGGATTTTCCAGCCAGATGCCCATTTCTTCGGTGGGCGCGGACATTTTGCCGTCGATGTAATTTTTTAATGCGGGAATTTCTGTCATTTTGAGGTGTTCTCCGTATTTTAGACCCCTATCCCGGACGCGATACATCACGTCCCTACGGGAATGGGCGTGGGCGCAACCTATTTGCGCCCCTACAAAAAATATGCTTTTAATGATTACTCTTTGAAAACCTGTGTTATGCTGCGAATTTCATGGACTGCGCCTTCGATACCACGCGGGTCATCCCGGTGACGGCGTGCGGCAGTTGGTGCAACTTTGAGTCCCTGTGCGTGCAGGGTTCGGATAGCTTCACCATCACGATATAAGACAGTCGAACGGGTGCGTTTGTGCGGCGGCTCAATGAACAGGAAATCCGGTTCGGTATAGCGTTTGAGCGCGTCACTGATTTTACCCGGCACAAAAGCTAAAATATTGTTTCCGGCAGCCACACCGATATGACCGGGGTCGTTGGGACCCAATTTATCAAAATGCAGGATGCCATTTATTAACTTCCCGGTGAAAGTTCGCACGTGCAGAGGGCGTCCCCTAAATGTGACATTGGTCTGGGTGTAATTTTCACCGTCGAAATCAATGTAGACCAGATTATCAAATGGTGATGCACCCGGTGACCCTGCTTTTTCGTCCATGTCGATAGGTGCGCCCGACAAATCATAGAGTTCGATATGGTCGTGCCAGGTGCCTTGCATCATGGTCAGCATGTATCCGACTGTGCCAGGTGAAAACGCCATTCATCAATCCCCTGCAACGCCGAAACTTGCTTCATATTGTTCTTTAGTAATCATTTCAGCAGCCATCAAGCGACCCCGTTCCGGCGGAAATGCCTGTACCAATCCCATAGATAAATCGCGGATGCCACGCGCAATCACGCCTGTATTGTTGGTGTTGCTCGTGCCACAGGCTTTGAGCGCACCCATTGCTACATTGAAGGATAATTCTGTGACCGAACTTTTCGCGAGACGCCATTGGCGTATCACATGGTCACGGGGTAGCGGGGGCGGTTCGACCGTTTCAATTTCAATTTGTCGGCGCATCCAGAGATAAGCGGATTCGAGGTCGCTACTCATTTGCCCGATTAATTGCTGATGGAAGGGGCTTTCGGCTATCGGGCGACCTGTATCAGCAAAGGTTTTGCTCATCAGGAAATCGAGTGTGAAATTATAGACATTCTGTGCTGCACCGAGATAAATTGCTGTGCCTGCCAGTTGATTGCCCACGAATGAGCCGCGACTCATCTGCATCATGCGCACGAAAGCATCGGGAATGGTGAGAGCATCATCATCCGCGACAAAAACATCGTTTAAGATGATGCCGTTGGTGGCTGTTGCACGCATCCCGATAGAATCCCAGGGGGCACGAATCGAAACGCCTTCTGCATCGCGTCCGACAAAAAAGACACTCAAACCTGCGGCGGTATCATACCCTTCGAGTGCGGCTGTCACCAGATATTCATCGGCAACCCCGCTGGCACATCCGAAAAATTTAATGCCATTGAGCAACCAGCCACCATCGACTTTAGAAGCAGTCGTTTTAATGGTGATGGAGCTTGTGCTGGTTTTGGTCGATTCACTGGCGAAATTTGCTAACCATTTGCCTTCGCGTCCCATTTTTGTGAGGACTTTTTCAGCGAAGGCTTTTACAAGCGGGATTTCTTCTTCTGTGAATAGTCCGGATTCGATGGCTTCCAGCGGCAATAATCCGCGTGATGCCGAGCTACAATGGAAAAAGTAGGCAAGTGCAGTCGATGGGCAAGCTGTTCCCATCGCGAAGCAGGTCGCCGCGAGGTCGCGTAATGTGCCGCCCATGCCGCCGTATGCTTCAGGGACAATTAATCCCAGTAATCCGGCGTCACTCAGGGTTTTGATGTGGTCGGTGTAAAATTCGCCTGATTGGTCGGCTTCGATAGCGGCTTCGCTCAAAATCGGCAGGATTGTTTCGACGACTTTTGCCCGTTCGATTTCGGTTTCGCTCATATCGGTGAGCAGGTAACTGGCTGTTAATTTTTTGTCTGTTGATAAGGTGACCATGTATATTTTCTCTCTATTGATAACCCCTATCCCCCCGCCCTTTCCCCATACACGCTCGTTCCTCGCTATGGAGAAAGGGAGCTTTTAAGTCCCCTCTCTATAGTGAGCTTGCGAACGTCAATGGGGAGGGGATTTAAGGCTTGTCCGCTACTAAAATACCCATTTGTGTAGGGACACGATGCATCGTGTCCGAAAAAT
>ENA-OWNT01001416-OWNT01001416.1-seawater-metagenome-genome-assembly--contig:-NODE-1416-length-30409-cov-4.568509_pt1 | contig 30409 bp, 17 predicted proteins | sample MGYA00238136_ERZ651165 | MGnify/ENA primary metagenome ERZ651165 (study PRJEB26861, sample SAMN08777766) | seawater metagenome | isolation source: coastal seawater | place: USA: Florida | collected...
AACGACAATCAACAACAGCGAAGATGGCAACGATAAAAGACCCGCAACGACAAACGACGAACGGCGAACGGCGAACGACGAACGACGAACGGCGAACGGCGAACAGCGAACGGCGAACGGCGAACGGCGAACGGCGAACGGCGAACGGCGAACGGCGAACGGCGAACGGCGAACGGCGAACAGCGACGAACGACGAACGACGAACGACAACGGCCGCCAACGAACGCCAACGCCAACGAACGAACGAACGAACGAACGCAATCGTCGTTCGTCGTTCGTCGTTCGTCGTTCGTCGTTCGTCGTTCGTTGAGCTTTCGAGTTTCCAAGTTTTCGATTTTCGATCCTCAATGTTCTTCAATAAAGAATTTCCATTTTTCACATTTTTCATTTCGTCATTTCGTTCATTTCTCATTTCGTCCATTTCGTTCATTGTTCATTGTTCATTGTTCATTTCGTTCATTTCGTTTTTCATTTCGCTCATTTAGTATGAATACAGAACAATGAATGCACAGTACTCAATTAAGTACATTTACTACAATCAATGATATAGAACAATACATGTACAGTACTAACCTAAGTTCATTTAATACACTTATTTAGGGAACTTAAATTCGTAATTCGAGATTTTTAATTTTGAAATTGAGGTTTCTATGTTTCAGATTTCCAGATTCCAGATTTCCAGATTTCCAATTTCCAAATTTCTATCACAGATTTCAGATTTCCGATTTCCCACATTGTCACACAGTTCCACGCTTCCGCTGTCACTCACCCACTCACTCACTCACTCACTGTCATTCAGTGAGTGTTCGTTCGTTCGTTCATCGAATGTTTTCGTTCGTTCGTTCGTTCGTTCGTTCGTTCGTTCGTTCGTATCTTCCTCGACGATGCCTTACCATAATACTATACTGTCACATCACTTCTTCTGAACTTTACTAAATCACTCTCCAGCGTTTATCCACTTTGCTTTACATTTAACATTCAGTGTAAATGTAAGTGTACAGTATCATGAAATCAAGTTCAATGAGTTGGTGGTTCATTGTTGGTGGCGTTGACTCACTCACTCACTCACTCACAGTCACTCACAGTCACTCACTCGTTCGCTGTCTGAACGCAGCGACCAACGTTCGTTCCTTCGTTCCTTCGTTCCTTCGTTCGTCCGTTCGTTCGTTCCTTCGTTCGTTCCTTCGTTCGTTCCTTCGTTCGTTCGTTCGTTCCTTCGTTCGTTCCTTCGTTCGTTCCTTCGTTCGTTCCTTCGTTCGTTCCTTCGTTCGTTCCTTCGTTCGTTGCGCCGTCCATCGTTCGCCGCTTCGTCCGTTCGTTTGTTCGTTCGTTCATCCGTCGCTTCGTTCGTCGCTTCGTTCGTCGCTTCGTTCGTCGCTTCGTTCGCCGAATCGTCGAATCGTCGAATCGTCGCTTCGTCGAATCGTCGCTTCGTCGAATCGTCGCTTCGTCGCTTCGTCGCTTCGTCGAATCGTTTGTCGAATCGTCGCATCGTTTGTCGCATTGTAGCATTGCCGCTTCGTCGCTTCGTCGCTTCGTCGCTTCGTTTCTTCGTTCCTTCGTCAACACGTTCGTTCCGCAGTTCCCAAGTTCCTATTTCGTTGTGAGATTATCGATGCACTGAATGAAGAGACTACTCGGTTCTGTGCTACCACATGACATGCACTCACACAATGACACAATCACACAGCAGTGTGACGAGGACGTTTGTACGTCGTCGTGCAGAAAACCACCCCACTCTACGTTCGCGGAGGTGGCTGGTGACTGGTGGCGTTGGTGGTGCTGTCGTGCTCGTCGTGGGTTTTGACTGGCGAAGTTGTCGTGGGGGGAGGGAGGGCAGGTGGCCGTGACGGTAGTGCGTGCATGCAGATGAGCCAAGCTTCACTTGACAGGTCCAGAAGAAGTGCAAACATGGTGCAGTGGGGTCTCTTGGCAATGCAAAAGGCCTGCATGTTCGGATGGGTTGTTGGCGTTTTCGTTCGCTTTTAAGAAGAGAGGAGGGCACAAGTCCAACCCACAGTACCTCGGCCAAGCGGCGAGGGGCCCCGGGCGAACAAGGCAATTGTCGAGGATTCGGGTGTGAACGGGAGTTGGCACACACCTCAATCAAGCGAATCAAGTACTTTGGAGTATTTTCGGTGCGTGGCGATCCACACAAATGGCTCTGCGTGCCGGTGTTGATGCGAGGCGCTCGAGCACAGGACCAATGACACAAACACGCACGCCTGTGGACCTCGCTTTTCGCGTTGTCAAAACTCCAGCGGAAGAGTCGCGCGAATTCTCCTCGACGAATCTGGAGCTCGTAGGTCGCCAACATCCCGGCTGGCACTCTGCTCGCCGTTGCTCGTTTCCTCAAGAGCTGGGAATTGCGTTCGATTCGCCCAATACTGAGGTAGTCGCATTAGAGTTGCTCATGCACCAGTACATGATCCCACGGCGTGTCGATGTCTTTGTTGGCAGCGGGGGTGACTCCTACGAAACGGCCCATTTTCGGTGCTTGGGATACCTCACGTTCGATGACAATCGACAAACAATGCATCAATCCCGAGAGTTCAAGTCGGCCGAAATCAACGCGGTGGGTGTACATTACTTGCGACTGGTGTTCAGGCAGTGTTTCAGATCGGACTTGAACCGATTCGATCAAGTGGGCTTGGTGCGTTTGCGTGGTGTCGGGTTTGGCGCAGCAAAACCTTCGCCTACAATTCCCGCTACGGCTTGGCAGCATCAAAACACCGGCAATTTGCACGCACAGCGTGGCATCATCAACTCCCAACCCACCGACAACAACGCTCACAGCCATCCCCAAAACTTTGCCGCTGCACAACATGCGCAGGACGCCGTGAGCCCACGTCGAGGCGAGCAGAACTTGGGCCAATTAGATCCAGAAACCATGAAAATTTTGATGCACCTCAAAGAAAGAAAGACGACAGCAATTCGGCTTGAAGATTATGACGAATGCAAACGTCTGCGAAAAGCGGAATCCATCGTCCAGTCTGCGGGCGCCCAATTGAGTCAACTTGAGATCGAGAAAGCAGCCGCTGTGCGTGCCGAGGAATACGGAGCAGCCAAAGCATTGAAGGAACAAATCTCTGCGTTGCGCCAGAATATGTTACATTCCCTCGACGCTGTCTTCATGAGTCCATCAGTCAATTCATCGCGAAGGGGCATTGAACACCACAATGATGCCGTCGGTCCTGCTCAGCGATCGCCCACACATGCCACTGTGCCACGCACTGCGCCGCAACATGACCACAGCAGCACCGTGCAACGGCAATCTACAGGTGAACGCCACGCGCAAGAGTCTGCTAAACCAGGAATCCCAGCTCCAGAATCGGAAATCCGCGCCCCGAGACTCCCCCCACCAACAACCAAGCAACCACGTAGCGCTGTAGAGGAGCAACCGCTACCAGGAATGAAAGGCACTTACGATCGGGCAACAGACAACCCGTTTGGAAAGGGCAATCCTGTTTCACCAAGCAACGCCACAACGGCGGCTCCGCAGCACGAGCACGGTCCACCGTCGCATCCCACACAACGCCAGAAAGCGAAGGACCCGTCCGGTCGCAAATTGATAGGAGACGTCGGCCGCGAACATCCACTGTTTGGCGTGCCTGGCGCCGAAACTTTTCCAGAACCTAAACCGTTGTCCAAGAAGGACAGGGACGAGTTTGCAGATGTGGTTACTTGTTTTGGAGAGTTTTTGACAAGATGCTTGCGCGACCGAAGCTGGCAACTCCGTGCGGCGTCCTTGCGGAAAATGCGGGATGTGCATTCACGACGTCAAGAAGTGCACCCGGTGATTGTTCCTGCCTTGAAGAAAGTGTTGTCTGTCGCACTCAAGGACTCCGTTGTGCACATATTTCTTCATTCGCTCGATCTAGTAACAGCCATCCTCTCTGACGGTTTGTTTGTGTCGTGCCCACTCGATGCCTACCGTGCCCTTTCGTTGCTCTGATAACTGGTACTGAATTCCAGGACCGAAACTCAGCCTCGGAAATTTGAAGACCGTCCTCAGCGAGTATGTGGCTGCACTTTTGAACAAACGTGCCGGCGACAACAATCCACGGTGCGCCACAGGGGCAATGGACATGCTGAAGACGATGACGCAGCACCGTGTGTTGGGTCCCAGTTTTGTCGTGAGTGCGGCCCTCGGCTCCTCGGTGCCAACACGGACGCCAAAGAAAGTGATTGTGAAGAGAGTAGAGTAAGTCGACAATGTAATAGAACTGGACGTGTGCGCTTTACTTTCTGGTGTGGTGCTCACTCAGTGTTATTTGTCAGATTTCTCATGTGGGTGTTAGATAACTGTGACGTGCAAGCTGCGTGTAGCAGTAGCAGATATGGATTTCCGGAAGATTTCATCGTCTTTGTGAAGCGCTCGAGCTTGCTGCAGCACCAAGATAAGTTAGTTAGGATGCAGGCCAAGCGCTTGATAGTTTCAGTTGCGAGTCAAGTGGGATACCCCGAGGTGGAGTCGCACCTTTCGGACGTGCCTAAGAAGATTCGATCTGAAATAGAGGGTATGCTGGAGCAAGCCCCATCTCGTGGTGCTGCCACGAAGAAAGTCGGAACCAAGCCGACCAGTGCATCAGGCGCTCCGCGCAGGGATGAATCGCCACAACAGACCGACAGCGAGCAACGCTTGCACGCCGATGCCGATGCCGACAACCGCAGCCGTTCCGGTAACAATGGACGTTACTCTTCTCAGCCATTGCGCGCTGAAAATGCGGATGAAAGAAGTTCAATGGAACCTAGAAGCGCGAACGAAGCATTGCATCCACGATCGCAGCAAGACCACCGTCGTGCTGGTGCGCGAGATGACCATTCCTTTGGTGCCCCCGTGGAGCCCTCATTTGATAGTGGAGATCCCGGTGCTGTCGGTGAACGATGGGCTGAGGAGTCAGGGTCAGGATCTGTTGAGGAACCTTTTACGTGCACTTTTTGCGGACGCCAGGATCCTTCATTCACGCCTGAAGAACTCGACCATCACTACTGGGCGTCATGCCCTATGCTCATGGTACGACTGTGTGCAATGGTTTTAATGCTACACATGGCCTTGACTCACCCCCACGTGTGATTGCTGTTCATTTCATGCATCATCTCCAAAGAGCTGCGCTTTCTGTGAGCAAATTATCGAAGTAGAGGTGTTAGATGAGCACATGAGGCAAGGAGAGTGCGAAAATGCAAATGTACGTTGTCTGCAACCAAGCATACTGGCATGGCATGGTCCAACTCGTTCACCACGAGTTGAATATGCAGGAGGTAGTGGAGTGCGATCGATGTCGTTTGTTCGTTTGGCGTGACAACTTGGCCGCGCATCAGCAAACTGGCGGGTGCGTACGGTCGCCATTGGGTGATGTTAAAGCACACGAGCAATGCAGACTGTTAGCTGACTGATTGCGCTTCTACGTCGTTGCAGGTTGTGTCCCGGTCCAGCGCAACACGCAGACACGCATTTCCGGTGTCCATTGTGCTATGATGAATTCCCCGTTGGGAACGGCCCTGACGAGGCGTGGCACCAACATCTTCATTCATGCCGTTCAAACGTGCGGCTTCAATTTTAAAAAAGTGTAATGTATCTATCCAACAATTTGTGTGCTCCTGTTATTGCTGTACTTTTTCAACAACAAAAATAATCTTTTGGTGGGCGAGCCACCGTGCCGAACAAGCGAGGAATGACTAATGCAACCGTCCAAACTTAAGAACATTGATGTGGCGATCAAGCTTCGACAAGTTATTGGGTTTTACTTGACGCCATACTACATTGAATTCGCGGCCGTTATCCCCGCTCTAGCATTGACTTTTCAATCGTGGCAGCCTTGCGCACTAGATCGGCAGCCTCTTTCAGCGACAGGTTTTTAATGGTTCGAATGGCGCTTTTGCGGGCGAATGGGTACCTGGAGAGAGTCATAGGACCACAACAATGTACATAGTGGTCAGTCCGTGGAATTTTTGCAGCTGACAACAAACACGGAACCAAACTTACGAAGCTTTAAATATGTCGAAATTCGGATCGCCGGTCAGTGCTATCCCTTCCAGCACAATCAATGCTCGCGTGATCAAGGCGAAATAGTCTGGCACCGTGAAAGGGTGATGGAAGAATATGTCGTTTAATTCATTGCTGACGGCCCAAAACTGTTTGCGGCGGCGAGCAATGGCCGCGTAGTCCGTTTTCCCAGTTATCTTGGATGCAATACCGTCTGTTGCCGTCTCGAGCGCGATGTCGCGACCTTGATCCAACACTGTTGTCAGCGCGGGGCTGTGAGCATCATGCAGACGAAAAGGGGTTGTCATACGAAATAATAATACTGTCAGTGGCCACAGTGTCCTCTGATCCAAAACTCACCGCAACGAAGCCAAATCCGCGGTTGCGTCCAAGAACCCCAGCGCGATGCAGTCCTGAAGGAGCTCGTCGATGTCGTTCTCGATCAGGTGAACGAGTGCTGTTGCAATTCGCAGCATGGATGGCCTGCCAAAATGCGAACGCACAGTCTGTAAAAAACACGAGCAGGGAGAATCATGCGTCGCCGATTGTGTGCACAACAAACCGTTCAATGCGGGCGCACAATCCAAAGTCAAGGAGAACCAAACGCCGCCGCCCTTTCGGACTGTGCGGAGACACCTCATCTTCAACGAACAAGTTCCCAGGATGAGGATCAGAGTGGAACTGGCCCAATTCTAGCAGTTGAACCAAGAAGCACTCGACCCCAACTGGCACAAGTCGCTCAATCTCTTCTGGGGCTGACGAAGCAAGCGGTGTTCCGTTGATCCATTCCGTCGACAGTACCTTGGTAGAGCTAGCAGACCAGAACACTTTTGGGACGTACACGTCATCTGCCATCATGGAGTTCAACTTTTCAGCAAAAAAGTCTTGATTTCGACCCTCATGTATGTAATCGAGTTCATACAAAGAGGCTTTAGCGAATGCATCGAACAATTCGAGATCAAACTGCCGCCGCCTTGCAACCCACGTCGGGAATTGGTCCATTAAAAACTCCTTGAATGCCTCCACGAAACGGAAGTATCGCCGCAGGAGAAAAAGATCCAACGACACGTTCCTCAGCATATCAGGACGCTGTACCTTCACTGCCACCTCCTCGTTTGAGTCTCTCAAGCGGCATCGATACACTTGTCCGAGTGACGCAGCAGCAATGGGCACAGAGTCGGAGTTCAAATCAATGAACACCTCGGCAATAGACTTGCCCAGCTCACTCTCAATCAGTTCCAGTGCCTCAGTAGTGCTGTACGGCGGGACGGCGTCACACAGCTTCTGTAATTCACGCAAAACTGGACTTGGTAGAATATCTGGCCGAATGGACAACATTTGCCCAAACTTAATGAACGTCGGCCCGAGCTCAGTCAAAATTTGACGGAACTCTCGTGCCACTTCCACTTGTCGAGCTTCAGTCTCCAGTCGACGATTCCCCGTCCACTGCCCAACCAATATTTCGAGTGACAGGGAACCTACAAATGGAAGCACCTCCCAAGCAATGACGCGCAAACGCCTGAACGCGATGGCAGGGTACCGAAGCCAGTAATCGTCAATCGCTGCAGCGTCATACTCTGTGCTGAGTCCGTCGTCTGTCAAAGACTTACTTTGGTGCTGAGCGTACTGATCGATGCCGACAAGAGCCGCAACCGCACCTCCGATGACAGCGAAGGGCCACTTGCGCCGGAAAAACCTACGCCGCTTTGGCGGGGTACTCACGTGATCGCTCAAGATGCGATGTTGTCGCCCTGGCCATCGAACCCGTGTGCCACCCCGCAGCAACCCTCGCGTGGCAAGGCTAGTGCTCCACATAGAACGCAATGCGCGCAGAGTAGCAAACTAGCCTTGTCAAAAACACTACCAAGACATTTGACGTCCACGCGGAAAACAAGCAGACACCTACAAAGCACTGGCGTCCGCAATCAAATTTGCACCCAAAGAAAACACATGAAATGCCGCGATTAGCGAAAGAACATTGGCGACAAACACGGACAACCTCAGTGAACAGCGCCGTGACAACAACAGCAAGAAGCGAATATCTTCACAATCATGGAAAACCGCACCTGTCTCCCACCATGTTTCTTCGACAACAACAACGACAACAAAGCAGCAGATGATGATGATGAGCAGCAGCAGCAGCAGCAGCAGCTCAAAAGAACAAGAAGAAGAAGATCAGCAACGACGACGACAGACAGACAGACAGACAGACGGATGTCAAGTCCACGAACGTCATCGAACTCCGACAACCGAACGAAGCACATGCGAACCCACGAACGAACCCACCAACCAACCCATCAACCACCCGACCGACGCACGAACGAACCCACCAACCAACAGATGGTCGTCGTCCGTCAGTCACCCACTGACCGACGCACCGCCGGACCATAACCAACCAATCAACCAACCAAGCAATCGACACAAACAACAAACGAACGAACGAACGAACGAACGAACGAACACGTGGTCGTCGTCGACGATGTTCGGTCGTCGACGTTCGTTCGTTCGTCACTGCGAACTGCATGCATTGCGAGCACCAGTTACACAGCTGAGTACATAGCCTGTACATATGTGGTGAAAGTATACATAGCCTGTATAGCTTACATCGTGTGAAAGGTGCGGCGGCATGCTGCATGCTCTTTTGCCGGCTATTGTGGTGGTCGGTGGTAGGTAGGTCGGTCGGTGTGAGGTGGTCGGTGTGAGGTGGTCGGTGGTCGGTGTGAGGTGTGAGCGTTGCGGGCATTGTGAGCATTGTGTGGGTGGTCGTGGCAGTCGGGGCGTCGGGGGGTCGGGAAGTGCGAGGGTCATGGTCAACCAAAGACCACGGTGGTCGACCACTGGACTTCCTTGACTCTTGACTCGCATGGTTGCCCCCTATCATATCGAGTACTTGACGTACGACGCTACACGGGCACAAGTTACAAGCTGAAAACTCAACAACGGACCACGGCGGTCGTTACGGCGCTACATGCTGAAAGGTCAACAAGCACAACCTACCTACTCGCACCTTACAGCGTCTATCTTGTCCACATGGTGCAAGAGAAGACGTCTCACCCGAACCAACACACACCAACAACCAACAACACACGACTCGAATAGTGTGTGAAGCCTCAAACAAGTTCGCTGTTGAACGACGCACGATGGCTTGACGACACCGGTGTGTGATGTACTGACTGTGTTCATATGGCCATACTGTCTGACAAAACCACGGTAACAGCGACAACAACATACAGCGAAGCAACCGCCAGCGACCGTCCTTGCGGGTACATTGTTGGAGACAGCCTTGTCTTGAGGGGTGTGCTCTCAAGCACGGTTTTCTGTGGTACGCCGTCTTCTTGCGGGATTGGAAGCTTTGCAAGCTGCACGTGTGACATACGTGAAGCCACTGGGCAGCCAACAAGTTCAAACCTGCACCCCAACACTCAAGAGCGAGGTTGAAGCGGCAGCTGCGTCACAAACCAAGCAGACGGCCCGTACTTAACCACGAAAAGCTTCTCGAAAATACGTCAAGCTTAGGGTACGGAATAACAATCCGACGAATGAATACAGCCGCCCGAGGACAAAGGATGCGCAATTCCAATTGGCTCCACATTCGTATCCTGGTTGTATTATTAGCGCTACCAGTGGCAGAACCGCGTTTATTTCAAGCAGCAGAATGCAATGTGATCGATCCAACCACGCTCACAGGCGGAGGAATCGATTTGATGCACCTTCAACACCCTGTGATATTACGAAACTGCAGAGACGTCGATCCTGTGTTTACTTCACTTTCTGAAGCGCTCTCTTCTCCCAACAAAGTCAAGGACAACTTTGGGACTCTTGACATGCATATATACCCAACAGGTCCCTTTCATCTCCAGTTGGGTTCCAGCATTATTCCAATACCGAGCAGTGGAACCATTGATATGAACACTGCCGTTTCGCGACTGCGTTCCCAAACATTCGCATTTGGAACTCAACTTGGAAATCCATCTGCTGCAATACTCAAGCACTGTTTAACTCGCGCTCAGCGCGGAAAAAGCCAGGTTGCTGGCAACACTTTGTTCGAAAATTACTTTTCCAAATTTACCTCAACAATTTTCTCCATGAGTGCACAAGAAGCCGGGGCCCCATTCCATCATCACTCAACAGCATGGTTGTACCTTGCAAGTGGCGTCAAGGAATGGTTTTCAGCTCCATGGTCATATCCGTTTGACAAAGAAACGCTCTGGGGCGAGCCACAGCGAATCCACGATGATCCTGCGAAATACAAGGTTGATTCAGTATCTATGTTCGCGCCTGTCATTGCCAACACAACCACTCATAGTCGTGTTTGACATGTCATTGTAGAAATTTTTAGACTCGGAGGACCTTTACACCATTCACCAACACCCCGGAGATGTGGTAATAATCCCAAATGCGTGGTTTCACGCGACATTGAGTCTGGCAAATTTTACAGCTGGAGTCGGTGGCCAAGATCACTCCCGAAATGACGCCATCCATCCATACCCTCAGTCAACCAAAGATTTCATGGATTGCTTTCAACGCAACGATTGGAGTGGGGCGCTTACCGCCGTGCAAGACTTGAATCGACAGGGAGATGTTGGCCTACCAGTGCGAAAAATATTGCTCCATCTCCGATTGCAAAACTTTGACGAAGCTCGCAAGGTATACGAGCAAATTAGGAGAGACGTCATCGAAAGTGTGGAGGCCGGAATTATTTTTCAGAGCGATGTTGACTTTTTGTTCGGAGACGTCATCTCAGCCATAGTTGTTGAAGCGCTGGGACAGCATCAAGGCAACAATCCAGCGCTAACCAAAACCGGGCGGTTTTTATATGACTGGATGATCGAACTCTCAGAGCCCGTGAACAAGACTGCTCACTTTGCTGGAGGAGCCAATGTACTCCTGCACGGCACGTGTCAAAGTTTGCGATACCAAGATGATGATGGCAATTCATGTGATGACTACGACGCCAACCCTTCCTTGTGCCGAACAGATGTGCTTTGCATGCGACACAATCGTGATCGGCACCCGCGGTGTGACGGCATAACAGGCAAATCACATTCAGAATCTTGCTGTGGTTGTGGCGGAGGCCGTAGGTTTTCCGATCCTGCCCATGTCAGCAAAAGTGGCGTTATTCGAGGAGAGGCAGCGACTGCATCACTTCCTTATCGGTCGTGGCAGAAGACGTCTCGGAAACGAGCCACAGCACGTCAAGAATTGTGACAGCAAAAGCAAGTTTCGTTGAACGACAATAATTATTAGTCATGATGTGGTAATGGTGCAACAGCGCGCCACCATCACTCCGACAGTGACTTGCGATAGAATGTGCGTCCATGAATCAGACGGAGTAATAAAATTGCCGCGAAAAATAAATACAGAAGTACGCCTCAGCTCCTACTCCGAATCGATGTTCCGGAGTTGCTTAATGTGCTGAGAAAGAGCTTTGAGCGTTGTCTCTGACCGAACGTCGGCATCAACTCGCAATCTATAGTACCACACGTGAAACCACAACAAAAAAAAATTGGGTAAGAACACAAAACGCGACGGTCGTGCTGGTGTCGATTACGTTTCCCGCGTGGCACAAACCTGTACTCCACTTTGGTTTTGCTGGTATCAAATGACATTTTGCGTGCCGCTCCTCCGACTGTCGATGCTTGACTGTTAATAGCGGTGTCAACCGCATTTGCCAATGCAGCACTTTCATCAGGGTTCACGGCACCAAATACCTGCCACAGAAAATATTATTACAATCAATTATCCGCACTCCAAACAGTCGCAAACGCTGTGAGCTTACGATTTGTTTCTTCGCTTTCCGTACAACAACATCATCATCACTACAAACATCAATTTTTATCCAGGACATGTCCTACGCAACACGACAACGAATGAATAATGTGATTGTGAACACCACTTACACGTTGCACTACACCGCCACGTACATTATCCAAGCTGTAGCCGCGGTTTAATTTCTCCAGGGAGATCTTATTGCGTTTCGACCGAAACTCCACGTCCACTGACAACGGTACGACGATCATCTGTCCGTCGTACGCACGATCCATGAGTGTTGAAGGGGGCGTAGCGTGCAGTGACGGCTTTTGTGGAGTCGTAGTTGACTTTTGTGATTTTTGCGCATCACCCGACACACCTGATATGTGAAAGAGAAACAAGCAACAATTCCCGACAGTTGCGTAGTAGGACTTGTACTGCCGTGGCCACTTGCGCTTGCGAACAAACACGAGGCCATTCCACATACTTTGCCGTGTGTACAACAACGACCTGTAGTCGACATCAACACGTGCAAATTCGGTGCGAAGAATGTCAGCAAAATCTTGCTCGTAGTCGCCAGATGCTGACGCAACAAAGACGGAGCTTCGCAATATTCGGGGTGATCGGTGATCTCTGTCCTGGCCACCAACGTCTTTCGCCGAGTACACCGGGGCACCCGTTTGATCAAGTCCCACGGAGGTTGAGGGTGCATCATTAGATGCGTGGTGTGCTGCGCCACCACCCGAACCAACCGCCGCCGTCGTGCCGGGAAGGATGGCATGCTTCCATGCATGGCGAGGTTGCTTTGCCAACGCCAACCAAATATGATCAGCGGGTGGTTCCTGCTTCGTGTACACAGCTTGTACTTCGGAGAGCGGGCAGTACCAAATTGGTTCGGGACGCAAGGCGTATGTGACAGCTGCATAAATAACATATCGCTCAGTGATAATAATGCAACGACTTTCAGGACAGTCGTCAGCAATCGTGGCCTCGTTCGATGTTTTCGGCTTGAAGATTGTAATCGGTCCGTGTGTGTCACGCATGTTAAAACTTGACACCAGCCCCGCCCTTTCGAGGCGATGCTGCACCAAATACGTAGCAACGACACGTTCGTGTCGAAACAACCCCTCAAGCAAGCAATTGATAACAAAATCACCGATTGCCAACGTGTGAGAATATGGCATCATCACATGTTGTGGGGGTGGCCCAAATGCTTGGCGAAACCTAGGCATAACCACAGATGGCTGGTCCAAAAAGTCCGCGTTTAACTGTGCCAGAATTCTCCACGCAATCTCTTCATTGCTACTCTCGATATCTTGCAGGAGGTAGTTTTCCGTGCATCTGACAACATGTGCGTTGTACAATTTCATCTGCAGATCGCGTGTATACTTCAGCGAGGATGCCCCAGCTCCCGCAGATGTCGATGGCAAATGTGCGTCGAGTGCTATTCGCGCGCGGTTCAATGACAATCGAGGAACTTCAGTGGCAAGTTTGAAGGGGACATCAAAACATGTATAGTCAAAAGGGCCATGCCTTTGAAGCTTGCATCTCGAGAGGTAAGAATCTCTATCTGCCTTCCGGTAGTGAGTTTGAGCTAAATTAATTGCCTGCTCCAACATATCACCGCCTGCAAATGATCCAATAATCTGGAAATTGACCACAAGTTGTTGGATGGCTCGATCCACATAAAACGATGTCAAAGCTTGTTGCAGTGCCGTCATGGTTGCCAAACAATTGGACAAACGAAACTTTTGAAACGAAACGTCAGCGCTCGGAATTTGGACCAGTGGAATACCACCAATTATCGCTTTCTCAACTTGCTCCTGGACACTGGGTCGAAGCTGACGCAACAGTTTCACTTCAGACGTATCGATTGTCTTCAAGGAAAACCCAAACTCCCCAACTTCCATGGAGGCGATATTGATCAAACTTTCAGACGAGCTTATTGAACCGGCGTTGTCATTGTTCAAAGTTGTAACCGGTGCAAGATCGGCGTACCACTTTTCACAATCAGGCACATCATCACCAGGTCGGGCAGAGAGAGCTTCAGGGTTGACATCGTAAATCGCCTGAGCAACTCCGGAGTCGGATTCGTGAGATTTACGTAAAGCGCTGGCATCATCAGCCGAGTAAGCGGAACCTGACATGGGTTGCTCAAGGGACCCTGTTCGCCGATCACGAATAAAGGTTGCAAAACTACTGAGAAAAGAAGTCAGATCCATTATGCGGAAGAGAACAATATCCTCCAAATTTACCAGCATGTTTTTAACGTCAAACGACAAGGAGTCAACGTGTATGATTTTGTCGCTTTGGGTGAAACTAGCACACATGTGCAGAAAAGGACTTCGTAGCCCATGTTTCTGCGAAAAGCACTTCGTGCACATCGGTGTGTATGATAGTCGGTCGCGAAACTGAGTGTCGAACACAGCCAGGGGAGCATCCCTCGTCTTTGACAACTGGGGAGTATTGTCTTGATTCACTAACACAAGGTCCCCCAACGTCATCGACACAGATTTTTCCTCCTCAGAAGATTCTTGGAAGCTGCACTCCAAACTGTCAATCACAAGCAACAAAGTTTCCCGAGGCTGAGTTCGAAAAGAAAACTGCCTCGACGAGACAACATTGAGGAGCAACTTCTTAAAACGCGGGAATGACAGGAACACTCGCTTTCCCAAAATATCATCTTCGATGGATGGGAGTCGCACTACCGGCAACGACGTGTTCATGTGTAGAATTGGTTTTCGTGGGGGAAGACTCTCTGAGGGCTCTTGTGCGGTGTTGGCCGCGTGCTGAAGGCTGTGCTGACGACTTAGACTGTGTTGCCTATTTGGCACGTCTGGCCTATTTGGTAGATCTGGATTTTCGAGATCCGACGATAGAATGTCGTCGAAGAAGTGCTTGGCAATCTTTCCTGGCTGCGTGCAACCCAATTTGGCGAAAAGATGTTCGAGCTGAAACTTCCTGATCGGTCGATTGATATGTGGTATACACTCACGAAAAATCTTCTTCAGAAAATAGAGCGAAAGATGGTTAGATTCCAGGGCGCGTCGAGCGTCGCCCTGTGAAGCACCCGCCCACGCCATCGCATAGTTCGTCATTTCGATACTTGCGATCTCAATTCTGGGCAAATGCAAAAAGTATTGCAATTGAACTGACTTTCGCAGGTCACTGCCAACGTCTCCTTTGAGTAAGTACTCCTTGACCTTCAAAACTCGCGTGAGTTTGTCACCAACGACTTGGAACTCTGCGTAGCTGGACAGAAATCGGGTACGAGATGAAGTGTTCACCGCATCTTGCAATCGAAGTTCAATTGCATGCCCGATTGCCTGTTTCCACTCAATGAATTGAAGCTCCGACTCTGGCAATAACCCGAGCTCCGCTCCGGGCCAATCATCTTGTTCACTTGGCTCGTTGGGAAATGACATGCTCAAGACAGCCTTGCGATCCAGGTGCAAAAAGCAGAGCTGGAGTTGTTCGCCAGAGCTAGTGTTCGTGTCAGGATTCGTTGGTACAATTTGCTCGTTCAAGCCACCGCCTGGCCGCATATTTTTGTCATCTGCTTGTGCAGGCCGAACTACATTCGCTATCTCAGCATTCGCTGACGACGCACGTTGTGGTGCCGCAACAAAATCGTTTGAGCCGGCTGCTGCATTGTGTTGTTTGATTTCAATTTCCAAATGCGACCTACTGCGCACTCGAACTTGTTCCGTTGATTTCTGTTCAACCATTGACGTCAAATCTTCAGTTGAAATCGTGTCGGACACGAACACCAAGTCTGAATCTCGGCGAAGATCCAAGATCAAAATCGGAGTCGCTGCCACTACATTTGCACGAACAATGTTTTCGAGCTTAGGATCAAAGAACCACAAACAGCCGTCATCAAGAACGGCCAATGCTTCCATAGGAGCGTCACTAGCTTGTTTTAAGCAGTCGCACACAGTGGCAAACGATGTTTCAGTGCTCAAGTTCAAGGTGTTCCCCACTAAATTGGTTGCGAGAGTCACACGAGATATTTTAGCAGCGGAAGAAAATTTTCTCGGCGTAACACTACGGTGCTCCAACGAAACTGATTTTGCTTTATTTCTGTGGGTATCAGTAAGTTGTTCAAGCGAAACCGTAACTGCGTCGATTAATGCTCGCGGTTCGAGTTGAACCTGCAACAATCGGACTTGAACAGCAGGGTGCCGATACGCAAATGCTGCCTGCTGCCCAGGCAAAACTACTGCATGGCCTGAGTCCACTTCAAAATTTTCATCGGTCTTAAGGATACGTCGTCGAGCAGTTCGCAATTCACCCCTGTCAACGTCAGATAAGACCTGCTCATAATGCAACGTCCGTTGACAAGTTTCGTTGTCAATACGGTACTCAGCATGTTCGGTGTCACTGATCGACGTGAATTGCACGACGCGAACACCATTGATGGTGGAAACCTTAACGTTCACTACAACTTCTGCGCCACCGTCCTGAGGAAGCATGGTCGTATTACTGGAAACTGTTGGTCGGACTTTCAAGCTCAACGAAACAGAAGCCAGCAAATCAAAATGCCCTGACCAATCTGTGTAAACAACTCGCTCGCTGTCATCTGCGAAATACCGTGGTGAAACCAACCGCATCATAAAGTGGCCCCTGTCTTTTTTCACCTTACCAAAAGTTGAGCTATGCGACTCTGTTCTTTCGCTTCCGAACGCGTTCACAGGGTGCATTCTGGTACTGAGTCCAAGCGACAGCAATACTCGCACATGAGAATCCGGTGACACAGATACTTCCTCACAGCAATCCACAGCATGCACTGCATATTGTTTGTGCGCGTGCGATGACTTGAGAACAACCATCATCCCAGCAATTTGGTTCACAACAACACATGTTGGAGCCAGTGTTACAATCGTAGTTCGATGATACTTCCCTTCGCCTCTCTTCGCGTAAACACCCAGCTCAAATTGTGGAGGTATGCGGCTTCCTTGGGCATATTGAGATGTAATTGCGGGCTCGACAACCGATTCGCGGGTTAACTCGATGGTGTCACACAAACTCACAGATGCTCCGTCACCACCGTCGGTGACTTTCATCTTCAATGGTCTGATGAAGTTTTTGGACCATCCGCTTCGTTCCAACGAGTCGTCTGCAGGACGGCGTTTGTGTGGAAGTTTGAAGTGTTGGCCCGCATTATCGGTTGCCGACTTTAGGTGGCGCCGCAATTTTAACAACTGAACATTTGTTGAATGCACTTGCCTCTTCAGCAGTCGGATGCGAGCTCGATCCTTGCTGAGGGTTTGGATGACGTCGTGATGCACCTTTAAACCTTGGTCTCGCAATTGTTTCGTTTCGGCTTCAAATTCGGCAACCTCCTTCACAGCAGTTGCGAGTCGCTCACTCTGCTGACGCAAAAGTTCTTGGCACGCAACGCACTTTTTCCTCAAAGTTCTTTCATTTTCTGCAACTGAGTCCACAAAATGTTTTTCTTCGCGGAAATACGCCCGCAATTGAAATGGGAGAGCAGGCATCATTATAACCTCCTGCTTCAGCGAAAGCAAATTTTGTCTGCCTGCCAGCATTTTGTGTCGTAAGCATACCCTAGCGTCGGCTGAAAAGTCGGCGAGTACTGTTTGTAATAGCAGGGGTTCGGAATCGGCACTTATGTTCGACTCACGGTAGAAACCAAGTTCTTCGCACTGGGACTTGCTTGCATTGAGGAAAACCGTTGACTGGGGGTTGTTACCTCGGAGGAACTCCAGCACATCACCCAAACAGCTTGCAGCTGCGATGGAAACATTGACAACTTCAAAATAGTTGTGCGGCAGAGACACGTACAGTGATCGCATCATGAATCGTCTCCGAATCATCTTGCGGTGACGCGCACTGTTCAAATTACCGAGGGCTTGCTTCATTCCTAACAGCACTTTTTCATCCAATTTCCCTGGGCGTTTGTGCTGCCGACTTTCCTTCTTGGACTTCGTTGGCTTTCTCGCGCACGACACACTAGCGGAGTTAATCAGTTTTTGAATAATAGAGACCCACTCATGTTGCGTGGATCGGTGCAAAACATCGACTATCAACTCCACACTGTTGCCATTTCCGTCTTGGAATCTCTTCATGGTGATACAATACAAGTGGGATTTGTATGTCAACGGAGCAACGGTACTGGACATATCAGCCCTGAACCTTTTCGCGCCATCCACATCTTGCACGGATGCCAAAGTAGCAATACTCGCGAGGGAATGGCGTGACTTTGCGAATGTTAATGTCGAATTGATTGTGGCGCCGAGAAATCCAGAGACCCATCGTTGGCGCTCGGGATCCCACATTCGAACTGCGGACTGTAGCATCGATTTTTCTTCTGGCTTCGACGCACCAACGCCTCGGCGAGCCGTGGCAACGTCTTCACGGGTGCGAGCTTTAGCGTTTGTCGCCTGGATTTCGATCCCGCGGCGCGCTCTTCGCTGTTCCTGCACCAGTTTATCCTGGGCGGATAAACTGAAAGCGAGGTCTGCTTCAAGGTCTCCGTTAAGAGTCTCAACGGCTCTGCGGCGTCCGCGACTTGCTTTTTCGAACAACTGTCGAGGACTTCCTGAATCCAGTTGTGGTGACGCACTGGAATCATCGCTCTTGCTCACATGGCTCATGAGAACGTCATCGCCTGGAGCTACCAACCATGCATCGATTGGCTCGAAAAATCGATCGTCTGTGTTGTGAACATACGTCGACGTATTGCTATTTCGAGTTGCCCCTGCATGACCCGAGTGCTTGAGTCGGTACCGAAGATCGAAGCTAGTGGCGTTGCGAACCCACACCGAACAAAACAATTGGACACCTCCGCGTTCCTGCGCAAGATTGATGTGCATGTCTGAAAACCCTCCGCCAGCACTGCTGTTCGCAACAAGTGACAATTCTGTCGTCTCCAGCCGACATTCCAAAGTAGCAATGCTCTGAATTGGAGAAGAATGAGGCACAGGAGGAGTACTGGAGTCGTGTCGACAAACAGCCAAACCGACCGGCTTGCTAAACCAGCATCCATCAAACTTTACTTTGAGGTAAATCATCGTGCCAATGTAGACATTGTGCACTCGCAAAGCTCCTCCAGCACACACAACGCCGGTAGCAATCAACATCGCTTTATTATTTTTGTGTTCGCGCTCACCGTGAGCTCGCACAGCATCTTTTCGTGACCTGTGCATATCCCCACTAACATCGTCGTCGGTGGCTTGCAACTGTGTCGTTGCACAACACGTTAACTCGTAAAAAAACGGTTTGGGGCAAAGATTTTCGATCTCAAAAGCTGGCCTCAGTGCAATGACATGTCTCAATTGCACCTGTTGCAATACATCTGCGAAGCCGCCAGCATGTTGTTGCTCGAGAGGTGATTTGGCGTTCCCAGTCCAAGCCTCGTGGCTTAATTTGCAGCACCATTGTGCGCGCCTCAGCACTTGAGTTTTCGACAAAAATTCGGAGACTTTCAATCGGAAGTTTTGAAAGTGAATTTCGTCTCCATGTTCGCGTTTGAACAAAGTTCGAGCGGTTCCTAGTGGCACCCAACAATCGGATCCCGACGTGTCGTCTGTGCCTGCACCATCAATGGAAAGTACGTTCGTCGGATCTTCGTTCGCGTAGCTGCCCTCAAATGGACGACAGAGTACGCAGCCGTGACCAAGCAGCACATGTATTGGCACACTCAAAGTCTTGGCAGTTGACAAGACATTTTCTATCACTTGAGATTTCGGGTCTTGACAAATAACTTGCACAGCCTCGTTGCCAGACAAATGCGCCTGCGGTGCAGTTGAAGGAACAACAAAGTCCACTTTCAAAACAGACGTGGTTCGATTGAGCAAAAAGTAGTTCGGAGAAATCACGACACCGGGTGCGGTATGCTGATCATCAACATTGATCGTAATTGAAATGGCATCTGAAATCACTTTGTTCGTAATACTCTCAGAGAAGGTTGAAAATTCCCCATTCGCGGTTGCCGTGATGATTGCAAGTGGTACCACAACATCTTGGGTTCTATTCACGTGGACCACTTGCGGCGCCAAAACCCGTTGTTGCGGTGAAAAATTGAGAATTGTCTCCCCTTCCGTAAGCAACAGGGGCTCGACGACAAAGCGAGAACGACCTTTTCTACTTGCGGTGGAAGATGAAAGTTGTGTGAGTAAAGCGCGTGGCAACTTGAAGGTCCGCTGTTGTAAAGTACTTGAGTATTGCGAGATTCCGTCATGTAGTTCGGTCTCACCGGGAAAGGCCAAAATTTTCCGACCGTTGTGGCAATGCAAAATCACTGGTACATCCAGGTTGTTCGTGACATGGTACTTCGAACCACTTGCAACATCACCGGAAGTTGGTTTGTCACTCGTGTACAGGCATAAATCGAGAACTTGCCGAAAAGCGTCCGAAAAGTTGACGCGAATCGTCTTGTGCTCGATCGTCCGAAACACGATGCTATTTTGGGCTTGTGGAATTGCGTCGAAACCTGACTTACCGTTGCCATGCGCGGCTTGATCTTTCGAAAACGATGACAGTTTGCGTCGTGATGGAAAGTCCGTGGAGTGTGCAACCTCTAATTCCTCGATAATGTTGGAAATGCGATCTTCACTGACCGATTTAGCTTGAATAAGCTCGAAATTCATTGGCTCTAGCAGCATTTCCTTCACATCCTTCATCCATGGGTGGCAGTACTTAGCATCGAGAGAACCCGTAACCATGGAATTCGCAACCATGGCATGAGGTAACTCTGTCACTTCGGGCTTTTCGTAGCTGTCCGATTCGTAGAGAACGTTGCGCAAAGTCAGCTCCCCAAGTTGCCGTGATAGGATGTTGTGGACAAAATGTACAGAAATGCTGGGCGCGGAAACCATCGTGTAACAACAAGTGAACACAGGCGAAGGCTGTGCGATCGGTGGAGATGTCGAGTCCGATTGCGGAGTGTCAATGGTGTCGTCGCGATCGGCGGACGTTAGCTTGTCCATCATCTCTGAAAGCAGAATTATGTCCGGAAATGAGACCTCGAGTTGCAAATCATCGATAGACAATGAAGCTCGAGTTATTTGTTGAGTTGGCGATAGCTGTGATGCGGTCGAGTAATCGACGATGCATGGCCGCTTGACGAGCGACAATATGGAGCTGCTGAAGGTTGACTGCGCGATTTCAATTTTAGACAACAGCCACAGGCGTCCACAGGAAAACATTGGTCGGTCGCTGTTGGAGTCAACAGCAAAAATGAAGCAAGAGGCGTTCGGTTGGTCGCGTTGGCGACGAAGTGTGGCGTGCCGGCGTCGACGTTGTGGCTCGGTTGTGAACATCACTCGTTGTACGACAGGCGAGTTATGCGAGAGCCAAACTGGTTTTAACAACAGGTGGGCGGTGGAGTTCGAAGTTTCCTTTGCTGTAGTGTCACTTCCTGACGTTGCCGCTTCGGCAGACCGAGCCATCGAGAAGGATACGTCCAAAGCGACATTTACTATGGTGCGCGTAATTGGGATGTTAAAAGCAACCTCAAGCGTCGGTAATCTCTCCAACGTGGAACGTTTCGTTGACACCAAGTGGCGCACACTGGCGCATACATTGAGGGTGTCTCGTGGACCATGGTGGAGCACCTCTGCAGTTGTCATGCATCCAATTGTGTTGCTCAGTTGAATGTCGACTTTCAGTGCCGAGTGTTGAATCGAAACAGGAGATTCTGTGGGGCTTGATGGTTTGTCAATCTTGGATTGAAAGAGAGCAAAAGCTTCCGCGTCTCGATCAACGATTGATTGCCTGCCGGCAGCCTCCACCAAGCGCGATGGCAATTGTACGTACAAATCATGTGCTCCAATTTCTTGTTCTGTGGCATCGGATATTATCCTGTCGACCAGACAATCGAGTTCTTGCCCTCCGCAATCATCCTCTAGTAAATCTAAAATAGTGAAGTTTCTCACGCTGGGCCATACTATCACAGAAGAAACTTTAGCCTTGAATCTGGACGTTGTTGCATCCATGAAATAAGTGAACTCCAGCATTTTAGTCTCCGTTTTCTGCCCTGCACGTGCCAGCGATGACCTTCGGCGTCGCTCGTGGTGTTGCTGTTGCTGGCGCTCCTGCTCGTAGTGCTTTCGATTTTGTCGCTCCCGTCTCGAAACGGCACGGTCTGTTGGGAGACAAATTGAACTTTTGTGACTGCGCTTCTTGGACTGACTTTCGCGTTGTTGTTGTTCCACGCACGACCTAACAGCTGCAGCATATGAAGAGTTCATTGGCTGCACAAAATGCAGCGATTGCATTTTGGCTGGCTCTGGTTGCACATCATGTAAACTACAAGATTTCATAATGTACCACGACGATTCTGAAGCGAACTGTTTGGTCCAAGTCTTGAACGATTGCAATTCCGATATGGGGCAAGGTGCACTCCCGGGAAGATGATAGTTTTCCGGAATAAAGTTGGCTGAGAAGAGAAGGTCCACGCACCCAACTCCGTCCAAGCAGTATTGTGCCACAATGGCGGGAACTAAAACGCGACGTGAGTGCGGGAGCGTCTGCTGCGAGGTCAACATCACGGCGTTGAAATAACATGATTGACCAACTGCTAATACTTGATGAGCTTCGACGTAGCGTAGACTTGACTTTATCAAGAGCTTTGAGCTCGAGTTCATTGTCAAAGCCAACTTGAAGTTCCCGATATCGACTTGAAAAGAACGGTGTACTTGAGACGGGGACCAATTAGTGTGAAGATGTTTAGTCGGTTGTGTCGCTTCATTTGCAACGGCACTTGAAAGATTCATCTTTAGCTTTGCCCAACGATTCTGCGCCGAAGATGGTGAGTTCAAGGCATGGTTGGAATGCTTGGACTCTTGCCGCGACGATAAAGATGGTTCATGTGTCGATACTGGCTGCAGTTGCGTTGATACCGACTGTTGCTTCAATTTCCGCCATATGCTGTGACAGATGTGGCCAATACTTGCTCGGGATGAAGTGGTCTTCACGGTTAATTGCTCAAAAAATCTCCGAAACGCTCGTTGCCGAACTACTCCGTTATCCAAGCACGACGGATTTTTCAGCGGAGAAAACCCCTTGCCAAGGATCAAAATTGCTTTCTCGATTGCTAACCTTATTGCCATCGTTCCATGGTCCTCGACGACGACTTCAGGCAACTTTTTCATCAGCAAAAATGCTTCACTGAACACATTGCCCGCAGTTCCAAGCTGAGTTGCAAAATGATAGAGTTCCTGTGGGAAAAACAGCGGCCGGTGGAAGTTTAAATACAGGTCGATATCCTGTAGTGATTGACTTGCGTCCTCTAAAACGGCAGCAAGAGAATTTATTTGAACAGTTCCACACAAACTGAAACTGTTACACAAAGGCATGACGAATAACGACTTTGACCGCCAAGCATCGCGGTGATGGCTTGCAAACTCCTCCATGAAAATCGAAGGGATCATGGACACTTCCTTACACGGACTCATTTTTACCCAGCACAATTGGAGGGGCGACAGAGCATTATGAAAACCCAGCTTCAACGCTGTGTCTTCAGCACACACCAAATCGCCATCGTCATTGCACGAAATATGCGATCGGCTTTCCCAAGCTCGAAAGCGTTCAAACAACGCAGAATTCGGCTTTTTGTGACATTCATCAGAACTTTCTGATCGGCGCAAATTGCTAAAGTAAGCTTTCCAATGTAGCCCTCCGTGTCGTTTCGTTTGAATTCCACACGCGTCCAACACGGCAGCCTGTGTTTGCCAAGCGGCAACATCATGAGGGGTGACTGTCGTCGACTTTCGAACGGGTTGCAGCCAGCGAGCAAATATCATGGCAACGCGCAGCTTCCTGGTACGCCTCTCTGCCGCAGTTTCAACTGTTTTGCTGCGCTTCGGCAGTGCCGAACGATCATGCTGTGAAACCGCGTTCCTGCGACCTCGTCCACGGAAAAAATCAGCCCGCCCGGGAGATTGCTTGCGAGTCGTATTCCCACTTCGCTGACTATGCACTCGCGAAGTGACCTTTGTGGTTTGCGCAGGACTCGAAAGGTGCGCGAGGTGGGCGAAGTCGTCCGAAATCGTTGCAGCATTTGCAGCTCTAAGGTGTTTGCGAATGTTACGACCAGTCACTGAACTACGAACTGTGCGCAAGAAGAACAACCTGTCTCGCTCCGACGCGAAGCATATTTTCGCACGAAGCTGACTGCGTGGGGATGAAATTGTAACTGCGTAGTGCCCCACAACAGTGGTACATGCATCTGACTTGCCGGCTGCGTAATCAACCAAGACGGCTGCAACTTTGGTATTTTCGTCAATGACGCACGACAGAACGTCTTGGTGTCGGCTTGACGAATGATTAGAACTAGCTTGCCACCACAGGTGTAAATGTGTGCGAGCTGCATTTTGCTCGAAATGTGCAGTCTCGGCACATTGTGTGTTGATCTTTGGCATGATGACGGACACGACTTCGAGGTTCCCCGTTCTCCAGTGCTTCTGGCCCCGACTCGAAACCTTCGCTCGGGAGGTGTACACACGCCTGCATCGCGCATCGTTGGTTTCAACATTGCCGCGTTGCTCTGTCCCACGCGTTGTCCGTATGAAAAACACTGATTGTAATTCGCACATCACCAATCGCATCTCAGCCCGTTGTTTCGACGATCGTCGAGGTCTTGCTTCACTGAACGACAGCAAGACACAGTCAGAGACAAAATGCCTTGCATTGTAGCTCGTGTAACGGTCGATGAAGCCGCGTGCAGCATTGTCTTCCGACACTTGCGTGAAGTGGGCATCCGGCTGCACACTATAGCATATCACATCTTGCAGACGCACTGCCAGCGCGTTTTGACTGCAGTAGCTCTTTGGTAGAACCACGAAACTATTGAACACACATATTTCAAGGTGTAAGCGACCACCGTCCATGGGGGCGACCAACAAAGGTTGATCATCATTGTGGGAGTCTGGTATGCGGGCAGACTTCACTGGCAGCAATGGCATGCTTAATGTGCTCGCTAAATTTTGGCGAAAGCGGCACTGCGCTTCACGGTCAACATTCCAAATCGTAAAAGCTGGTAATATCACTTCATCAACCAACTGTAAAGTCTCCAATATAAAACGAATCACCAAGTGAACCTGCACCCCGTAAATTGAGACTTGAACAAGTGGGGAGTAATGAAACACATCTGGGATCTGTTTGTTTTTCAAAACCGGAGCAATTGAAACGCGGAGTTGCACACTGGATGGCTTGCGGCTGGAATACTTCGGTGGTGGCGTGGATTTGGATTCTCCTTGCAAACATATTGGCTGAATGATATGATCGTAGACATACGACTCAACGGCGCTGCGGGTGGAGTCAGGTGAATGCCGAACATTGGTGCCCATCGCTCGTTTGGCGTCCATAAACGGCACTCTTCGAAAGTCAGCCAACCTGTCCAAAAGAACTAAGTTCTCGAGACTGATTACAATGTCTAGTCCCCCGTTCTGCGTTGGGACAGGCGTGGGTGCCAACAAAACGACAGGATGCAGGGCATGTTTGTCCATCTCCATTACAAATCGTTCAAAAAAAATGACCGCGACCACAGACTCATTTATCGGCTCATATTTCCGCTGAGTAGCTCCGTCATCGGCGCTAGTAGTCTTCGGCCGTCGGTGTTCCAGAGGTCGCGACACATTCGCTGTGGTACCGATGCCGATGGTTGCAGACACGACGAAGATATCAAGTCTCATGGCAGTGAATGAGACTTCGACCGGTGCATCATCTTCCGGTGTACAACTGAAGATCGCAATTATTCCGTTGACCCACGCAAACATACTCACGAGAGCGTCGTGATAGAAAGTTACACTGAGAGAAAGTTCGCTGCCGTAACCCGCTTTCATTTCGAGGCCGTGGCCGAATGTATTGCGCAACGAAAATGATGCATTCTTGAGCAAAAGACAAGGGTGCCGGCGGCTTAGACCTGGCAGTAGTACCTCATCTACCTCATTAGTGCTGTGGTCGTGATGTACAAAGTCAAATCCTTCGAAGTCCAAGCGCAGGTGGTCCGCTTCAATCAGCATGTCGAACATCCCACTGTTGGAGTGTGAACTGGAACGGCCTTGGAGTGAAATGTTGAAATGAAGAATTTGAACAAAGAAAGTACCTTCCAGCTGGCACAGATCATCCAAAGACAGTTGTTCGTGGATAAAGGTTCCACCTGAGGATGGTTGTCGCCAGCAACCATGAGAAAGATGCCGGGCAAGAACTCCAGACGTACTCCCACCTCCGGATGACAAATTGATCGCAACGTCTGTGTCAACCTGCACAGTGACATGCCACGCTGGGGAGCACAGATTATCACCTGTGGTCTGCGCTGCGTCCTTTTGATCGTTTCTCGCTGCACTTGTACCTGAGCGTGAACGAGACGCACTATTCGTCGGACCTTCGCCATCCGCTAGAGATATTGCGGCTGATATGAAAAAACAAATGATGAGAACATCTTCGTAATCAACGTCAATTTGCAGCGTTTTCACTGAACAGAACACGTCAAATGCAGCTTCTCCGAACAGACTAGATTGCGATCCCGCCGAAAACGGCGGTGTGACAACTCGTGGCGAGGCATTTTCGGAGTCACACTGCAACCATTGAGGGGGAAACAACCTTTGTGGCAGCAAGATCTGGGCTCTTGCGCTCACGATTGACACCAGGTGTGCATTGTAGGTGTTTTCCTGAGCGGAGTTTAACCGGCAACCACGACCAAACGTCGTTGGCGTCGATTGATCGAGTCGCAATGAATCAGTCAGCCCAGCAGTAATTCTCCTACAGGTCAAGTTCACCCCAAAGCGAACACAGTCCCCTTGATCCGGCGAGAAGTCCAACGTCGTTGCACTGACTCCACACAGTGTTGCTTCGACACAGCGCAAAGTTTCATACACTGCTCCGTTGCGGCCCTCCCAAACAGCAATTCCATCCATGTAGGCATTGCGTGATGACAAACCTTCCTTTGGGGTTTTCGGCGTCAGTTGGCAGAACAAAGGAGCTACGACGCGCACCTGCTTCACGTCAACGATCGGCGATGGCCCACGACTTTGTCCAAAAATGTGTGAAGCTAACCGCATTAAAACTGTTTCAACTGCCGAAGGACTACCGCAGTTGCTGTCATCCTCGGCAACTGCACGGGGATGTTCAAGCGTTTCGCGGCTCGTATGGAATTTACTCCACTTTACTGGTGTCCTTTCGACCTCGCGCAGCCACGCCACCATGTGTTCAACCCACAAAAGATTGCAGCACGCGTAAACGCGAGAGGGCAATGAAACGAACAGCGGCTGCGGATGGCAAAAGTGGGGTTGGCAGCTCGTATGGCTCCTATCAAAGGAAACCGTCCATGCTGCTCCTGCCACAAAAATCTGATTCTGCTCATTGAGCGGTGTAGATTTCGGCTGCGAACGTCCATGACAGCGGGCAACTATATGTGCAGAAGCAATCAAGGCCGAATCTCGGCGACCGGGCTTGAAATCGAGCAAAGTTACTCTTCTGCTGCGGCGCTCAGTGCCGTACAATTCAACTGCAGTTGTTTCTGCCTCAAGCATGTTCATAGCAAAGTTCACTCCAACACGAATGCTAGCATCCACCTCAGATGGTCGTCGACGGCAGCTTCGAGGGAACAACCAGTCGCACTTTAGCTGGGTCGAGAGGGAGAGGCTTATGCCGCGCATTTTACAGAGCAAAAGTGGAACAAGAGGGCCGACTTGCCTCGAGTTCTGCATGTAAGCGTAACTCTCTTGAAGCACTTGCACTGAAATTTCCTGCAACTGCACCCGTAAGAGGATGTCGAAACAATGAGGTAACACCGGGATGGCTCCGTAGATTCTGGAAATTGCACAACCACACATTGCGGACTCAACATCCGACACTTGATCCTTGGTGGCGAACCTGCGCCGAGTGGTGAACGAATAAATGTGTTTTGATAACAGCCACCACAAGAAAACTGTAGCACGCAGAAAGAAGCTGAATACGCATGCTGCCGCTTGCCGTGCATAATTTCGACATTTGCGCTTCGAAGCCGGTTTTCGCTCAGCCGGGACGCTACCGTCATTGACACTCTTGCCGTTATCGGCACACCACGACGATGGTTCGTCCTTTTCTGCCGCGGCGTTCGTGACACGTTGGAGCGCAGTCACCCATTGCTCGTGGGACGCGGCGCTTGTGGCGCGAAAAATCAGCTCATGCGTTCCGCACACGCTGGTCAAGCTCCATGTGTCGTTGGTCAGCACACGAAATCGTGCTGCGGCCAACTCAAAGGTTTCACCTGACAGTCCATAGTAGTCACTGGCATCATACAAAACTATCGCGGACGGTGTGAGCACCGCGTATTGCTGCACTTCTTGGTCACTGCTGCTTCGGTCAAGAACGTGTACCCATTCAGCGCACTCCACATGTGCGAGCCGTTGCTCGAAACAACGGTGCGTATGTAAAATGTTCCGTAGGCTCTCCTTGTGAAGAGTGCATTCCAGTTTTTCCAGCTCAACAGCCACTGCTGCTGTCGTGGGAGTAAAGACGTCCAAATTGTCAATTGAGATCTTAAGTTCGGACAGAGCTAACAATTGATGGCGCTGCTTCTCGAGATATGTGTCGGGATCTGAGAGCCAGGGTGGGACATGTTGGTCGATACGCACGTGCCAATGAAGATCGTCGCCCGCTTTTGGCTGAGATGGCGGTTGTATCAACGCGGCGCGTACACCTTCAAGCAGGACTTGTTTGCTTATGCATCTTTTGGAGACGAAGCTTGAAATCGGTGCCCCGGTGCTGTCCACAGACCGCAATCTCAAACCTCGAACAAACAGCCCAATGTCCCATGACTGAGGATTATTGTCCGCTGGCGAATTGGATGACTTCACGACGACTACAACATTCTCCACAGCCAATTCAGCCTGGAGTAACCAGGCTGCAAGATGTGCCACAGTCCACAAAAGAAGTTTCCACAGCAGTGTAACTCCGGGTGGAACGATGCGGTGATTCTTTTTGCTTCCATCGATCGGATGGGAAGCACCATTTCGGCCTGCAGGTTCAACACGCTTGTGTGACGGCGGTGCAAACGCAGTGAACATCACAAGCTACGCACTTGGTTTAGAGGCGTCTTTTAAACCCTTGGAGACTGGTGGCGTGGGTTTGGGTGCGGCGCAAGGCTCTTCTGTGGAAATGGTGTTGGCATTTACTGTCACCGTCACTCCTTCGATCGTTGCGGTCACTTTCGGCCTGCGCAGCACAATAACAACACTCAAGAACGGGCACAACGCGTCCATCTTCATGTCTTGTAAACAAGTTCGCCACACCAAAAATTCCAACCGTGCCAAGACAGCTTGAGAGACACCTGGGAACAAAATGCTGCCACAGCCATTGACGGCGTGAGCACTTTCACCTCTGCGAACAAGACCAGAAGAGATCTCCAAAGTCAACGAACCTGCCCCGCCCACTTGCGGCAACGGTATTGCGAAGTTTTTCAAGCTGATACCAACTGCAGTCGCAGCAACAAACATTTAGACTTTCCACGGACACGGGTACCATCAAAACGTGTGAGCCCCCGACAAATCCAACCGCTGGCACTAATACAAACCTCGTCTCCACTGTGATTTCCGAGGCAGGATCCATTCGAGTGACGCATTCGAAAAATCTAGAACTTTGGCCAACACGGCCTTCAAAATACATAGAAGTACGAATGACAACATCCTACAGTCGGATACCGACAATCATCGCCATCATTGAAAGGATAGTCGTGCCGTGTTCCGCCACAGTTTCGATTTTCGTGAGGGCACGTTCATCCAGTTTTATTTCGTGCCCGGTTCACCACCGACCTTCGGCACGGGCCGCGGGCCACGGGCCATAGTTCAAGTTAGCCACGGGCCATAGTTCGAGGTGGGCTTTCCAGAAGAAAAGGTATCTCGATGTTGTGTCCATGCAATTTGAAGTTGTGGTCGTCACATGCTTGTCATAATTCTAAACCACTGCAGTGTCGCGACAGAACTCGTGGATGCCTGGTGATCGTGTTGATGTTGCGGTGCCGTTGCGTACTACGCTGTCGGTGACAACCAAGTTCACACGGTTGTTGCGAACAAGTGGCATCGACGCCACAACTTCCCTGCACATGCCACGTGGCTCTGTCGTTCGCCGGGTTAGGGTTGTGTTTGGTTCGGTCCCTCCGCTTTGCTTTGGAAGCGCGAGAAGTACGTATTCAAGTACAGAGCAGTGGTTGCAATTGACAATGACGTTGACAATGGCGTTGAATTGACGCTGAAGACAAAGAGGTAAACAAGCAATGGCACAAACAAAGTAACTACGTTCGTTCGATACGCTGAACCGACGTGTACACAACCACCAAGACCAAGCAAGTCGCAAACCACAGCAAACAACAACGAAAAATGATCGGACGGTCACTCTTCACACTGTCACCGTCACTGTCACACTGTCTGTCCTGCTGTCCTGCATGATACGTACGTACCTTCGTTCGTCTTCGTTCACTCCATTCACGCTGGCACAAACAACCACGATCAACGATCAACGACCAGTCGGCGATCTTCAAACACACTTTGAACGAACGAACGAAGGAACGAAGGAACGAAGGAACGAAAGAGCAAACGAACAATCGAACGACGACGAAGCGAATGATCGAACGACGACGACGAAGCGAACGAACGAACGAACGAACGAACAAAAAGGAAACTTTCTTCAGCTTTCAGCTTTTCATTTTTTCATTTTTTTCAGCTT
>ENA-OWNT01001418-OWNT01001418.1-seawater-metagenome-genome-assembly--contig:-NODE-1418-length-30309-cov-5.476614_pt1 | contig 30309 bp, 28 predicted proteins | sample MGYA00238136_ERZ651165 | MGnify/ENA primary metagenome ERZ651165 (study PRJEB26861, sample SAMN08777766) | seawater metagenome | isolation source: coastal seawater | place: USA: Florida | collected...
GCCGTAGCGTTCGATGATCTCGAAGTGCCGGCCCGGATGCGGCGTATTGGGCGTGCCCTCGAAGATCACCTGGGTCACGCCGTTGGAGAGCGGTCCGTAAATCTCGTAGGTGTGGGCGGTGACCCATGCAAGGTCCGCGGTGCACCAGTGCACATCCTTGTCCCGCAGGGCCGGATCCGGGTTGCTGAACAAGTGCTCGAAGCTCCACGACGCCTGGGTCAGGTAGCCACCGGACGTGTGCACCAGACCCTTGGTCTTACCAGTGGTTCCCGACGTATACATGATGAACAGCGGCGTCTCGGCGTCGAACGCTTCGGGTTCGTGGATGTCTGCTGCGTTTCCGACGACGTCATGCCACCACACGTCGCGCCCCTCCGTCATTGGGACGGCTGCCAGATTGTTGGTCGGGGTGGTGCGGTTGACCACCAGTACGTGCTCGACGGCGTTCTCTCCGGATACCGCCTTGTCCGCGTTGTCTTTAACGGGAACGGCCACGCCGCGGCGGAACTGGCCGTCAGTGGTGACCAGCAGCTTTGCGCCGGTGTCCTCCACCCGGAACTTTAGTGCTTCAGCGGAGAAGCCGCCGAACACCAGCGAGTGGATGGCGCCGATGCGGGCCACTGCCAGGGTGATGATGATGGTCTCGGGAATGACGGGCAGGTAGATGATCACCCGGTCACCCTTGCCGATGCCCAGGCCCAGGAGCGCGTTGGCAGCCTTGGACACTTCCCGTTGGAGCTCCGCGTACGTGATAGAGCGCCGATCGCCGGGCTCGCCTTCGAAGTGGAGTGCAACCTTGTTTCCCCGGCCGGCCTCCACATGGCGGTCCACGCAGTTCACGGCCACGTTGAGCGTTCCACCTTCAAACCAGGTGATGCCGGGCCCCTTCCCGGCTCCGGGATCTGCGGGGACCCAGCCATGGGCGGTGTGCCAAGGGGTGTCCCAGTCCAAGCGCAGCGCCTGCTGCTCCCAGAAAGCGACCTTGTCCGGATGCACCCCTGCGTTCAGGTTCAACGTTTCGGTAGTGCTCAAGCCCATCGTTTCACCGCCCTTTGCTCTTCCAGGCCCGGCAAAGTAGCCAGAAGCAGGCCGGGCAGGCGGGACGGCAAAACTGCAATCATAGGATCACTCCATCGGTCCTGGGCTGTAGCACCCTTCGGGTCCAGCTTTCGCCGGAATGGTCAATTCCGGGCGCCAGGGCTTGGCCTGATTATCTCCAAAGCCCTGGGCCCGGTCACCGGGTTACTGCGGCGTCACAGATCCAAATCTCTTTGCCGCTCGGGATGGTCACCTTCAACTAGACCCAAACGAACACACGATCCCAAAATGCGGGAGACCAACGCGTAATATTCGTTCATGCCGGCTGCGAGCCCCCCGCTCTCCGTGAGTTCTTCGATTCAGCCCGGAGTGCACGGCGAGTTCAGGTGATGAGTGGAAGACCCGGAATTCTGTTGGGTATCGCGTCCGACCCGCGTATCGATGGTTGAGCGACCATCAGAAGGTGCTGTCATCGGCGGTCCCCATCTCAGTGCCCCGTGCAGGGCTTTTGTCGTTGTGTGAGCAGGAAGAGATCGGATTCCAGCTCGGCCAGGGCCATGGAGTGCGCATATCGCCACCATTCTGGGCCGGGCACAGCCTCCGATCAGCCGGGAGGTCGCGAGGAACCGCTCGCACATGAGTAGACCTGGGCTCCCGCCCGCAGCCCGAAGCCGCGGAAGCTGGACGGGTTAGCGTTGCCTGAACAGGGCACCACGATGCTCACCAACCTTCAGTCCGAAGCAGGTCCCTGGCCGGCGAAGGTGGAGCATCCGGAGAATCCGGAGATGCAGGTGTCACGCAAGACGGTTATCAGGCCCCTACGTTCAGGGCAGTGGATCCTTGCGCTTGGAAGCAGAGGCATGTCCCTGCCGGAAGGCTAAGCCTGTCCGAAGCTTGGCCTTCGGCGCCCGCGTCCCTGCTGGGTATTGCAATGCGTGAGGTGGGCGCTTCCGGAGCCAGACCTACGAAACGCGCTTCAGCCCGAGGATCAAGACCGATGACGTCAGGTTGGGCCGTGCTTCATTTGCACCGGGGACCGAGCAGCAACTACCAGGCCAACCAAAGCGAAACCGAGCCCGAAGCGGACGTTCTCCCACACACTTCGCTGAGTTGCTGGCTCCATCTCAGGTCGGTGAAGTTAGAGAGACGCGTGCGTTTGGAGCGCGGAGTTGGCACAAACACTGCCCGTGTGCAGCTTTCTATCTGCTCTCCGAAACCCTCCACGTTATTACTGTGTCCCCGCGTGTAAATAATCGGCGTCCCGCCCCATCTCTCAGATGCAGCCAGAGGATTAAACCGTCGTCGGTCACAGCGTCAACGCGGCCGGATTGTTCGGGCGCCTCATTCTCGTCGACGATAACCAATTCTCCCGGTGCCAACGTTGCCCAGTCCCGAATGTAGTCAGCATTATTGGGGGAAGGAAAGTCCCACCATCTCTCTCCGTTTTACGGTGTGCACGCAGCAGTGGCCGCCCTCGCTCCATGTTTCCTCCGTATGCTCTCTCTAAGCATGCCGTGAACTGGGGAGCATGCGTCCTAGCTCTGAGCTGGGCATGCATTTTCTGGGTGTCTAGCTTGTGTAGGGGGTCGGCGATGCCGATGTATTGGGTGGTGGTGTATTCGGCGATGCCTTCGGTGCCGCCTTCGCGGCCGAGGCCGGATTGTTTGACGCCGCCGAAGGGTGCGGCGGCGTTGGAGATGACGCCGGCGTTGAAGCCGGCCATACCGAATTCAATCTGCTCCGCCACGCGCAGGAGCCGGTTGAAGTCGCGGCTGTAGAAGTAGGAGGCCAGGCCGTATTCGGTGGCGTTGGCCAGCCGGATGGCATCTTCCTCTGAGGCGAATGTCGTGATGGGTGCGACAGGTCCGAAGATTTCCTGGCCCAGGATTGCTGCGTCGCTGGGCACGCCGCCGAGGACAGTGGCCTGATAGAAGTAGCCGGGCCCGTCCACAGGCGCGCCTCCGGTAATGACGGTGGCGCCGGCGCCAACCGCGGCCGTGACGAGGGCGTGGACGTCGTCGCGGGCTCCGGCGTCGATGAGCGGGCCCACCTGGGTGGTGGGTTCCCCGCAGAGTTATCCGCGCCGTCAGATCGAGCACGGCGGGGTCGTGAATACATGCCTCCGTGTAGTGCTCAAGCTCTGGTCGGCCGCGATACAGGGCGTTCGCCACTGCGTAGGGGATCGTGAACAGGAACTTCGGCTGCTGATCGTCGGCGGTAGCGACCTGGTTCAGGAAGTGATCGATACGGTTTGGCGGCACATCGAGGATTACCTTTGCAACTTGGTCGGCTGTGAAGCCGTGCTCGTCGCGGAGCAGCAGTGCGCATTCGATCGGGTTGTGGTTGCCGTAACACGAGGGTGCAGCTTGTGCTGTCCCTTGACGTAGAAAATGGATCCGAGGTCGGCCAGCATGACATCCGGGTGCGGATCAGCGCAGTACAGGTTGAAGTAGCCCAGCCGGCTCTCGAGCGCGTCCTGCACTCCGGAGAATCCACCGACAGAGAGTTGGCAGCTGAGGGCGCCGTTGTAGGCGGCGGCCGCCCCGGGAAGCTTGAAGGAGGGTACCCCGTCCCAGATGCCCTGGCAAGAGCCGGCCATCAGGTTTAGAGCGATCCCGAAAGCGTTGCGGAGCTGGTCGTGGTTTAGACCCATAAGACGGCCGGCCACAGCTACGGCACCAAACGCGTTAGAGGTTCCGCACACCTCGAAGTCAGCATCAAAGTTAAACGTATTGGACACGGAGATACGCGCTGCGACATCGCTTCCCAGGACCACCGCTGCAAGCATTTCCCTGCCCGTGGAGTGGGTGTATTCGCCCACATTCAAGGCGAGGTGCTCAGTAGTGCTGGCGACGGGGCCCACCATCTTGCCCCTGTTGATCCCCTCGGGCTCCGGACCGCACACTTCAAAGTCGAAGGACCGCGTCTGCAGCGAATTCACCATCGCTGCATGTGGAAGGGGCAGCTTCGTCCCTGATCCCAGGACGGTTGACTGCGGAGCTCCAGCCCATTCGCTGAAGATGTTGAGCATGGCATCGTTTCCCGAAGCGCCGGCTCCGGAAACTATGCAGCCCAGGGCATCGATCAGGTGCTTCTTGGCCGCAAGAATCGTCTCCTCGTTGAAGGCCTCGAACGGAGTGTCGAGTACGTGCGAGACCAACTGGTCGATGATGGAAGGCACAGTGGATTCTCCGGTTGATTGGAGCGAGTTCACGGGCGAGAGGATCATCAGGACGTGCCTCCGCGTCCGAGCAGGGTGCCTAGGACACGTTCGGCCGTAGCGAGGTCCTGGGCGGGGATCCCTTGGAGCTGCTCAACCGTGAACTGTTCGGCGCTGCGCCGCAGAGCGGCCCGCACTTCCCGCCCGTCATCGGTGAGGTCCCACTAGCCGTCGGGCTTGGCTTGCTCCTGTGGACTCCCAGTGCGAGGACCAGTCGTCAAAGTGAATGCATCTCGGGCAAGTACGCACGCCTTCGTCACCCAGCACATAACTGTTGGTGGTGTGCGTATGCACCAGGGCGGCGAGTTCCAGCGAATGTTCGGCGACTATTTGCTGAACGCGAAGCGCTGCCAGCCCAGCTAGGCCATCATACGAGGACCAGAACAGGTCCCGTGCTGTCTTCCGCGGCCATCCGTCTGGCAGTGTTTCGTCCGGCAGGCCGGGATCGATTTTGAGAAAACGGCGATAGCTGTCAGTGATGAGGGTCCGGATCACAAAGGCTTCCTTGGATGAAATCAGACCGCTGTCAAGTACGTCCGTTACCCACGACCACTCGCGTACAAAGTCGTCGTAGTGTTCTCGCAGCTCATCGAGGTTCCAGGCGGAGCTTACTTCGGTGCGGCCAGGTGCTGGATGTTCAAAGGATGTGAATACAGAGCCGCCATCCACTTCGAATTCGTTCAGGATCGACAAGGCTCTTTCAACGTGTTCCCCAGGGGAGGCCCAGACGCCGTCGTACACAGGGGCAAACCCCAGCATCTTGAGACGCGCCCGCAGTCGGTTGCGGGTCTCGCGACGGCTTTCGGGCAAGGAGAACATGCACAGGGTCCACTGCCCGGCCCATGGTCCTCCCGCCCCTAGGGCCATGATCCCGGACCCCACCTTCACAACATCACGGGCTACCGGCGAAGTTAGCCGGTAGTACGTGTGCCTTCCTTGTTTCCGCGATGCGGTGACGTCGCGCCGTGAAAGACGCGCAAGGGAGGCTCTGGCGCTCGAGCGGCTGACGTCGAGGTCTTCCAGCAAGCGGATGAGGGCAGCCGAGGGGAGGAACTCCGGCCTGGCAAGCCAAAAGTCGCCAAAGATGGTGACGACCAAGTGCTGGGGATTGCTGCCGGTCTGCGATCTGGGGAGGCCGGCCAGCGGACTCGCGGCCTCGTATGGTTGCATTGGCATGTAAGACTCCGAGTCTTGGTAATTAGCAAAAAAGAAATGCAAATTCGTGGGGTACGAGCCATTATATGCATTGCTTCTTCTCGCGACCTCACTCTTTCTTGCTGCGCTCAGAAGAGGGTCGGCTCCCCTCGCGCACCCTGCCAAATCCGGCGAATAAAGGGCAAGCATGCGCGACTCTGCGGTGTTTGGTCGGTCCCTGCCTCTCGGGTCAAGCTTGTGAAGCGGGCCACTTGACGTGATTTGGCCAACATGCGACAGTTGAGGCAACGATCGTCATGTAAAAGTCGACAAGCGTGCGACCTGATCGTCATGAAGCAAATCACGAAGGAGTGAAATGAGAGCTCGAATGTTGCTCGGTGGCGCGGCAGGCATCACGGCAGTATTGCTGGCCGGTTGCAGCGCGTCTCCAGTGGAGCCGACGTCACCGGACGCGCCGGTGGATCCAGCGGCCACCCTCAAGGTTGGCGTCACTAACCTCCAGTCATCGTGGGATGTGGCGAAGACCGCCGGATCACTGGAAGTCCCCATTCAGAAGATGGTCTACGACGGCCTTACTGCCCTGGATGAAGAGAACCACGTTGTACCGAGCCTTGCGGAGTCATGGACCACACCTGACGGCGGTAAGACGTATGATTTCGTCCTGCGTTCAGGGGTCACTTTCAGCAACGGCGACGCTTTCGACGCGACGAGCGCCAAGGCAAGCCTCGATCACTACCTCGCTCCGGGCTCGACAGTCGCAGGCCAGCTGGCCAATGTGCAGCAGGCGGAGGCAGTCAGTCCGACACACCTACGCATTGTCCAGAAGCAAGCTGACGTCTCGCTGCCGGCTGTCATGAGTGACCGCGCCGGAATCATGATGAATGCAAAAACAATTGCCGCCGGTGATTATACGAAGCCGGTAGGCACGGGTCCGTTCAGGCTCGACGCCGCCCAGCCCGGGGTATCGATCACCCTTTCCGCTCAGCCGAAATACTGGACTCCCGACGCTGTGCGGGTTGCGGGTGTCACCATCACCCAGATCCAGGACCCGGTTGCCATGGCCAACGCGATCCGCTCAGGCAGCGTGGACATGGGTATCGTCGGTGCGGCGCAGGCAGTGGACCTTGGATCCGCCGGCGACATTCTGGCCACGTACCCTATTAAGGGCCGACAGCTCAGCGGCATCACCTGGAACCCTGAGCTCTACAAACCACTTGCGGACCAGCGGGTCCGCGATGCACTGAACATGGCGATTGACCGTGAGGGCATCGTCAAGGGCGTGTTCCTTGGCCAAGGGGAAGCGGCCTCTCAGTTCCGCCCCGCGGGCGTAACCGGATTCAGCAGCAGCGCGAAGCCCATTCCTTTTGATCCGGAGAAGGCCAAGCAGCTGCTCGCGGAGGCGGGGTACGCGGGCGGGCTGTCTTTCAACTTCGTAACTCCCGTCAAGTTCGCCAAGGAAGCGGAGGCAATCCAGGCCAACTGGGCAAAGATCGGCGTCAATATCCAGGTCAGTAGCCCTCCTGGCTCAGGACCGGCTGAAGCGTTGTGGTACAAGCCCAGTGCGGCCGCCGGCCTCTGGTCATTCGACGGACGGAACGATCTGACAAATGCATACCAGCAGATGCTGCTTCCCACTGCGGCATACAACCCGGCGAAACTGGCTGATCCCAAGACTACCGATCTGATCACACAGTCCGCCGCCACGGCGGATCCCGCTGCCCGCGCGAAGGTCTTCGACCAGCTGGCCGAAATCACCTCGACAACCACCCAGGCGAACACCCCTGTGGCGTGGGTCTATCAGGTGGTGGCCTATTCCAAGTCCCTGGTGGGCGTGAAGCCGTGGGAGGGAGGATACCCGGTCCTCACCGGCGTGGGCGTAGCCGCGAATAGGTAGCGGCGTCCGGCCCGGAAACCTCCGGTGTTAAAACGTGGCCGTGTTTCCGGGCCGGCACACCGAATCAACGAAGAGAGAAAACGTGTTAGAGATCGAGAAGTGGTGCTGACGCCATGACGACAGGCACATCTGTAAGTCCTTCCCGACGGGAGCCGACACGGCAGTCAACACCGGCCAGGCGCCGGATCCATGTGGCCGGCCTACTGCGCAACCTGGGCTACCGCCTCCCGCGTTTGCTGGGACTGTTCGTCGTTGTCACTATTACCGTCTTTGGATTGTCAGCCCTTATCCCGGGCGACCCGGCGGTCACCCTCGCAGGTGAAGGCGCGACGCCCGAATCAATCGCAGCCATCCGGGAAAAGTTAGGCCTGAGCAAACCCTGGTTGGAACAGTATCTGTCTTGGATGAACGGCGTCCTGCACGGGGATCTCGGAACATCCTTCTTTTACAACACCCCTGTATCCGGCTTGGTGATGAGCAGGGTCCCAGTGACCCTTTCCCTGGCGCTGTTTGCCATCGTCGCCGCCGTCATCTTCGGTATCCTCGCCGGAATGTTAGCCGCCGCGAGGCGCGGCAGGGTGGTCGATAAGATCACCACGGTCCTCTCCACGGTAGGAATCGCCACACCCAACTTCTGGGTCGGAATGATTCTCCTGATCCTTTTCTCGCTGAACTGGCGGGTATTCCCGGCGGTCGGCTACACGTCGATTACCACAAACCCTGGCGCTTGGTTCATGCACCTGGTCCTGCCCGGCATAGCGCTGGCCGCGGCTGCCGGCGCCGAACTGCAGCGCCAGACCCGGAGCAGCGTGTCCGAAATTCTCTCGCAGGACTACATCCGGACGGCCAGGGCCCAAGGCCTGACCCGGCGCAAGATCCTCTGGCAACGGGCCCTGAAGAACGGCGCGCCTCCGCTGGCCACAGTCATTGGGCTCCAGACGGCAGTCCTTCTCGGCGGAAGCGTGGTCGTGGAGAAGGTTTTCGGCATTCCGGGCCTCGGCACACTGGCTATCGACTCAGTCACGCTGAAGGATCTGCCGGTTCTCCAGGGCATCGTCCTCCTCAACGCCTGCTTCGTGATCATCATCAACTTCGCGACGGACATCATCTACACCGTCCTCAACCCGAAGGTGCGTGTCTAGTGAGCGTCCCGACCCAACGTGCCGTCCGGAAGTCCCCGAGGCCCGTGAATCCCAACAGCTTCTTCCGTCGTCTCAAGCGGCAACCGATGGCGATGGCGGGGCTAATTACCCTGTGCGTACTGGCCCTCGTAGCTCTCGTGGCACCGTGGATCACCCCGTACGATCCCTACGCGTCAGACCTCAACGCGGTGCTCCTTCCCCCCGGATCACCCGGCCACGTCTTGGGAACCGATGAGCTGGGCCGCGACGTGGCCAGCCGCCTGCTGGTGGGAGGGCGCGTGTCCCTGATCGCGGCCCTTCAGGGCACTGTCATTGCTCTGCTGGTGGGCGTGCCGCTGGGACTCGTAGCCGGCTTCTTCGGCTCCTGGGTGGACAGGATCATCATGTTTTTCACCGACGCCCTCATGAGTTTCCCAGGGATCCTGCTGGCCATGGCGATCGCCGGGATCCTGGGTCCGAATCTGACGAACGCGATGGTGGCCATCGGAATCGTCACGGCACCTCGAGCCATCCGGCTGGTGCGCGGTTCGGTCCTGGGAACACGCGAGGATACCTACATCGAGGCGGCGAGGAGCATCGGCACTCCCTCATACCAGATCGTTGTCCGCCACATCCTGCCGAATGTCCTGGCACCCCTCGTGGTCTTCAGCGCCATCCTTGCGGGGACGGTCATGTTGATCGAGGCCGGTCTGAGCTTCATCGGGCTGGGAGTCCAACCTCCGGAGGCCAGCTGGGGAGCGATGCTTGGCAACGCCTTCAATTATATTTCGCGGTCGCCTTGGTTGGCGGTCTACCCCGGTGTCTGCATTGCAATCAGCGTGCTGGCGCTGAATGTCCTGGGCGACGGCATCCGGGATTCCATTGGAAAGAAGGTACGTCGATGACCAACGCAAAAGATGCACTGCTGAGCGTCGAGAACCTCAGGCTGGAAATCGACGTCAACGGCGTGTGGACGCCTGTGGTCGAAGACGTGTCATTCGAGGTCCGCCAGGGGGAGACCCTTGGGCTGGTCGGAGAATCCGGCTCCGGGAAGAGCGTTTCCGCGATGTCGCTGATGGGGTTCATGGGGCGTCAGCGGGGACAGCGCGTTTCCGGCACGGCGACATTCCAGGGCAGGGACCTCCTTCGCCTGAACGACCGCGAACTGGAAAGCATGCGCGGGAACGATATCGCAATGGTGTTCCAGGAACCCATGACCAGCCTGGACCCGGCTTTCAAGGTGGGCAACCAAATTGCGGCCGGTATCCGGGTCCATCAGGACGTGACCGCCTCGAAGGCCAAGGAGATGGCCATCGAAGCCATGGACAAGGTGCGGATTCCCAACGCACGTGTCCGCGCTGACAACTACCCGCATGAGTTCTCCGGCGGCATGCGCCAGCGGGTCCTGATCGCCATGGCGATAGCGAACAACCCCTCCATGCTCATTGCCGATGAACCCACCACGGCCCTGGACGTCAGTGTCCAGGCGCAAATCCTGACTCTGCTGACCGAGATGAAGGAGGACCTGGGGCTCGCAATGATCTTCATCACTCACAACATGGGTGTGGTTGCCGACATCTGCGACCGTCTGGCCGTGATGTACGCGGGCCAGATCGTCGAAGAGGGCGACGTCTTCGAGACTTTCGCGGCCCCCCAGCATCCGTACACTGACCGTCTGCTGGCAGCCATGCCGCGTATCACCGGCCCGCGGGGGAGCCTGGAATGGATACCCGGTTCCCCCCCGCGGCCCACGGATTTCTCTGCCGGGTGCAGATTCGCACCGCGTTGCCGGCACCGCCTCGAGTCGTGTGAGCGACCGACCACCCTGTTGGAGATCTCGCCGGGGCGTTCGAATCGTTGTTTGCGAGGAACCACCTGGATGGAGGAGAGGGAATCATGAGCACGGACAACATCGTGATGCAGACCGAAGACCTCAAGGTCTCCTTCCCGGTGCGACGGGCCGGGCACTCCACGATCGTCCAGGCGGTCCGCGGCGTGGACATCAAACTGCGCGCCGGTGAGACTCTGGGTCTGGTGGGGGAGTCCGGTTCCGGAAAGTCGACGCTCGCCCGCGCCTTGATGCGGCTCATCCCCTCCGAGGGAACAGTGCGGCTCGGTGGTCGGGACGTCTCGCATCTGAAGGCCAGCGCGTTCCGCAAGGAGCGCAAGCGGATCCAGATGGTTTTCCAGGACCCGTACTCCTCACTGAATCCGTCGTTGACGGTCGGCGCGAGTATCGCTGAACCGCTGAAGGTCCACACAAAACTCACCGCCGCGGAGCGTGCTGAGCGAGTCGGCGAGGTGCTCACGCTGGTGGGCCTGAACGCGGACTACGCAGACCGGTACCCCGACGAGTTTTCGGGCGGGCAGCGCCAAAGGATTGCCATCGCCCGGGCCATTGTGCTCAACCCCGAGGTGCTGGTCTGCGACGAAGCGGTCAGCGCCCTAGACGTATCGACCCAGAACCAGGTCATTAACCTGCTTGAGGAACTTCGCGACAAGATCGGTTTGTCCTATCTCTTCATCTCGCACGACCTTGCCGTGGTCCGCCATATCTCGGACTACGTGGCCGTCATGTACCTGGGCGAAATCGTGGAGGAAGGGCCGGTAGACCGGATCTTCGAAGCCGCCGCCCACCCCTACACCCAAGTCCTGATGAATGCGGTCCCCATCCCGGATCCCGTGGCGCAGCGGGCCACAACAAAGCTCCTGCTCCGCGGCGACATTCCCGATCCCACGAACCCGCCGGTCGGTTGCACCTTCCACCAGCGGTGCCCGTTCGCCATGGAGATCTGCGGGCAGCAGGTTCCACCGAAGGTGGAAATCCCGGGCGGCGGCATCGCCAAATGCCATCTGCACACCAGCGGACCGGTCCTGGCTGGCCGGCCAATCAGTACGTTGACGGAGAGCCCTGCTGCCACCAGCCCGGTCCCGGTGTCGGGTCACTCGGAGTTCTCGCTGTGACCGGCCTGCGAGTGAGCCCGGTTGCCGGGACGACAGCCGCTCCGGTCTGGAAAGGTGCACGCAGCAAGAAGCGCCTCAACTCCTCAGCGGAGGCCACCGCCCTGAACCGCGCCTACACCACCCGCATGTGGGAGGACATCGCCAAAGGGGAGTCTTTCGTCTTCGGCTACGGCCCCATGGAGCTCTTCAATGCGATGGACCTGTATCTGGTGCTGCCGGTCCAGTATGGATCGGTCATGGCCGCAAAACAGCAGTTTGAGCACTACCAGGGTGCCATTGATGACCGGGGCTATTTCCGGTCACTTGCGAACTACGAGAGCCTGCCGCTGGGCTACTGCTTCAATCCCGATCCGGAGACGGCGCCGTACGGCGGTCTGCCCAAGCCTGCCGCCATCGTGGGCGGCTACATGACCGAACCGGCCATCTATGAGCTCTATGCACAGGAATTTGGTTCCCCCATGTTCCTCATGGACGATCCGCACCGGCAGGCTTCTGTTCCTCCCCGCTGGTGGGAGGGGCCTGAGTGGCGCAACGAGGACCTGATCGATTTCAACGTCTGCGAGTTCGAAGGCTGCGTCCGGTTCCTGGAGTCAGTCACCGGAAAGCCCTACAGCGAGACGCGCCTCCGGGAGTATCTGCGGCGGGCCGACGAGATGGCCCAGTACTACTGGAAAATCACGGACCTGGCCTACAAGTCGCCGGGGCCGGCTCCCTTCACTGCGTCCGACGCCTACACAGAGGTGGGAATCTTCGAGACCCACTTCGGGCATGAGTGGGCTTTGGACCATGTCAAGGGCATGTACCGGGAAGTCCAGGAAAAGGTCGAAAACGGTGAGGTCGCTGTCGAGGGTGAGCGGATCCGTCTGCTCTGGGCCGGAACCCCTCTCTGGTTCAACCTAGGCTTCTACAACGCCTGGGAGGAAAGCCACGGCGCGATCTTCGTGGAAACGATGTATCTCCCACGCGCTCAGCGCATGATCCAACCGGACCGCAGCAACGCCCTCCGCGCCGCCTACCTGCGACGCCACATGAAGTACACGGGCCCGAGCCCGAAGTCAGCCTCAGAACTCGTCATTGCTCAATCACATGAGTACCGCATCGACGGAGTCGTGCTTCCTGCCAGGGGTGCCACCCGCGACGCGTCAGCGAGCTCACGGTTTATGGCTGAGGCGCTCCGACGTGAGGGCATTCCCGTTTTGCTCCTTGACTACTCGCCGTTCGACAACGCGGCCTGGGACGAAGAAGCAATGCGCGCCCAAGTCACCGAATTCATTGAACAAATCGAGGGATCCAGATGAAGCAAGCAGTCAATATTCCTGGATTGGAGCTGATCTCATGAGCGTCCTCAATCATTTCCACGAGGTCGTGGCGAACCGCTTCGATCCCGATGCAGTGGACGCACTCTCCTCGTTTGGTGGGCGTCCCGTGATCGGTTTCCTAGACACGGGTTTTCCCGAGGAGCTGGCCATCGCGGCCGGCTTCCAGCCCATGCTCTTGACGGGGGACCCGCGCTCGAGCACCGGTACGGCCGATCCCTACCTCGACCTCTCGGTCCCAGACCGGGTGGGCCACCTTACCGAAGCGATGGTCACCGGTCGTTACGATTCGGTCGATGTCCTCTGCGTGACCGGAGGTGACCGCTGGCTGGCGAACACCTACGGATTCCTTGAGGCCTACCGGCAGATCTCATCCACCCCGGACTTCGGCGATGTGTACTACCTGGAGCGAGTGCGCGGCACCTACCGTGAGCACCGAGAGTTCAACCTGCGCCTGCACCGCGAGTTCCGCTCCTACCTGGAGGACCGCTCCGGTAACGTGATCGACGACGGCGACCTCGCGGCCGCGGTCAGGCTCACTAATGAGACCCGCACGCTGCTGCGGGACGTCTCAACCTTGCGCACCGCTGATGCTCCGCTGATCTCCGGGGTCGACGCACACACGATCACCATGGCGTCGATGCTCATGCCGAAGCAAAACTTCAACGCGGCACTCCAGGAATTCCTGGCCCATGAGGTGCCAACGGCACCGGTGTCGGCTGAGGGGAGCACCCGGGTTTTCCTGTCCGGCAGTGCCTTGGACCATGCACGGCTGCATGAAATAGTGGAGTCACTTCCGGCCGTCGTGGTGGGGGAGGACACCGAGTTCGGTGCCCGCTACGCCGAAACGCCGGTGAACGAGTCCATTGATCCAATGGAAGCGATCGCAGACCGCTACACCTTCAAGGCTCCGGAACCCTGGGCGTTCGGGATCAAGCGCCGCATCGCGATAAAGGTCGACGCTGCAGCAGCTGCGCGTGCCGACGTCGAAGTCTTCCTGCACCTGGCACACGACACATCCACCGGATGGGACTTTCCCGACCAGCGGAGGGCCCTCCAGGAACAGGGCATCCCCGTCATCGCACTCGCCGACCAGGACTACGCCTTGGACGACGCACAGGCCCTTTCCGAAAAGCTGGCGGACTTTTTCTCCCAGCCCCGTGGGGAACACAACATCACTAAGAAGGTTTTGGCATGAATAAGGGACTCCTGAACGGAGCTTGTGCTCTTGATCTGACGGATGAGACCGGTTTTGTCTGCGGCAAGGTCCTCGGCGACCTTGGCGTCGACGTGGTCAAAGTGGAACGGCCCGGCGGTGACGCCTCACGGTTAATCCCCCCATTTCATCAGGACGTCCCGGGCGTCGAACGCAGCCTCTATTGGAAAGCCTTTAATACCGGCAAGCGAGGGGTTACCCTTGATATCGAAAAGCCCGCAGGGGCCGAGGTTTTCCGCCAACTGGTCAAAAGGGCGGACTTCGTCATCGAGTCATTCGAACCTGGCTACTTGGAGCAGATTGGCCTGGGCTTCGATGTCCTTCGTGCCATCAACCCGAAAATCGTCCTGGTCTCGATCACATCCTTCGGACAGACGGGGCCGTACAGCCACTACAAGGGCTCAGAACTGATCTCACTCGCCATGAGCGGCGTGCTGAACAACAACGGAGACCCCGATCGCGCCCCCGTGAAGGAATCACTGGATTCGGCCCTGTTCCACGCCGGCATCGCCGGAGCCACGGGAGCCGTCACGGCGTACTACCACGCGGTGCTCTCCGGTGCGGGCCAGCAGGTCGACATCTCGGTCCAGGAAGTCGGTGCCAGCAGGCTCACCTCGTCAATTCTGGCGTGGGACCTGGAACGGGTGACACTCGTCCGCGACGGCCATAAATCCCAAATGGGACCGACCTCAAGTGACTGGTTCTGGGCCTGCAAGGACGGCCACTTGTTCTGGCACATGCTCGGCGGTGCGTTCGGCGCTCCCGCAAACAAGGCTCTCTCCGACTGGATGGACGAATACGTCAAGGACAACCCCTTGCGCGATGTAGAGGACTGGATGAAGTTCGACAAGGCCGGCATCACGCAGGAGCAATGGGACCGCTTCGCCGTGGCGATCCGGCCGTTCTTCCTCCGGTTCACCAAGGACGAGATCCGCGAACAAAGCCTCAAACGCGGCATCAACGCCACCGTGGCAAACGATCCTCACGACCTGCTTGAAAGCGAACAGTTGAGGGCACGCGGCTACTGGACCCACTTGAATGACCCGGTGCTGGGCGACCTGGAATTTCCCAAATACTTCTTCCAAGCCCGGGACACCGAGAACTTCAGCCGCAGCGCGGCACCCCAACTCGGCGAGGACAACGAGGACATTTACCGGAACGAACTCCGCCTCACATCCGAGCAGATCGACGAATTGAGGACCACCCATGCCATCTGAAACCCCCACCCAGCAATCTGCCCCCAAGGGTGCGTTAGCTGGAGTCAAGGTGCTCGACTTCGGCTGGGCGATCGTAGGCTCCCTCACCGGCAAGTTCCTGGCCGATCATGGCGCCGAGGTGATCCGTGTCGAATCGGCCTCCCGGCCGGACATGACCCGCGTTGATCGCCGCTACTCCAAGTCCTCACTGTCCAGTCTCGACGACAAGCCCTGGTTCGCCCACCTCAACACGTCCAAGTACAGCCTGTCGCTGGACCTGAAGAACCCCCGTTCACGCGAAGTGCTCGACCGCCTGATCGGCTGGGCCGATGTGGTCAATGAAAATTTCACCCCGGGAACGCTGCAACGGCTCGGACTGGACTACGACTACATGACAACCATCAACCCGGACATCATCTTCGTCAGCGGGAGCCTCTTCGGACAGACCGGCCCGCTTGCCCAGGAATGGGGCATAGACGGTACGGGTGCCGCCATCTCGGGCCGCCTCAACCTCACCGGCTGGCCGGATCGCATTCCCATTACCCCGAGTTCGGGCATCTATGGCGACTACGTCGTTCCGTTGATGAATGCCACCGCAGTGGTCGCTGCGCTGGCGCACCGCGAGAAAACTGGACTGGGCCAGTACCTGGAAGCCAGCATGTTCGAAGTCACGGCACAGCAAATCACCCCGGCCGTACTGGACTGGCAGTCCAATGGCCGCCTCGAAGGACGCACCGGCAACCGCGTTGCAAACGCCTCCCCACACGGCGTGTTCCCGTGCGCCGGAGAAGACCGCTGGTGCGCGATAGCCGTCTTCTCCGACCATGAGTGGACAGACTTCGTGTCCGCACTCGGCGATCCCGATTGGGCTGCAGACAGCCGGTTCGCCACCTTGGAAGCCAGGAAGGCAAACGAGGACAAGCTCGAACGGCTGGTAGCGGAATGGACTTCCTCCCGTGACCCACACGAAGTGATGACGTACCTGCAGGAGCACGGTGTCCGAGCGGCAGCCGTGCAAGGGCCCGAGGACATCATCGACAACGACCCGCAGCTGCGGGAGCGGGGATTTCTGCAGACCGTTGACCACGCAGTCCTGGGGCCTTTCGGCCACCAGACACCCCCGTTCAAACTCAGCGCGACGCCGGCGCAGCTCCGGCCGGCGCCGAACATGGGCGAGCACAACGAGTACATCTGCAGGGAGCTGCTCGGCCTGTCTGACCCCGAGTACATCGAGCTGCTGCTTGAAGACGTGTTCCGCTGAGGCGGAACCCACCTAACCCTTGAGGAAGAGAAACAACACATGAACCGCCTGATTGGGAAAACAAGCATCGTCACCGGAGCCGGGGAGGGTATCGGCCGTGCGATCGCACGGATGTACGCACGCGAAGGAGCGCAGGTTGTGGTGGCAAACCGCAACGAGGCGAAAGGCAAGGAGACCGTCGAGCTCATCAAAGACGAAGGCGGAGAGGCCACCTTTATCCGCACGGATGTCACTAACACCGAAGACGTGAAAATGCTGGTAGAGCAGACGGTTGCCGTCTACGGCAAACTCGACGTGCTCTGCAACAACCACGGCGTCTACGGCCTGGATACCCGCGAAATTTCCGATCTGCCCGAAGAAGACTGGGACCTCATGATGGACACCAACGCCAAGGGCGTGTTCCTGACGACCAAGTACGCCATTCCGGCCATGCGAGCCGCAGGCGGCGGCTCCATCGTCAACATCTCCTCGATTGCGGCCCTCGCCAAGTCCGCACAGCCGGCATATGCAGCCTCTAAGGGAGCGGTGAACGCCTTCACCAAGGGCATCGCCGCCCAGGTGGCAGAGTTCAACATTCGCGCCAACGTGATCTCCCCCAGCACCATCGAGACGGACCGCCGCACCGAGCTGGCGAAATCTGCCCAGTACAAGAACGACTTCCTGGCCCACACCCCGGCAGACGAGGCGGCCGGGAGCGTCGGGATCATCAACCGGGTCCTGCCCGGATTCGGAGACCCTGACGACATTGCCTATGCCGCGGTGTACCTCGCCTCCGATGAAGCCTCCTACGTCACCGCCACTGTCCTCCCCGTGGACGGCGGCACTACCCGGACCCGCACTGACTAGTGCGCCGCCGGATATCCATCGTTTGTGCACAAGAGTTTAGTGAGGGATGAAATGAACAGGCTCCAAGGCAAAGTCAGCATCATTACGGGTGCCGGCAGCGGCATCGGCCGTGGCATCGCGCAGAAATTCGCTGAGGAGGGCTCCGCCGTCGTCGTCGCTGACGCGTCGCCGGCCGGAGGGGAAGAAACAGCTGAGCTCATCCGCGAAGCCGGCGGCATGGCCAACTTCCAGCAGGTGGACGTCACAAGCGCAGCAGACGTCGAACGCCTGGCCCAGGACACGGTTCACCGCTACGGGGAGATCTCCGTTTTGGTGAACAACGCCGGGATTTCCTCCGGTGACACCCTCCGGATTCACGAAGTCACCGAAGAAAACTGGGATCGCATCATGGATGTGAACCTCAAGGGTGTCTTCTTCTGCTGCAAATACGTGCTTCCGGCCATGCTGGAGCGCGGCGCCGGCTCAATCGTCAACATCGCCTCCGCGGCGGCCCTCGGCATGGGACCGCGCGCTGCCTACGCGGCCTCCAAAGGCGGGGTGGCTTCGCTCACCCGCAGCATCGCTTTCCAGTACGGAGAGTACAACATCCGTGCCAACGCAATTTGCCCGGGCCCGGTCGAGACCCCAATGAGCCAGGCAGCGCGCACAAACGGCACGTACAAGCCGTCCGGAATCGTCGATCTCGCGATCGACCGCAGGGGCCAGCCCGAGGACATCGCCTACGCCGCTCTGTACCTGGCATCAGATGAGTCAAAGTACGTCACCTCGGACATGATGCTGGTCGACGGCGGCGCCCTCCGTCTCCGGGCCGAACACTTCCGCAACAACTGAGCCATCACCAACCAAGGATTTAGCAAGGGAGAATCATGTCAACCATCACCATCACCCCGGGACAGCGGCTGTACAGCGCCGCGTCAACGGCCGAGATCATCGTGGTTAAAGCCGCATCCGTCGAGCTTTCTTGCGCATGGGAGCCTATGGTCACCGCACGGCCAGACTCCACTCCGCAAAGTCCAGGTGCCGACTCACCCGTGCAGCTCGGAAAGAGGTACACCGACGAGAAGAGCGGCCTGCTGGTGCTGTGTACGAAGGGCGGAGCCGGACCGTTGACGGCCGACGGGAACATCTTGGGCGAACTGCAGACCCAAGCCCTTCCCTCCTCGGACTGAACGCCATGAACATTTCAGTTCTTCTCTCCATCGTCGCCGAAACCACGCCAGACCGGGTTGCCGTCCGCGACGCCTCCACGGGCCTCAGCTACGGGCAGCTCAACCGCGCCTCATCCGCCCTCGGCGCGAAGCTCAAAGCCGAGGGCTTCGAGAATGTCTCAATGGTGGACACCAACTCCGTGGTCTTCCCTGTGCTGTTCTTCGCGGCCGCCAAGGCGGGAATCCCCTTTGTGCCGTTGAACTACCGGCTCGCGGACGATCAGCTGCGGCGCCAGGTGGAGCGCCTCGACAATACCCTGGTGGTGACAGATGCCGTCGGCGCGCGCCGCCTCGAGGGGCTGACGAATCCGACCATCCGCCATCGCGCCGATGTACTGGCATCCGCGCTGGAACCTGCCGCAGACGCCGTGGTCGACAGGGACGATGACCAGAGCGGAACCGCCGCGTCCTGGCTCTTCACCAGCGGCACTACCGGAGAACCGAAAATCGTCGTCCTCAAACACGACAGCCTTGCTTCCTACGTGCTGGGCACCGTCGACGCCGTGTCGGCCGATGAAACCGACGCGGTGCTGGTCAGCGTGCCTCCCTATCACATTGCCGGCCTCGCCTCGGTCCTGACGTCCATGTTTGCCGGCAGACGGATGGTTTACCTGGAGGCCTTCGACGCCGGCGCCTGGGTCGACGCCGCAGCCCGTGAGGCAGTCACCCAGGCCATGGTGGTTCCCACGATGCTCCAGCGGCTCCTCTCCGTGCTCTCCGAGCGCGGAGAGACACTGCCCCAGCTTAGGAACCTCTCCTACGGAGGTGGCCGTATGCCGATCGAACTCATTGAAGCTGCGCTGGCACAATTGCCGCACGTCGGATTCACCAACGCCTACGGGCTGACCGAGACCAGTTCAACGATCACCTTGCTTGGCCCTGAAGACCACCGTGCGGCATTGGAAAGCGATGATCCGATTGTCCGTGCCAGGCTCGGGTCCGTCGGACGCCCGATTCCGGGACTGGAGCTTGAAGTCCGTGACGAAGACGGGTCACCGGTCGGTCCCCGCGTACAGGGCGAGATCTGGGTTCGCGGCCCCCAGGTCTCCGGCGAATACAAGGGCAAGGGTTCGCAGCTGCTGGATGGCTGGTTCTGCACCCGGGACGAGGGCTGGCTTGACGAAGAAGGGTACTTGTTCCTTCTGGGACGCGTCGATGACGTCATCGTCAGGGGAGGCGAAAACATCTCACCCGGCGAGATCGAAGATGTCCTGCGCACTGACCCCGGTGTCGCCGATGTCGCGGTCGTCGCCGAAGCGGACGAGACGTGGGGCGAAGTGCCTGTTGCGGTGATCGTCGTGGCTAAAGGCGCAGCCATCGACCACGACGCCCTCAAGGTCCTGGTACGCAGCAAACTCCGGTCCTCCCGGGCACCTGCCCGCATCATCGAGGTGGAGCAGCTGCCGTATAACGAGACCGGCAAGTTGCTACGGCATTCCGTACGCGATTTGCTGCGGGAGCACGCAGCCTGACCAAGAATCTTTTGCATCCACGTTGCGCAGGGTGCTTCCAGAGGAGGACGAGGCAGGGACACTACGTCCCTGCCTCGTCCTTACATCTGTGGGTGCGCCGCAGGCTGGAGCCGGCAGGGAAGCTTGGCATCGCATCTTCACGACCGGCACGGTGGACTGCGCCCAACCCATCCAGCAAGAAGACAAGGACCGATTCTAATGGCGGACATCGTCGAACAGCTACGCCAGCTAAGGCGCCCACTCGTCCTCGGCACGAACAACCTGGGCTGGACCACAACGGACCCTGAAGCGTTTAGGCTCCTCGACGTATTCACCGAGGGCGCCAGAACCGCCGATCAGTTCCAGGAGACGTTGTCCGGGCTGCGCACACTTCCCGTGGAGGTGGTGGCGCGATTGGATGCCGCGAGTGAGACCTTTGCGTAGACGGGAGCGATAGTCCTGAGCGCAATTCCGAAGGATTCGGGGGACAACGGGCGGATCTGGACGCCGCCCTTTGTCCTTGCGGGTGCGGTGTCCTTCTTCACGAGCCTGGTGTTTTACCTATCGCTGACCATGATGTCTCTTTATGCCGTCGAAAGGTTTCGGGCCAACGAAACAACGGCAGGCTTCGCTGCCAGCTCATTCATCCTTAGCGCGGTTGGTGCCAGGGTCACCAGCGGGTCTCTCATCAGTGCCTTCGGGCGGCGCCGCATCGTGATCACTGGTGTGCTCATTTACATGGCGGTATCAGCCCTGTATCTCGTCGCAGACGATATTGTCCTGTTGATCATTCTGAGGTTCGTTCACGGGTTCGCTTTTGGAGCCTTGGCGACCACAATTACGTCCGGTGTCATGACCATCCTGCCCGTGCAGCGGCGTGGAGAGGGCGCGGGGTACTACGGGGTGTCCTCGACCTTGGCCACCGCTGTGGGTCCATTACTCGCCGTCCTCTTGGTTGGTACTTGGGGTTATGAGGCGCTGTTCCTGGGTTGCATTGTTTTCTCCAGCGGGGCCTTCGCGGCAGCGCTCTTCCTATGTCTTCCTGAAGGACGGGCCGCGCGCTGCAAAGGCCCACAGCGAAATCGCGCGAAGCTGTCTGACTTTTTCGACTTGGCTGTGCTGCCCGTATCCATCGTCATCGGTTTGGCAGGAGTGGCCTACTCCGGGGTCCTCGCTTACCTCGCCCCCTACGCGCGGCAGTTAGAGGCCAGCTGGAGCGTCGGCGTTTTCTACTTCGTCTATTCCTTAGTGGTCCTTGCCGGTCGACTGACCCTGGGGCGGGTACAGGATGCCCGAGGTGACAACGCGGTCATGTACCCCGTGCTCGCGTTGTTTGCTGTCGGTATGGTCCTGCTCGGCTGCGCAGGGTCAGCGTGGATGCTGGTGCTGAGCGCACTATTCGTGGGCTTCGGTTTTGGCATGCTCATACCAACCATGCAGGTCATCGCGGTCAACCTCGTTTCTCCGGGCCGCATTAACACTGCGGTAGCCACGATCTACATCCTCCTTGACACGGGCACAGGGTTAGCGCCACTTGTGCTGGGGCTCTTGATTCCAATAGTCGGTTACTCGGGCATGTACCTGAGCCTGGGAGGTGTGCTGGTGACCGCGCTGTTGCTGTATGTCGTGGTGCACGGGCGTCACCGCGGCCGGCGCTGAAACCTGGCTATCAGCATCCCTGATGCTACGCATGCGTGCCAGCAAGAGCGTGAGGATCCTGAGCTACGCGAGGATGTCGCCCAGCCGGTATACCCGGCTGGCGGTGCCGTGGAAGAGGACGTTCAGTTCGTCCGGTGATGCGGAGTGGACGCTTCGTTTGAGCGCGTCCCATAGCGGGACGCGGCCGCAGGACACCCCGTCGACAGGGAAGTTGCTTTCCATCATGCAGCGGTCTACGCAGAAGGCCTCGATCGCCGTTTCGATGAACGGCTGCCACGCGGCGGACAGCTCGGTGGAGGTGCTGGCGTCCTGCCTGGTTTCGAAGCCGAGGGACTGCCCCGGATTTCGTTGACTCTCGGGGTATAGGGTCGTTAGGCGGCTTTGAGGCCGCTATGGATTGTCTCAAACTCGACCGGCGTCAGCCGTCCGAGCCGCCGCTGACGGCGTTTCCGGTGGTACGTCTTCTCGATCCAGGTCACGATGGCCAGGCGCAGGTCCGCCCTCGTGGACGATAGTTGGCGGTCCAGCACGTTTTTCTGCAGGAGCGAGAAGAACGATTGTGACACTTTCAGCATGCTGCGCGGCAAGGTGGTGTCGGTTGGTGTGACTCGCAGAATGACCGACCCTTACGGTGTCCTCATTTGGAGATATGTCCGCCGACTACAGATGGTTTGATTAGGAGCAAGTTGTGCATGAAGCGCGTCTTCCATTTGCACCGCGACCACACCGGGGATAAATGCATTGCTTCCCAGCATCGGAGATACGGGCGCTCCACCCCGCTATCGATGAATTTGATGCAGTGAGGAAGATGTACGACCCAGACGGGCTCTTCCTGAACGGCTCACTCGCCCCACTCTTCAACTAGCAACTTCGCGTTAGGCGAGTCCGAGATTTAGATTCCCAGCTACAGATAGGGGCTCCCATGACCTCGACACAGAACGCCGACGTGACCCTAAGCCAGAACTCCAGGCGATTCCTTGGTGATCCTCCGATCCGTTGGAAGGGCGGGGATATCACAATTACAAAGGTGGTTGAAAATACATCGATGCCGCTGACAAGCTTCCTGTCCGATGCTGACTATGAAACTGTTCGCGATGTTCCCTGGCTCGGCTGGGGCTTCTTTGCCGACGAGGGTATCGCGCTCATGAGCTTTCACTCGTTCCTCATTGAGACCCCCCCACGCGATGGTGCTGGTTGATACTGGATTCGGAAATCATAAGAATCGCCCAAACCGGCCAAACGGAAACATGCTTAACCTGCCCTATCTGGACGCGCAGACTGGCGGCCGCCCGTCCTGGCAGCATTGAATAGTTTTCACGACTCAGTGGCACCGTTGCTCACCTCTGGCCAGCTCCGGTTAACAGAGGGTTCCACACAAATTGTGCCGGGCGTAGAGATGGCTCCCTTCCCGGGCCATACTCCTGGTCATGCATGTATTCGGATTACTTCCCGCGAGCAGGTGGCACTCATCGTAGGCGATGCGCTGCACCATCCGGTCCAGATTATGCATCCGGAATGGGGTAACCCGATTGAGACGAAGGCTGACCAGGCTCACCAAAGCAGGATTGGGATACTCAAGGAGGTGTCCGACGGGCGGACGCTGGTCCTGGGAGCGCACTGGGCCGGCGTTACAGGACTCTTGATTGGAACGGACCTCGACGGGGGTAGGTACTGTCAAATTCCAGAGGACAGGTGGTTTGACCCGTCTGACCTCCAGTAATTGAGCGACGTGCGTATTCTTCCTTACGCGGCAGCGAGGGCTGCGAGCCGCTCGGCCACCCAGGTCGCAGCATCCGTGTGCACGTTGTGACCACTCTTCGGGGCTATCTCAACGGTTGCATGTGGGGCGTGGCGCAGGAAGTCTTCAATCATCTCATCGGTGACGAGCTTCGAGCGGTCACCCCGAATCAGCGTGATGGGTATGTCTAGCGAAGCCAATGCGTCCCATACTTGGGGTTTCTCTGCACCGCGCACCGCGGCAGAGTCCCGGAACCTGGGATCCCACCGCCACTCCAACAAGCCGTCGCTGCGCTCCCGCACGTTCCGGGAGACACCACGCAGCAGGGATTTTCGGTCCCGGTCCGGGACTCTGACGTGGATGGCATCAACCAACTCGTCCAAGGTTCCGACATGCCGGATTTTGGGGTCGTTCGCCGATCCGCCGAGGCCGTGAGGTGTAGCATCCAGCAGCACCAGGCGGTTCACGGGCAGTCCGCGCCGCGCCGCGAGGGCAAGGGACACCAGGGCGCCCAGCGAGTGACCCACCAAGGTGAAGTCCTGCTGCAGGTCACGGTGGACTGCTTCGGCAATGAGGCCAGCCATGTTGGAGATGCTGTAGTCGGGGGGTGGAAGATGCAATGAATGTCCGTGACCTGGCAGGTCATATGCAACCGCGGCCTCGCGGAGTCGGAGCAGTACGCCGTCCCAGGTGTGCGCGTCCAGGGACGCGCCGTGGAGAAACACGAAGCGCGGGTGCGTCTCCCAGTACAGCCCACTGAGGCCATTCGCGCCCCCGGGACCCGGCCGCCTCTGGACCGCCGGGGCGGCAACACCCAGGGCGTGCGCGTAAGCCTTAATATGGGAGATCTCATTCATGACGTTACCTCTGGCCCGTCGTTGGACTGCATGAAACCATACATAGGCGACAATTGTACCTGCGCTCAGGGGGTAATTCGTCTAGTATACTGCTCCGCTTCCGTACTCCGATGACCACCTTGGCGGTCTACTTACACAACCCTCGACACTTTGTCGAGCGAAGCATACTCTTTATGTCATGAATAAGTTCGAGGTGCACCTGCCACTGATCATCACGGTGGAGGCCGCCCCGGTTGCGACACGGCACCTTCCGGAAGCCTCGAGCCGATGAGACTTCAGCCCTTGACTTCAACGAGCGGTTGGCGGCGGAAAGACGTCACTGCATCCAGTTCGGCTGAACTCCTTCGTCGGGTCGGCTTGGAGGAATTAGCCGCCAGCTCCCTTTCTGCGCCGGCGCAACACGATGAGTTGCCGTTGTCCGCGCTGGACGGATGGGCCCGGAGCGGCGCTCAGTTACTCACGGCATTTCAAGGGCGTCCACCCGGGGATGTTGCAGGACGAATGTCAGGAGCGGCTTTTGCGTTGGAGACCATTACCAGCCACCACGCGCGCCCCATTCGACTGGACGGACCAGCGCTCCTAGGCGAACGGGCAGCGCTCTCCGACGACGCCTGCGAGCCAAAGCCGGGGCAGACACTCCGCCGCGCAGGCCTGATGCTGAAGGCCATGGATGGGTGGGTCGCAGCCAACCTTCCCCGCGACGGGGACCTGATGATGATTCCAGCTCTGACTGACGGCGATGTAGCGGAAGGGGACATTGCGGGTCTTTCGCGGTGGATGAAATCCCGGCTAACCGCGCCTGTCTTGGAGCGCGCCCATCTCCTCGGCCTCGCGATGACTGAAGTTCCCAAACCAACCCGTGGACCCATATTTCCTGGGGCTCCATGGCGAACATCAAGTCTGTTGCCACAACAGCCACGACCCTTCTCCGAGACCACGGTCCTTGACCTATCGGGCCTGTGGGCGGGCCCGCTGGCAGCTTCCCTCCTTGGCGAAGCAGGCACCAGCGTAGTAAGGCTCGACAGCGAATCACGCCCGGCCCCGGCCCCTCCACCGGACGAAAAATTCGATCGACTACTGAACGGGCAGAAGGAGCATCTTCGGATCGACTTCAACGATCGCGAACGGCTGCACCGAATAGTGGCGCAGGCCGACGTCGTCATTACATCTTCCCGGCCGCGGGCGATCGAGAAACTGGGGCTTCGTCCGAGAGACGGCCAGCTGTGGGTACGCATCACGGCCCATGGCAACCAAGGGGCCGCCGCCGAGCGGGTCGGTTTCGGCGATGATGCAGCGGCGTCAGCAGGCGCCGTCTACTGGCATGAGGGGAAGCCAAACTTCTGCGGGGACGCCCTGGCTGATCCAATCACCGGGCTGCTGGCCTCTATCGCGTCCATCGGCCTCCTGGCCGCTGGCCTTAGCGGCCAAATTGACATCTCCCTGGCAGGTGCGGCCCGCTGGGCCATTGCGGACAAGGACGATGCGTCCACTGAGGCAAGACAGTATCCAGCCCGGGTGCCGCGTGCCCGCCAGTTGGCGATGCCATGACCTCTATCGCCATTGTCAATGCCAGCATTGGGCACCATGACGGCCAGATCGTGCTCATAGAGGACGGCGTCGTAACTGATATTTCCGCCGACCCTGCCCTTCCGAAGACTGCCACAACGATTGATGCCAAAGGTGGAGCGGTCCTTCCCGGGCTGTGGGATCACCACGTTCACTTGCAGTCGTCAGCGGCAAGGAAGCGGTCAGTGGACGTCAGTCGTGTCGAAAATGTCCGGGATTTTGCCGGCATTCTGTCGCGTGCTGTCCGCAAGGTCCTGCCCGGAGAATGGATGCGGGTTGTCGGCTACAACGACTCGAAGCTGGGGGAGCTGGATGCCTACCGCCTCGATGACCTCATCCCCACAGATACTCCGATGCGGGTCCAGCATCGCGGAGGCCACCAGTGGGTGCTCAACCCGGCTGGAGTGTCGCTCCTGACGGTGGCAGCCGGGCGCCCGATGCCGGCCGACGGCATCGTATGGGAGGACGACACGCTGTTCCGTCTGCTGCCCGGACCCCGCACCTCCGCCTCGGACTTGGCGGCCGAAGTGCAGTACTTGACGCAACAGGGGTGTGTGGGGGCCACGGACATGACCGCCACCACTGACCACGCCTCAGCGTGCGCCCTCCGGTCTGCAGCGGGAGAAATGATTGGTTTGCGGTTGTTCGGTGCCCCGTCGCCTGAAGGCTCACGCGACACGGATTCAGGGCGGTTGGACGGCGTCAAGATCGTGATCTCTGACCGCGAGCTGCCTGCCCCGGAAATCCTCCGGCGGCAGATTTTGTCCAGCCGTCCGCTGCCCGTTGCCATGCATGCCGTGACTGCCCATTCCCTCGCGTTGGCTGCCTGGGCGTTCAACGGAGAGGCCCGCGACGGGGACAGCATCGAACATGGATTTCTCGCATCAGAGGGACTGATTGCGGAATTGACGCGGTGTGGACTTTCGATAGGCGCGCATCCGGGCTTTATCTGGTCCCAGGGGGACCGGCTGCTCCAGAACCTCGAACCCGACGAACTTCCCGAATATCAGAAGTTACGGACCTGGCACCGTGCCGGGGCCAGGCTGCTCGGGGGCACTGACCTGCCATTCGCTACGGCAAACCTATGGCGTGCCATGCAAAGCGCGGTGGACCGCCGCACATCTGCCGGGAACAAGCTCAACGTGGAGGAGGCCCTGACCCCTGAGGAAGCCTTCGCGATGTTCACAAAAGATGGTCTTCTCGGGGAAGCGAAGATCCCAGTACTTGCGCCTGGCGATGTGGCGGATATTTGCGTGCTCGATGTGCCATGGCGCCAGGCGCGCAAGGACTTCGTCAGTGTGCGGGTTGGTGCAACGATCCGTGCCGGCGTTATGCGCTGGCGGTCTCCCGAGTGGCGCTGATCTGTCCGAGCTCGACGAAGGGGGTGGCGGTCAGTGTTCCCATCCGTTCCCCGAGTTTAGGATCGTATCGGCTAAATACCTGCCTGACCCTGATCGCGGCAACTAAGGCGAGCTCGTCGAAGGCTCGGATGAATGCCTCACGGGCGTCATGACGGGGCCAACCCTCAGGCATCATATGCATGGGAAGTTCGGGGTCAAGCCGAACCGTCCTCCGGAAACTGATCAGGAGTTCTGTTCGCTGCCTGAGTGCGGAGACAGGGTTTAGGTCCCCTTGTAGTACCAGTCCATGGAGAACATCGGCGCGGTTCTTTAGTTCCAGGTATCGGTCTCGCACCGGTTCTAAGTCCCAGGCATCCAGTGGCCTCCGGCCGGTGACGTTGATGCCGGCATCGGGGACGGTAAACACGGCAGCGTTATCAACGTCCAAAGCTTGGATCTGTCGGAGGATTCCCTCAGTGCGGCTACCGGGTGTCACCCACATGCCATCGTAAAACGGGGCAAACCCCTCAAATCTAAGTTGCGTCCGAAAGGCAGCGCGAATTTCCCGGTGCTCCTCGGGTATCGAAAACGCCACCACCGTCCAGTTGCCGTCCCACGTATCAGAAGCGCCGAAGGACAGCACCCGGCGGGTGCCGGACTCAACGCGTGCAACCGTCTCGTCGCTGATTCGATACAGGGTGTTGCGCCCGGACTTGCGTAATTCCAGGACGCCGTCCCGGGTCAGGCGGCTCAATGTCGCCCTGGCATTTGCCGCACCGATCCCGAATCCGCGCATCAGTTCCACGAGGGCGGCAGAGGGCAGGAAGGCGTCCTGGTTGCGCCACACAAAGCCGAACAAAGTGACCATAAGATCGCGCGCGAACGGGCCGGGCTCCGTCTCCGAAACGGATGACGCTTCCTGGACTTTTCCCGGCTTCACCATGCAATACAGAATACCTCTCAATGGCCGCAGATACTGTCAAGGGAACGGCGTTGTCACACACAGGTCCCTGCCGGGACCGGCCGCGTTCAGACCGCTGTGAGTCCGCCGTCGGCAGCGAGGGCCTGCCCGGTAATGAAGGATGCCTTGTCGGAGAGCAGGAACGTAACTGGTGCTGCAATTTCGGTTGGGTCTGCCCGGCGCCCGATCGGTGCGGTGATCGGCTGGTGGCCCATGGTCTTTTCGCCCAAGATGCTCTCGCCGAAATTCGTCATCGTTGATCCGGGGTGCACGACGTTGGCGCGGATCCCTCGGCTGCCATATCGGGCCGCGACGGCGCGGGTTAGCTGAACCAGTCCTGCCTTGGACGCTCCGTAGACCGCGGCCGATTCTGCATGGCGTGAAATGACGGCACCGGTTGAGCCGATTGTGACGATCGAGCCTCCGCCGGCGTCAATCATGGGCCGGATGAGGTGCTTGAGGGTGAGGAAGTGCCCGTCCAGGTTGACCGCCATGACCTTACGCCAGGTTGAGAGGTCCATGTCCTCAATCGGGCCGCTCGCCCCGATGCCCGATGCCAGGCATAAAGCTGTAACGGGTCCCCGCCACTTCGTTGCCTCCTGCGCGCATGCCATTACTTGGTCTTCGTCTGACGTATCGCAGGCAATTGCCAAAGCGGTTCCTCCCGCTGTCTCGATCTCTGCAGCGGTTTCTTTTGCCCGGACCAGGTTGATGTCCACAACAACAACGTGCACGCCCTCCTGTGCGAGCTCGATGGCCACAGCGCGACCTATCCCGCTGCCGGCACCGCTCACGAGAGCCACGCGTCCGGTAAGTCCCAAGTCCATTTTGATCAGTTCTTTCTAATAAGAAGACGCGTCCAGACGAACGAGAGCCTGTTCTTGTCAGGCCGTTGGCACGCCACCCTCCAACGGAAATTAGATGACAAGTAATTTACGATTGAACTCAATAATGTCGTTGATTACGCGTGGGGTCAAGAGCGCGTCCGCGCGCTCAGTGATTCATCCCCAGAGCGCTTTCCGAAGCAGCGCCTTGAGCTGGGCCGCCTCCTCATCGTTCAGGGACGCGAGCTGCTCCTGCTCGCAGGCGGTCAGTGCCGCACGCGCCTTCGAGTGGATGCGGCGGCCTTCGGTGGTGGACGCAATGATTTTTGCCCGCCTGTCCTGCTTTCCGGTGATCCGGTCCACGAGTCCCCGCTTCTCGAGGTCGTCTACGAGGCTTACTATCTGGCTGGGGTCCAGGTCCAGGAATTCGGCGAGTTCGCGCTGGGTGGGTTCGAGCCCGCTGCAGGCCAAGGTCAGCACCGAAAATGTGCGCTCCCGCAGACCCGAGTCCCTCAAGGCGCGGTTGTTCAGGGCCGAACCGCGGGCATGCAGTTTCGCGAGCAGGCCGCCGAGGTGAGCTCCTGTTGCGGTGAGCTGTGACCCGTTCCGTCGGATGTCTCCGCGTCCAGCTGCCATGCCGATCATTGCGCCCCGCCTTAAGCGTCCAAAGAGTTGACAAGTAGGTACATCCATACTCTACTGAATGCAGTACAAAATTGCCCCCTATCGGATGCAGATATGCATCGTATTGCTAGCAAAAAGGAGCACAGCATGAGGTTGAACGGAAAGGTTGCAATCGTCACCGGGAGCGGACAGGGTCTCGGACTCGCCTATGCGAGGGAACTATCCCGCCAGGGTGCCGCCGTCGTCATCAACGACGTGAACGCAGAGACCGCGGCGCAGGCGGTGGCGCAGATCGAGTCCCACGGCGGCCGGGCCACCGCCGTAGTGGTCCCCGTAGGCGCCACGGATGCCGCGAAGGCGCTGGTTACAGGCGCAGTGGAGGCGTTCGGCCGGCTGGACATCCTGGTCACCAACGCCGGCATCCTGCGGGACAAGTCGCTGCTGAAGATGACCGACGAAGACTTCGACCTAGTCATAAACGTGCACCTCAAAGGCACCTTCACCTGCGTCCGCGAGGCCTTCGCGTACTTCAAGGAAAACAACGTCGCGGGCCGCATCATCACCATCGGTTCACCGACCGGCCAGCGCGGCAACTTCGGCCAGACCAACTACGCCGCCGCCAAGGCCGGGATCGTGGGCATGGTCCGCACCTGGGCGTTGGAAATGAAGAAGGCCGGCGTCACGGTGAACTCCGTGATCCCGGTGGCTGCAACGGCCATGACCAAGACCGTCCCGTACTTCCAGAAGGCTGTTGAAGCGGATGATCGCGGCGAGGCCATGCCGTCCTTCTTCCGTCACGACCTCGGCTTCGGCACGGCCGACGACGTTGCCGGGCTCATTGCCTTCCTTGCCTC
>ENA-OWNT01001419-OWNT01001419.1-seawater-metagenome-genome-assembly--contig:-NODE-1419-length-30295-cov-12.972401_pt1 | contig 30295 bp, 28 predicted proteins | sample MGYA00238136_ERZ651165 | MGnify/ENA primary metagenome ERZ651165 (study PRJEB26861, sample SAMN08777766) | seawater metagenome | isolation source: coastal seawater | place: USA: Florida | collected...
CGGGAAGTGTTGCGGAAACTCCTGCTGCCCCACACTGATTGGATGGAAATCGTCGCCGAAGACAATTGCCCGGCTCGACGTCGTGCCCTGGTCTATTGCCAAAACACATCCGGCCATGGCGCACCTCCCGTTTTCTTCTTGTCATGAAAACTGCCGGCAAGGCCGGCAGGTCATCTGGTTCCGTTTGATAAAACTATGCCGCAGCGCCGGCCTGCTCCGCAAGATAAGCCGACAGATAGGTGTCCAGTTCGGCGGCTTCCTCCCCGCTGAGCCGCAACCCCAGTTTCGTCCGTCGCCACAGGATGTCCTGCGCACTGCGAGCCCATTCGCGGCGGACCAGCCATTTCACTTCCGCTTCATGAAGATTGTAGCCAAAGCAGCGGCCGAGGTCTTCGAGCGTCTTCGCTTCCCCGAGTATGAAGCGCGCATCCGTGCCGTAAAGACGGGTCAGACGAGTGGCGAAGACCTTGTCCAGGAACGGATAATCAGCCTCGAGGCGTGACACTTCCGCGTCGAACTCGCTCACCTTGAAATCACCGCCCGGCAGCGGCGCATAGGCCGTCCAAACCCCGCGCTTGAAAGGCAGATACGGCTCCAGCTTTTCGAGGACATGCTCGGCAAGCTTGCGATAGGTCGTGATCTTGCCGCCAAAGACGGACAGGATCGCCGGCTTTGCATCGCCCGCATCCAGCTCAAGCACATAGTCGCGCGTCGCTGCCTTGGCATCCTTTGCGCCGTCATCGTAGAGCGGGCGGACGCCGGAATAGGTATGGACCACGTCTTCAGGCGTGATCGCATTTGCCAGATACTCGCTCGCCGCCTTGCACAGATACGCGATCTCGTCTTTCGAGATCTCGACCTTGCTCAGGTCATCCTGGAAATCGACATCGGTCGTACCAATCAGCGTGAAGTCGTTTTCATAAGGAATGGCGAACACGATCCGGCCATCGCCGTTCTGGAAGATGAAGCAACGGTCGTGTTCGAACTGACGCTTGACGATGATGTGGCTGCCCTTGACCAGCCGGACGCTGGAACTGTTGTTCGCCCCGGTGACGCCGCTCAGCATGTCCGCAACCCAGGGCCCGGCGGCATTGACCAACACATTGGCAGTGACGGTCTTTTCCTCGCCGCTTGCCAGGTCTTTCAGAACGACCTGCCAGACGTCGCCGTCCCGCCGCGCACTGATACATTTGGTACGGGTCTGGATTTCGGCACCGCGATCAGCCGCATCGCGCGCATTCAGAACCACCAGTCGGGCATCATCCACCCAGCAGTCCGAATATTCGAAACCCTTCTTGAAGAGCTTCTTGAGCCCTTGCGAGAACGGAGCTTGATCCAGGCGCACGGTCTTTGTGGCCGGCAGCAGTTCCCGCCCGCCGAGATGGTCATACATGAAGAGGCCGAGCCGCAGGAGCCATGCCGGACGCAGGTCCTTGTGGTGCGGCAGGATGAACCGCAGCGGCCAGGCAATATGCGGCGCTGCGCGCCACAGCACTTCACGCTCTTTCAGCGCTTTGCGCACCAGACCGAACTCGTAATATTCCAGATAGCGCAGCCCGCCGTGGATGAGCTTGGTCGAGGCCGACGATGTGGCGCCGGCAAGGTCACCCATTTCGACCAGAAGAACCGAAGCCCCCCGGCCGACCGCGTCGCGAGCGATGCCCGTTCCGTTGATGCCCCCACCAATGATCAAAAGATCGTAATCCGCAGCCATAACTGTCCCCGGCCTGTGTTTTTGCGTCTCAGGATTGAAAATGAAAATAAAACGAAACTTCTCGAAATTCAATCAACAATTTCGCACACCAAGACGAAACACCCCGGCAAGAAGCTTGCGCCTCCGCCGGGGTTGAATAGACCACTCAGAAACTACAAGGTATTGATATACCTAGTTTTCTCCGTCCTCTGCCGGAGCATCGTCCTCCAACTGGGTCGAAGAAACGTCAACCTTCTTGCGCTGTTTCGGTTTGTTCCCATCTTCCACGAAGGGCGGCGTAGCGGCGTGATAGGTCACTTGCGGGAACGGGATTTCGATATTCCGTTCGTCAAAGACCTGTTTGACGAATTCGTTATACGCACGCCCGACGCCCCACTGATCCCCCGGGACGGTCTTGATGCGACCGCGGATATCAATGGAGCTGGCACCGAAATTGGTAACGCCGTGCATTTCGAAATCACCGATGATCTTGGGTCCGAAATCCGTTTCCTTCAGTCTGCGGAAGGCTTCCAGCATGGCGTCCTTGGCGTGGGTGATATTCGTGTCGTAGGCAACACCGATCAGCGCGACATGATAGGAGAAGCCGCGCATGAAGTTGGACACCATGTCGACCGACGAGAACGGAATGATGTGTGTTGTTCCGTCGATGTCGCGCATGCGCACCGACCGGACGGTGATCCCCTCGACCGTTCCCGTTATCCCGGCAACGGTGACGACGTCGCCTTCGTTGATGGCATTCTCGACCTGGATGAAGGCACCGGTGATGATGTCCTTGACCAGGGTCTGTGCACCGAAGGAAATCGCCAGACCGACGACACCGGCACCGGCGATCAGCGGACCGATATCGACGCCACGCAGTTCGGCGTGCCGCTGGCCGGGTCCCTGATCCCGTGGATCGACGCGGACCTCGGCAACGGCCAGTCCAAGGAGGAATGGAAGGCCGGGGTGGAGACCAACAAGATCCTGGGCACCTCGGCCGGGAACCGCGTCATCATGGACGGGCTGTGCGTCCGGATCGGCGCGATGCGCTCGCACTCCCAGGCCCTGACGCTGAAGCTGCGCGAAGACCTCTCGGTGGCCGAGATCGAGAAGCTCATCGATGCGGACAACGAGTGGGCCCGCGTGGTGCCGAACACCAAGGAAGCCTCGATGGCCGGGCTCACCCCCGTGGCGGCGTCCGGCACCCTGGACATTCCGGTGGGCCGCATCCGCAAGATGGAGATGGGTCCGCAGTACATCAGCGCGTTCACGGTCGGCGACCAGCTGCTGTGGGGCGCTGCCGAGCCGCTGCGGCGCATGCTCCGCATCGCCACCGGAAACCTCTAGGGGATTTCAGGATCCCCGTCAGGAACCCAGGTATTTGCGGTACTTCGCGGCCTGCAGCTCAAAGGATTTTTGGGCGGCAGGCCGCAGCCCGTTAACGGCGTCGAAGGGTTCGGGCACGACGCCGGGGTTCCGGCCGCCGGCCGGCCCGGCCCAGGTGCCGATCACGCCGCCGCCGGCCACAATGGTCTTCTTGAACACGCCGTTGCCGCCGGGGACGATCTTCTCGGCGTGCTCCGGCGGCAGCACGAGGGACCGGTCCGCGTAGCCGAGCAGGAATTCGTCGAACCCCGGCAGCGCCAGAACCGTGCGCTGACCGGGTACGCCGGCATCGAGCAGCGCGGCTGTCTCGGGCGAGAGCCAGTATCTTGTCCCCTCGAACTCCAGCTCCACCAGCTGGTCCGACACCCGGGCCAGGGCAGCCCGGGTTTCCGTCAGCGGAAGGCCGGCCCACCAGGCAAAATCACGTTCCGTGCCGGGGCCGTGACTGCGAAAGTAGCGCAGCAGCCACTCGGAGACGCCTTCGGAACGGTCCAGGGTCCGCGACTCGGTGATCCAGTCGTCGAAGGCCACGACCAGCTGCTGGTTGCCGGCCAGCGGACCTTGCACCAGGTATCCCCGCTGGCACAGGATGCCCAGCAGATGAATGCCGCGCTGGCCGGCTGTGGACTGGCCCGCCCGTTCGAAGGCCTGGAACAGCTCCGCCCGGCTGGCAGCTCCGCCGGAGACCAGCTGCAGGGCTGTTGCCGCGGCGGCGTCGACGTCCGCGGCAGTGATCTCGAGCTCCCGGTGGCGCCGGGCCAGGCCCTGGATCAGCCGATCGGAAGTGATGGCCAGCATCCATTTCAAGTCCTCGGGAGCCAGCAGGTGCAAGGTGCCGCGCATCGGCCAGGACCGGACGATTTCGCCCCGGTGAAGGGCGCCGCGGACATCGTCAATGCGGGACCCCGGCACACGCTGGCCGACTGCCCAAAGCACGGCCTGCAGGTCCTGCGCCTGCATCGCCGGCATCCGGCGGACTGCTTCCGGGATGCTCTGGAATCCCGGTCCCAGCAACCCCTGGGCGGCAAGCCGCAGCCTGCCCATGATCCCGGGGCTGAGCCGGTTGCCTGTCACTGCTGCCATGGACCCATCGTAGGACGCCTGCGCTCTCTGCAGGGCAGTTGCCTGGCAGTTCCCAGCCGCCGCCCAGCAGGCCTTCCTACCCTTGAAGCATGACTATGAGTGAGGTGTGGCCGCAGCTGCGGCCCCTGTGCCGGAAGCTGGCCCTGCTGGGCTGGGCCTCCAGCGCCGCCGGCATGGCTGCCGGTCTCGCCGTCGCCATTGCCAGCGGCACCCGGCTTTCGCCCATGATGAGCACGCTGCAACTGGTGGCGGGATTGTGCATGGCAGTGTCCGTGGGCAGCTTTGTCACGGCGGCGGCCCTGCAGCCGCGTGCCCGTGCACGGGAGGGTGTGAAGACCGGACTCGTTGCCCCGCGGGGCCAGGAGCTCCAGCTCGACTACTCCGGCGAGTTTCCGGCCACCGTACAGGCCTTCCTGCTCGGCTCGCTGGCGTTGCTGGCCGGGGCCGTGGCGTTTGCGTGCGCCGGGCTGGTCCTGGAGAGCGGGCCCAGTGTTCAGTCCGTGGCGTTTTGCCAGGTGTTCCTGCTCGGGGCCGCGGCTTCCGGTTTCACGTTCATGCTCTTCAGCAAAGTGGCCCCCCGCCACACCGACCGGTAGGCAGCGGGCCACGACGCCTCGTTGACCGCGAGTCCGGCTCCTGGCCAGAGCTCGCCTGCCCGGAGCTCGACTGCCTAGAGTTCGACGCCGATCAGCAGCGGTTCCGGATGCAGTTCAATCCCGAAACGTTCGACGACGCCGTGGCGTACCTCGCGTGCGACAGCCAGCATGTCCGCCGTACTCGCCCCGCCCCGGTTGGTGATGGCGAGCGTGTGCTTGGTGGACAGCGATGCCCGGCCGCCCGAGACACTGTCCGGGTCCAGCCCGAAGCCCTTGGCGAAGCCGGCCTGGTCGATCAGCCAGGCCGCCGAGAGCTTGGTCAGCCCGTCGGCGCCTCCGGGGTATCGCGGGGCCTCCTGGGGCAGCTGTGCCGCGACGTCCCCCGGCACGATCGGGTTGGTGAAGAAGGAGCCCGTGGAGTAGGTGTCGCGGTCGGTCGCATCCCAGACCATGCCCTTGGACGCCCGGAGCCGCAGCACCTCGCGGCGGACGTCGTTGGCGTAGGCCCGCTGTCCCTGCTCGACGCCGAGGGCCCGGGCGAGCTCGGCGTAGCGGATCGGGGCGCTCATCCGGCCGAGCGGGAGCTGGAATTCCACGGTGAGCACCACGTAGCGCGGCGAGCCGTCGACGGTGGTCTGTTTCAGGACGGAGTCACGGTAGCCGAACGTGAGTTCGGAATTGGTGAACGTCTTCACCGCGTTGCGTTCCCGGTCCCAGGTGCGGACCGCGGCGATCGTCTGCGAGACGTCGGCCCCGTAGGCGCCGACGTTCTGCACGGGAGTGGCGCCCGTGGCGCCGGGGATCCCGGAGAGCGCCTCGACCCCGGACCAGGCATGCTTCACGGCGTGTTCGACGAAGGCGTCCCAGTTGTGGCCGGCCTGCACCACCACCGACACGCCGCCGCAGGAGTCCTCGGCGTTGACGGTGAAGCCCTGAGAGACGATCTTGAGGACCGTGCCGGGGAACCCGGCGTCGGAGACCAGCAGGTTGGAGCCGCCGCCGATGATCAGCAAGGGCTGGCCTGCGGCGTCGGCCGCCCGCACGGCGTCGATGATCTCGGCCTCGCTGCGGGCCTCGCGGTAGCTGCCGGCGGGCCCGCCGACAGCGGCGGTGGTCAGGGCGGAGAGCTGAATCTGGGTCACCTGACCAGCCTAGCCGGGATCATTCACTTGGGTGCGCCATCGACCCCAAGGAGACGCAGGATCACTTCATCGACTGTCGACGCCAGAAATTCCTCGGTCACAGGACCGTCGGCAAAGATAAGCCGGTCCCGGAGCAGTGCCGGGCCGGCCTCGATCCGACGGTCCGTGACCATGACGGGATCGACGTCACCGCGGGCCGCCGCCCGCGTGACAATGGCACGGATGACTCGGACACCGTTGCCGCGGCTGTGTTCCCGGACTTCGGCCGCGACCGAAGGATTTTGCAGGGACTCGCCGAGCAAACCCCGGACGGCGAGGCCGGCGGGACCCTCCATCTGGCGGGCAATCAGGCGCAGGACGGCCAGCAGGTCCTCGCGGAGGTCGCCGGTGTCCGGCACGGAGATCTCACCCGGGAACTCGTGGTAGGCGGCGTCCATCACCAGCTGCACCATGCCGGGCCACCTCCGGTACAGCGAGGCTTTGCCGGCCCGGGCACGGTACGCGATGCGGTCCATGGTCAGCGCCGCATAGCCCGATTCCGCGATCTCGGCCAGGACGGCCGCGTAGATCGCCTCCTGCAGTGCTTTGCCCCGCCGCCGGCGGCCCGCGCGGCCATCGGGCTGCGGCCCGGGCACCGGGACGGCAACAACGGGCAGGCGCTGACCAGGGGCGATGCTGCCTGCGGCGGCCGGGCCGGACGATGTCGTGCCGGCCATGTCAGCCCCGGTCCGGTGCCGCGCTCACGCGCCCCGCTGTGCCGTCGACGGTGATGATCACTCCGTCCGACAGCACCGTGGTGCCGTTCCGTGTCCCCATCACGGCAGGGATTCCATACTCCCGCGCGACGATGGCCGCATGCGAGGCCAGGCCTCCGGTATCCACTACGACGGCCGCGGCCCGTTGGAACAGGGGTGTCCAGGATGGGTTGGTATACGGGCAGACCAGAATGTCCCCGCTGCGGAGCGTAGCGAAGTCGGCGGGGCCCCGGATCACACGCACCGGCCCGGTGGCCACCCCGCGGCTGGCTCCGGAGCCCGTGACCAGCGCCCCGGCATCCGGAGCCCTGCCGGCGAAAAGGACGTCAAGGTTCAGCATCGGAATCGCGGCCAGTTCCTGGCGTTTTGCCGAGCGGGCGGCAACCGTCTCCCGAAGTCTCGCCCGCTCCGCCGCGGACAGGCTGCCGGGGTCGCGGATCGCCTCCAGCTCTTCGAAGCGGAGGTGGAAGACATCGGCCGTGCGGTCCAGGATTCCTTCCTCCCGGAGCCGCGCGCCGGCTTCCAGCAAGGCCCGCCGCAACGGCGGCAGCGCCCGTGTCATCTGGAAGTGGGTGTCTTCCCGGAATGCCATCCCGGCACGTGCGGCGTGGACGGCTTTCAGGACCCGGGGCTGCAGCCGGCCGTGGCGGAGGAGCGGATGATGCATCAACTCCCGGAGGGCGTCCCCCGTTTGGTCGGCGGTGTGTCCGTGTTCGCCCGTGAGGACTTTGACCATGCCGAGGACGATTTCAGGCGTTTCAGCCCATGTGGGTGCGGAGCTGAGCGTAACGCTCACGGTCTCCCGGTGTCCGTAGTCCCGCAGGAACCGATGGAAGGCCCGGAGGAAGTCCGCCTGGCCGGAGCCGCCGGTGATGCCCTCCAGCAGCTCCGCCCCGTCCAGCCGGTCAAAGAGCTTCCGCAGGCTGGCGTCGGCCCGCACGCGCGCCGCAAGCCGGTCCAGCTCCCGGTTTGCCTGGCTGGTGTGGGTCTCGGCTCCCGCGATCAGGGCCGGAGCCAGCCGGCGCCTTGCCAGCAGCAACAGGATCAGCCGCATTCTTACCTGGGCCGCGGCCATCCCGGGGAGATAGTCCAGCCGGACGTCAATCATGGGCCGGAGCGACTCGCATGCGGCCCGGGCCTGGGACAGAAGCTGCTGCCAGTTAAGCGTGGCGGGGATCTTGCGGTTGAGCTTGTCTATGGCATCAAGGTATTGCGCGAGCCGCGGATCCGCTTCCCAATCGGCGAGCTTGAACCGGCGTGCCCGGGCGCCCAAGGAAAACGGCGCGGCCAGGACGGCGACGGTCGGCAGTGGCACCGGCGGGACCAGCGACAGGACGACGCCGTCCTCCTCCGGGAGAATGGCACTGACCGGAGGGAAGTGGGCGCCGACGCTGCCGGCCATGCGTTGGAGCATCGGTAGAATCCCTTGGGCCAGCCATCCTGAAACGTCCAGCGGATACGGGCGCGACTGGAACATCTCAATCAGCATCGGGCCGATCAGTTTCTGGAAGCGGTTGAGCCGCGGCGGTTCGGGCGGCAGAGCCGTCATGGGCCGGGACTGCAGCAGCCGGACCTGGCCGTCCGCGACGGCCCACTCCAGGTCCTGCGGGGTACCAAAGTGGGCGGCTGCGCGCCGGGCAACGGAGGCCAGCCGGGCCAGTTGATGCTTCGTCAGGACCGGCTCGGATTCTTTGACCCCTTCGAGTTGGACGGTTCCGCCTCCCGAGGAAGCGCGGATGACCGTTTCGTATCCGCCCCGAGTCCACTGCAGCAGGTGTCCACGGGAGTCCAGCACGTAGTGTTCGGGAGTTACCAGTCCGGAGACCACGGCCTCTCCCAACCCGGCCGCCGCGTCGACGACGATGCGGTCCCGCATTCCGGTGACCGGGTCGGCAGTGAACATGACGCCGGCGACGTCCGCCGGAACCATGCACTGGACGACGACGGCGATCGCCACCTCCCGCGGGCTGATGTTGCGCTGGGCCCGGTAGTGGATCGCGCGGTCCGTCCACAGCGAGGCCCAGCAATCGACGACTGCTTTGATGAGTGCATCCGCACCCGTGACGTTGAGGAAGGTATCCTGCTGGCCGGCGAAAGCGGCGCCCGGCAGGTCTTCCGCCGTGGCGCTGGACCGGACGGCAACCGGGCCGCCGCCGAGCCCCCGCCAGGCATCCACTATGCCCCGGCGCAACTGATCGGGCAGTTGCACGGCCGCAACGGCCGCCCGCAGGACCACGCCCTCGGCACCGGCGCCCAGCAAGTTTGACAACGTAATGCCCAGTCCCGTCTCGTCGAGGGCGCGGCGATACGCTGCCGTCGTAACGACGAAGCCTGTCGGGACCGGAAATTGGGCACGCACCAGCTCGCCGAGGTTGGCGCCCTTGCCGCCGGCCAAGGCGACGTCGGAGGCGCCGAAGTCGGCGAGTGGTCCCACCAGCGCGTTCGTCCCTCCGTGCCGTTCCGGCATCGTCTGCGGCTTTGTCATCTTGCCCGGTTTCCTTTCCCTCGTCGTGTGGTCGCCCGGGCTCGGCCGTTGTTTCTGCTTGCTGACGACTCTGGCCCGGTGCCGGCGGCAGCATCGGAGTCCGCGTACGCCGTCGTCCGCAGTTCCCGCTGCGGCAAAAGGAGCGCCAGGACAAAGGCGACCACCAGCAGTCCTGCCGCATACAGGAATACGGGTGGCAGTGCGCTGCCGAAGGCCTCGCCGACCGCGGCCCGGTCGGCGGCAGGCAGGCCGGCGATAGCCTGCGGGGTCAGTGAGTTGAGGTCATTCCCCAGCCGTTCGGCCAGGCCCGTATGGACCTTCGCCGCGAAGCGGGCGGTAATCAACGATCCAAGCAGCGCCACGCCGAGGGCGCTGCCCATCTGCCGGAGGAACAGGACGACGGCGGTGGCAGAACCGAGGTTCCGCTGTTCCACGGCGTTCTGCACGGCCAGGATCATCACCTGCATCACCAGCCCGACACCGAGGCCAAGGAGCACGGAGGCCAGCAGCACAGCCGGCACACCGCTGGCGGCATTGAGCATGCTGAACAACAACATGCCCGCCGCCGCCAGGGCAGTCCCGAGGATCGGGTAGCTACGGTACCTCCCGGAGCGCCTTATCAGCTGACCCGAGACCACCGTGGTGACCAGCAGCCCGCTCATGAGGGCGATCAGCATTAGTCCCGAGGATGTGGCTGACATACCGAGTGCTATTTGGAGAAATGCCGGCAGGAAGCTGACGGCGGAGAACAGGGCGAAACCGATCAGGAAGCTGATGGCGGCCGGAATCGTGAAAGCGGGGTCGCGGAACAGCGCAGGGTTGATAATCGGGTCCTCGGCATGCCGGGCAGCGGCGAGCCACCCGCCGACGGTCAGGGCTGCTGCTGCCCACAGTGCCGGGGCCAGCCATCCGGGGCCGGAGTAGATCCCCGTGGTGCTGAGGAGCATTACTGCCACGATGGACATGGACAACAGCGCAGCGCCCACGTAGTCGACTCGCGGCTGGGACACGGGCGGCGGCAGGTGCAAGGAACGGGCAACCAGGATCAGGGCCAGGATCCCCAACGGCAGGTAGGCGTAGAAGATCCAGCGCCAGGAAAAATTGTCGACGACGGCGCCCCCGGCCAGTGGCCCGGCGACAATGGCGAGCAAATACGCGGCCCCAACGTAGCCCAGATAGCGCCCCCGTTCCCGGGGGCTGACAAGTTCACCAATGACGGACTGGGCACCGATCATCAGGCCCCCACCACCTAGGCCCTGCACCGCCCGGAAGGCAATGAGCTCGGCAAGAGTCTGCGCCGAGCTACTGAGGGCGGCGCCGGCGATGAAAAGCAACAGGGACCACGTCAATACGCGTTTGCGCCCGTAAGTGTCACCGAGCTTTCCCGTCAGCGGCATGCCGGCGGTGGCCGCCGCCAGGTATGCGGTGAGGATTGCCGGCATCCGGTCCAGTGCGTGGAGTTCGCCGGCGATCGTTGACAGTGCGGCGGCCATGACCGTCTGGTCCAGTGCGCCCAGAAACATGACCAGCAGGATTGCAGGCAGCGCAGCTCGAACTGCCGGAGTCGGCCGGGCTTCGACCATCGCAACCTCGAGAAATAGAAAACGAAGCGTTCCCTAAATCTTAGCTCTCCGCCCAGATCCCCGTTAGTTACCAGTGGGCGACCGGCGTGCTGTGTCAGTGACGTTGCGTCGCAGCACCGGTCTGCTGCGCTAGTGGCGTAGCCACCGGGGAGAGCAGGAAGCTGACGATCAGCATCACCATGACGGCCAGCAGCGAGTGGAGAATGCCGACGTGCTCGGCCAGCAGGCCCAGCAGCGGCGGCCCGCACAGGAACGCGCCGTAGCCGATCGTGGAGACGACCGAGACGCGCGCGGCCGCCTTGCGGGGATCGTCGGCGGCGGCGGACATGCCGACCGGGAAGCCCAGCGAGGCGCCAAGGCCCCAGATGGCCAGGGCAACGTACGCCAGCCACGGCACCGGGGCGAACACGAACAGGCCGAGGCCCAGTACCGCCAGTGCGGCGCACCAGCGCATTACCGGGACGCGGCCGAAGCGGTCCAGGACCACCGTGCCGGCGAAGCGGCCGATGGTCATGAAGGTGACGAACAGCCCGTACCCGGCAGCCCCGGCGGCGTCGGTCTGGCCGTGGCCGTCCGCGAGCGCCAGGGCCACCCAGTCCCCTGCCGCACCTTCGGCGAGGGCAAGCCCGAGGACCAGGACGCCGAGGAGCAGCGTGCGCCGGTCGCGCCAGGCCTGGGAGATCTGGCGTTTGTTGTCCAGCGGCTGCTCGGGGACCGCGTCCGTCTGCCGGACGATGGGAATGGGCCCGGTGGAAGGATCCTCGAAGGTATCCGTCCCGGATGCCTTGAAGGGGCGCTCCCCCTCTGCCGGCGTGATGTCGGCGCGGAACCACGCCGCGGCGGTGGTCACCGAGCCGGCCACCAGCAGGCCCGCCGCGGTGAGGTGCCAGAAGACGGGGATGCCGGCAGCGGCAGCCCAGGCGCCCAGCCCGGCTCCTGCCACTGTTCCCAGGCTGAAGGAGCCGTGCAGCCGGGGCATGATGTGCCGCCGGACGGCGCGTTCCACGGCGGCGCCTTCAACATTGGACGCCGTGTTCCAGCTGGCGGTGCCCAGCCCGATGATTGCCAGTCCCGCGGCGACCGCCACAGGGTTGGCGAGCACAGAGGTTCCGAAGCCTGTCAGCATGAGGCCGAAGCCGACCATGATGCTGCCGATCCGGATGGTCCGCCTGGAGCCGAGCCGCAGGACAATCAGGCCCGAGGCGGACACGGACAGGAAGGAGCCTGCCGTCATGCAGAGCAGAAGCAGTCCGACGGTGCCGGGCGTCAGGTCCAGCCCGTCGCGGATGGCCGGCAGCCGGGACACCCAGGTGGAAAACGCGATGCCGCTGGCCCCGTAGGCCACCACCACGGCGTTCCGCCAGTGCGTGATCTCGGCGGCCGGGACGAAGACATCCTTGGTCACAGCAGCATCATGGGCTACGCCAGCCTGACGACGGCCTGGGCCTTGACGAGGACCTTCTGGCCGGCCGAGACAACCGTGAGGTCGACGCGGGCGGTGCCGGCGTCGGCGTCGAGCGCTCCGATGGCGCCGCTGACCTCGATCACGGCGCCGGCCTCCGGCGTTCCCGTCGTGTCAGCCACGGGGACCGGCTTGGTGAAGCGGGTCTGGAAGTCGACGACGGCGGCAGGGTCGCCGGCCCAGTCGGTCACGAGCTGGACGGCGGCGCCCATCGTGAACATGCCGTGGGCGATCACGCCCGGCAGGCCCACGCCCGTGGCGAAGGCCTCGTTCCAGTGGATCGGGTTGAAGTCACCGGATGCGCCGGCGTACTTGACGAGGTCGGTGCGGGTGACGGCGATGCTGCGGCTGCCGATGTCCTGGCCGACCGTGAGTTCTGCGATGGTGATGCTCATGGCTACTGTCCCTCTCCGCGGACCAGGATGGACGAGGTGGTGGTGGCGACCGGCTCGCGGACGTCGGCGGAATCGCCGGCAGCACCACGGGCAAGCGCGAAGATCTCCGAGCGGGTGGTGATCATGGCTCCCCCGCCCATCGCGCGCACGCCGTCGACGTGCAGTTCGGCGACCAGCCGGTCGCCCGCGACGATGGGACGGTGGTGGGTGAACCGCTGGTCGGCGTGGACCACGCGGGAGAAGTCGATTCCGGATTCCGGATCCTCGATCAGCTGCGCGTCGGCGCGCTGGGCGACGATGATGGCGAACGTCGGCGGGGCCACGAGGTCACTGTGCCCCAGGGCCTTGGCGGCATCGACGTCGAAGTGGGCGGGGTGGGTGGCCTTGACCGCGCGCGCGAACTCGCGGATCTTCTCGCGGCCGACGTCATACACCTCTGCGGCAGGGTAGCTGCGCCCCTGCAGATCCGGATTGATAGTCATGGTTCCAGCCTATCGCCACGCCTGCGGCGGTCCGGCTTCATGACAGGGTGCGCGCCGGAGCATGCGGGTCTTGACCGGCGTTTCCTCAGGTCTTGACCGAAGCGATATGATGAAAACATCAATTCATCAATCCGACGAGCGATGCGGCCCGCCAGGCCGCGATGCGAGAAAGCGTCTCCCTGCCATGATCTCCGCCGCGCAGACCCCCCTGTACGAAATCAAGGCCAACCTCTTCAAGGCCCTCGCCCACCCGGCCCGCATCCGGATCCTCGAGCTCCTGGCCGCCGCGCCGGACACGTCGGCCCCGGTCAGCTACCTGCTCGCCGAGACGGGGCTGGAGGCCTCGCACCTGTCCCAGCATCTGGCGACGCTGCGCCGGCACGGCGTGGTGACGTCGGTCCGGCGGGCCAACGTGGTGACCTACCGGCTGGCCCATCCCAAGATCGCGGAACTGCTTGCGATCGCGCGGGTCTTCCTGCTGGACAGACTGGCCGGGTCCAGCGAACAGCTCCGGATAGCTCGGGAACTGCCGGCCGGCCATCTCGATCTCGGCAGTGCCGGCGATCTCGAGAGTGCCGGGCACTCCGGCAGTAACAGCACAGCGCCGTGAGCGCGGTCCAGACACCAAGCCCGGCCCGGGATTCCCAGCCGACCCGGGGACGCTTCGCCCGGTTTATGCCGTCCCGCCGCGACTACGAACTGTTGCGGTCCGCCTGGAAGACTGACCTGTTCGCGGGCATCACGGTAGGCATTGTGGCGCTCCCGCTGGCGCTGGCTTTCGGGGTGAGTTCCGGAGTCGGGGCGGAAGCCGGACTCATCACCGCAGTGGTGGCCGGACTGGTGGCCGCCGTCATGGGCGGATCCAACGTCCAGGTCTCGGGCCCGACCGGCGCCATGGTGGTGGTCCTGGCCCCGGTGGTCGCCGCCCACGGCGTCGGCAGCATTGCCCTGGTCTCGGTACTGGCCGGGCTCCTCGTCGTGGTCCTGGGCGCAAGCGGGCTGGGCCGGGCCGTCGCGTTCATCCCCTGGCCGGTCGTGGAGGGATTCACCCTCGGCATCGCCGCCATCATCTTCCTCCAGCAGGTTCCCCTGGCCACGGGCACCGAGGCAACACCGGGGCACAACACCCTCCTGGCCGCCATCGAGAGCGCGTCACAGGCCACTGTGCCGACCGTGCTGCAGACCCTTGCGGTGGTAGCCGGCGTCGCGGCCGTGATGTACCTGCTGCCCAAGCTCAGCAAGTCCCTGCCCGCGAGCCTGATCGCGGTGCTGCTCGCCACCGTGGCGGCGGAGACGCTGGCGCTGGACATACCCCGGATCGGCGCACTTCCGCACTCCCTTCCGGCTCCCTCCATGCCTGCCGTGGATCCGTCAGCCCTCGGCGGCCTGCTGATGCCTGCCGTCTCCATCGCGACGCTCGCCGCGATCGAATCCCTGCTCTCGGCCCGGGTGGCCGCCGGCATGGTGGGCCCGGACGGCCGCCCGTCCGGCGCGTACAGCCCGGACCGGGAACTCACCGGCCAGGGGCTCGCCTCAATTGCTGCCGGACTCTTCGGCGGGATGCCCGCCACGGGCGCGATCGCCCGGACCGCCGTGAACGTCCGTTCCGGGGCCAAGACGCGGCTCGCCGCGGTGGTGCATGCCCTTGTGCTGCTGGCCATCATCTACCTGGCGGCCGGGCTTGTGGGCCGGATCCCCCTGGCGGCGCTGGCCGGCATCCTCATGGTCACCGCCACCCGGATGGTCTCGCGGCACACAGTGACGGCGATCCTACGCTCCACCCGGGCCGACGCCGCGGTGTTCGTGATCACGGCCCTCATCACGGTCGCCTTCGACCTCATCGTGGCCATCCAGATCGGTCTCGCCGCGGCAGCCGTTTTCACGTTGCGGACTTTCGCGTCCCTGAGCGGGGTCCGGCGCGAGGACATTCCCGGTCCGGCAGTTCCGGGAGACGAGCACATCGCCATTTTCCGGCTGGACGGGGCCATGTTCTTCGGCGCCGCGGAGCGGGTCCTGCAGGAGATCAGCCAGGTCAGGGACGTCCAGGTGGCCATCATCCGGCTGTCCCAGCTGCGGATGCTGGACGCCACGGGCGCCCACATGCTGGTCGAAGTGATCTCCGCACTGGAGCTGCGCGGCGTGACCGTCCTGCTCAAGGGGGTCCAGCCGCAGCATCTGGAGCTCGTGACCAATGTGGGTGTCATCCGCTCGCTGCGGCACCACAAGCACCTGTTCACGTCCCTTGCGGACGCCGTGGAGCATGCCCGGAGCCACGTGTTACGGAACGCGGCCGCTAGCGCTTGAGGTTCTTCCGGATCGACTGGCCGCGGACCACGAGCCCGGCAAGGTGCAGGATCAGGCCCAGCCCGATCACCGGCAGCGAGGCGAGGGCCAGGGCCTGGTTGCCGGTGCTGTTGCCCACCACGTTGAGGATGATGCCGACGGCGATCAGTCCCATGGCGCTGAAAACGATCACCTTGTAGGTGGTTGACGCGGTGGCCCAGAATTCATTCAGCACCGTGCCAGTCTAGAGCGCCGGGGCCGGGGGCCGAAAACGCCGGGAGGCGCAAAGTACTCGGGGACACTCAAAATGCCTGGCGACGCCGGCATCCGGGAGCGTCCGGTATTTTGCGCATTGCGGGGAAATTTCAGGGTCAAAACAACGACTCCTGCACGGCCGGGACGTCGGATCCGTAGTCCCCCAGCACGATCGTCTTCGCCTTCAGCAGGCCGAGGTTCACGATGAAGTCCAAGTCCGTTCCCGCAAGACCGGCGAGGGCGCAGCTGCCGCTCAGGGAGGTGACCTCGAAGCCGTGTTCCCCCGCATCGAGCGCGTGCGGGTACGGGTGCCGGCCGGCCCGAGCGCGAGCGCCGTCCACCAGGCAGGCGGCCTCGGCCAGGCCGGGCCGCAGCCATGGCTCGTCGACAATCCCGAAGCCGCCGGCAGGGACCCGGGACAGCAGTTCCCGGACCTCCCCGGCCAGCCGCCGGTTGAGGGCGTCGAGCCCGGCGGCGGGCGCCGGGCCGGCCAGCGCCGCGGCTTTGGCGGCGGAGCGGACCTGCTGCGGCAGCCCGGCGTCGCGCGTGACCATGTCCTCCAGGATCCGCACCACGCGGCCGTCGTCGGCGCGGGCGACGTAACGGGCGACGACGGCGCCCTGCTCGGCGAGCCGGTGCCATTTGCGCAGGTGGGACGCAGTTCCGACCTTGCTGGCCCCGCCGGCGAAGGTGGCGATGTAGAGCCAGTGCGGCTGCATAAGGTACGCGCGCAGGCCCGGCGGGACCCGGCCGCCGCGGTGGAAGTCGTGGATGAGCCTGGAGTCGTCCAGCACGAAGCACCGTTCGCACTGGCTGCCCCGCGCCGCGGGAGCCCGGGCCGGGCAGGACACGTGGTCCCGGTCCGCCGGGCCGTGGACCTTGCTGTGGCCGAGGCAGGACTTGCCGTCGGCGGCGACCCGGAAACCCAGCCGTGTGCCGGCGTCGAGCGTCAGTTCGGTGAAGGCGCCCGGGGCCGTCCTCCCGCCGTCGTCACCGCTGACCTGCTGGAGGCGCAGGACTGCGCGTCCGGCGTCGGACTCCCCCTGCAAGGGCGCAGGCGCGGAAGCAGGCGCAGGCCCATCCCAAAAGACCCCGTGGACCAGATAACGGGTATCGGTCACGGGGTCTCCTCAAGTGGTGGGGGCGCTACAGGGCCGGCTGCACCCCAAAGGCTACCGCGAGCTTCATGATCTTCTCGGCGCGGCCCAGACGCGGAAGGTCGGAGCCGTCCCGGATGACTCGGCCGCTGGCTTCGAAGTCGTTCATGAAGTCCGTGGCCCATGCGACGTCGGACGGAGTGGGGCTGATGACCTCGTTGATCACCGGGGTCTGGTCAATCGCGAGGCAGAGCTTGCCGGTCATCCCCATCATCACGGTGATGCCGGTCTGTTCGCGCAGGATCGGGTGGTTCGTGCCGACGGTGGGGCCGTCGATGGGGCCCGGCAGGTTGCCCACCCGGCTGGCCACCACGAGCTTGGCCCGGGGGTAGGCCATGGCTTCCGGGGTGGCCGCCATGCCGGTGTCGCGGCGGAAATCGCCCGAGCCGAAGGCGAGGCGGAAGGCGCCCTGGGCCTTCGCGATGTTGTTGGCTTCCTCGATGCCGACGGCGGACTCGACCAGGGCGATGACCGGCGTCTTGCCGTCCATCCGGTGGAAGCTCTCCGTGACCTGGTCGGCCGATTCGGTCTTGGCCAGCATGATGCCCAGCAGGCCGGGCGTGCCGCGCAGCCCCGCGAGGTCGTCGGCCCAGAACGGGCTGGTGGCGTCATTGATCCGAACCCAGGCGCTGCCGCCGCCGGTCAGCCAGTTCACGACGTTGGCCCGGGCGGTGTCCTTCTGGGAGGGGTCCACTGCGTCCTCGATGTCGAGGATGATCGCATCGGCCCGGGAGACGGCGGACTGGTCGAAGAGCTCGGGCTTCATCGCGTTCACCAGCAGCCAGGAGCGGGCGATGTCGGCCGGGATGTTGCGCTGGGGCCGAAGTGATTCGGCGGTGGTCGTAGAGGTCATACATCTACGCTAGCCGCCCGGGGGCTTCCACGCCCAACCAGCTCGCAGCAGGGGCCGTTTTGAGGGCTCAAAACGGCCTTAACTGCGAGCCAGTTGGGCGGGGCGTGTTAGGGGATGTTGCTTCCCCGCGCCGCGACCCAGAGGCCGTACCACTCGGCGCGGGTCATGGCCGCGGCCGCCTCGGCGGCACCGGCGCAGGCAAGGATCCGGTCCGGCTTGGCGGTGCCGATCACCGGCGCGATCCCTGCCGGGTGCTTCATGAGCCAGCCCAGCACGATCGCCTCCCCCGTGGTCCCCTGCGCGGCGGCCAGGGCGGCCACGAGGGCGGTGGCCGCTTCCTCTGCCGGCGTCGGCTCGGCGGCCGGCGCCCCGGTGTACAGGCCGCGGGCCAGCGAACCGTAGGCCTGGAGCCCGATGCCGTGCCGCACACAGTGCTCCACGGTGCCGTGCGGGAAGCTGTAGTCCGTCCCCTCGGCGTGGTTGACCAGCACCGTGCTTTCAAGCCAGGCGCGCTTCAGCAGGCTCATTTCGAGCTGGTTCGCCACCACGGGCGCCTCGAGCCGGTCCTGCAGCATCTCGATCTGCGGCCCCGACATGTTGGACACGCCCACGGCCCGCACCTTCCCTTCGGCCATGAGCTGGCCGACGGCGGACGCCACTTCCGCCGGCTCCATGAGGGGATCCGGGCGGTGCAGCATGAGCACGTCGACGTAGTCCGTCCGGAGCCGGGCGAGGCTTTCGTTCACCCGTTCCAGGATGCCGTCCCGGCTGAGGTCGTAGTACGCCTCCAGGCCCTGTTCGTTGAGCCGGATGCCGCACTTGGTCTGCAGCCGGATCTTCTCCCGCAGCCCGGGCGTCCCTGCCAGGACCTCGCCGAACACGGCCTCGGCTTTGCCGTTGGTGTAAATGTCGGCGTGGTCAAAGAGCGTGATGCCCGCGCCCAGGGCCGCTTCGACGGCGGCGGCCGCCTCGTCCACGTGCGCGGACGAGTACGGCTCCGCCGACCAGCTGCCGCCCAGGCCCATGCAGCCGTAGATGAGTTCCTGGCCCGGGTTCACCTCCGGGGCGGTCGTGCCGGAAGGAGCAGCCGTTGCGGGGCTCACCGCAGCCAGACGGTGGTGTTGGCCGGCAGCTGTCCGCCCTCGAGGGGGCCGCTGCTGACCAGCACCTCGCCGGCGGGCAGTTCAACGGGTGCGTCGCCGAAGTTGGTCACCGACTGCCAGCCTCCGGGGCGGCCGAAGTGCAGGACGTCGGCGTCGCCGGATTCAAACCACTGAAGTTCCTCCGAGGTCTGCAGTTCGCGGCGCAGCTTCAGGGCCCGCCGGTAGAGCTCCAGGGTGGAACCCTCCACGCCGTCTTCTGCGGAGACGGCGTAGCGGCTGAACCAGGCCGGCTGCGGCAGGTGCGCGCCGCCGTCGCCGAAGCCGAACGAGGTGCCCTCCGGGGACCAGGGCAGCGGCACACGGCAGCCGTCGCGGCCGATCTCCACGCCCTTGTTCCGGAAGAAGGTGGGGTCCTGGCGCTCGGTGTCGGGGATCTCCGCGACTTCCTGCAGGCCCAGCTCCTCGCCCTGGTACAGGTAGGCGGAACCCGGCAGGGCCAGCATCAGGAGGGTGGCGGCGCGGGCCCGCCACAGGCCGAGTTCGACGTCGAGCTCCTCGGGCGGGGCGCCGGCCAGCAGCCAGCCCTTGCCATCCTGGCCCTGGGCGTGCTTGCCGCCGCCCTGGGGCAGGCCGTAGCGGGTGGCGTGGCGGACGACGTCGTGGTTGGAGAAGACCCAGGTGGAGGAGGCGCCGGATTCCGTGGCGGCGGCGAGGTTCCGGGTGATGATTTCGCGGAACTCGCCGGCGTCGAAGTCGGCCTGCAGCAGGTCGAAGTTGAACGCCTGGCCCAGGCCCTGCGGGCTGGCGTAGCGGGCGCGGCGGGATTCGTGCACCCAGGCCTCGGCGACGGCGGTGCGCGGCGGGTTGTACTCGTTGAACACCTCACGCCATTCGGCGTAGATCTCGTGGACTTCGTCGCGGTCCCAGAACGGGTGCGAGCCGTCCGGGAAACCGTCCGTTCCGGTGTTGGCGGCGCTCAGCTCTACCTTGGAGATCAGAGGCTCGGTAAGGTCCTTGGTCAGGGCGTGGGCGACGTCGACGCGGAAGCCGTCCACACCGCGGTCGGACCAGAAGCGGAGCGTCTTGAGGAAGTCGTCGCGGATTTCGCGGTTGGACCAGTTCAGGTCCGGCTGCTCCTTGGCGAAGATGTGCATGTACCACTGCCCGGGAGTGCCGTCGGGCTCGGTGATGCGTTCCCAGGCGGGGCCGCCGAACACGGACTCCCAGTCCGACGGCGGGATCTCGCCGTTTTCGCCCTGGCCGTCGCGGAAGATGTAGCGCTCGCGGGCCGCGGAGCCGCGCGGGGACGCCAGGGCTTCCCGGAACCACTCGTGCCGGTTCGAGGAGTGGTTGGGGACGATGTCCGCGATGAGCTTGATGCCGGCGGCGTGCAGCGCGGCGGACATCTCGTCGAAGTCGGCCAGGGTGCCGAGCTTCGGGTCCACGTCGCGGTAGTGGTCGACGTCGTAGCCGCCGTCGGCCAGCGCCGAGGGGTAGAACGGGGAGAGCCAGACGGCGTCGATCCCGAGTTCCTTCAGGTACGGGACCTTGGCGGTGATGCCCTTGATGTCGCCCAGGCCGTCACCGTTGGAGTCGGAAAAGCTCCGGGGGTAGATCTGGTACACCGATGCCTGGCGCCACCAGTTGGGGTCGGCGGTGAGGTCGGAACCGGACAGGGTTGCCAGCGTGGCGGTGTTGGACAAGGGATGATCCTTCGGGGCCGGGAGAGAGCTTCTGGTATTTTAGATACAAGCTAAATATATTGCCTGAACAATTATGGGTCCGGGAACAGAAGAGGTCAAGAAGTGATGCCGCACGCAGCCGCCGCCACGCCGCAGCTGCTGCGCCGCGTCAACGCCCAGGCCGTCCTGCGCCACATCCGGGGCGCCGACGTTGCCACGGGGACCGAGCTGATGGCGCTCACCGGACTGACCCGGGCCTCCGTGATCGCCGTCTGCGAGGACCTGATCGGCCGGGGCTGGATCGTGGAGCTGGACCAGCCCCGCACTGAGGCCCGCACCGGACCGGCCACCGGACAAGGCGCTGAACAAAGCCCTGAACACGGCGCTGGACAAGGCGCTGGACAAGGCATGCCCCCCGTCCCGCGGAAGGGCCGCCCTGCCCGTCGGTTTGCCTTCAACCGGGAGGCGGGCGTCGTGCTGGGCCTCGACATTGGCGCCGCCACCACCACCGCCGCCGTGGCCGACCTCCGCGGCACCGTGATCGGCCGTTCCAGCGAGGGCTTCCGCACGGCGGACATCCCCGCCCAGGAGCGGATCGGCGTCGTCGACATCGCCTGCCGCCAGGCGCTGGAGGCCGCGGGAACAGACCCGGGCCGGGTTCTGGCCGTCGGCGCGGGGATCGCCGCTCCGGTGGACCGGGACGGCAATGTGCTGGTGACCCAGCGGTTCTGGAGCCTGTTCGACGTCGGGCTCCGCTCGGCGCTGAAGGAGCTGCACGGCTGGACAGTGCTCCTGGAGAACGACGCCAACCTGGCCGCGCTCGGTGAGCGCTGGCGCGGTTCCGGAGCGGGCGTGGATGATCTGGTGGTGCTCCTGGCCGGCGAACGCCTGGGCGCCGGAGTGATGGAATCCGGGCGCCTGCTCCACGGCCGCGGCGGGGCCGCCGGCGAGATGGGCTATCTGGACATGGTGGAGGGCGTTGGTTCCAGCGACGGCATCGCGGCCCTGGCGAGGCAGTGGTCCGCGGCGGCCGGCGGCCCGTCCGCGGGCGGCCCTGCCAGCGCGCCGCGCGTCTTCGAGGACGCGGCGGCGGGAGATCCGGCGGCGATGGCGATCCTGGACCGGATTTCGGAGCGTATGGCGCGCGTCATCGCCTCGATCGCGAGCCTGATCAATCCCGAGCAGGTGGTGATCGGCGGCGCCGTCGCCGAGTCCGCCGGAGCCCTGTTGCCGGGCATCACGGCGCTGCTCCCCCGTTTCACCGCCACTCCCCCGCGCGTGACGGTTTCGCCGCTGGGCGACGCGATTGTCACGGCCGGCGCGGTCCGGCACGCCCTGGACTACGTCGAGGCGAATGCCCTGGAGCTGGCACTGCCCGCGCCTGCCTGATCCCTACTCGGGCATGATCATGGTGCGCAGGTCCAGCTGCCGCAGCACCCGGTCCGCGACTTCCGGGTCCATGCCCGGCTCGTTCCGGGCCGCCACGACTTCCTGGCGGGCCGCGTCGAGGGCGATCGTCTGCACGGCGATGGCCAGTTCCCGGCCGCGTTTGCGCTTCTCCCCGGCGCTCTCGTTTTTCAGGCTCCCGTCCAGCAGCTCGGCGTGCAGGCGGGTCATCTTCTCCTTCACCAGCGCCACCTTTTCCGCCGGCAGCTCCCTCATGAGCTCGTTGTCCTTGAGCGCGGCGATCGCTGCCTGTTGCGCGCGGCGGGCGAGCACGCGGGCCGCGTCGCGCTCCTCCGAGCCGTCCTCGGAGGCCTTCAGGACCCGCATGAGCCACGGGAGCGTCAGCCCGGGCAGCACCAGGGTGGCCAGCAGGACCGCGCAGGCGATCACCAGAAGCTGGCTCCGGGCCGGGAACGGCGTGCCGTCCGCAATGGTCAACGGCAGGGCCAGCGCCAGCGCCAGGGTGGCCAGGCCCCGCATGCCGCACCAGGTCAGGATCAGCACGTCCTTCGCCGAGGTGGGGCGCAGGACGTCCTTCCTGGCCCGCGACAGGCCGGACATCATGGCCAGCCAGGCGAACCGCGCGGCGAACACCAGCACGCAAACCACCGCGGCGCTCCCGAGCATGCCAAACACGGCACTGCCTTCCTCGTGGATGACCTGCCGCACTTCCAGCCCCACCAGCCCGAATGCCAGGCCGGTGATCAGCAGTTCCATGACGTCCCAGAACGCGGTGCGGGTGACCCTCTCGGCGGCATCCTCAGGCCGGGAGTGGCGCTGTATTTCCAGCGCGGTGACCACGACGGCGATCACCCCGGAGGCGTGCATTTCCTCGGCCAGGATGTAGGCGGCGAACGGCACCACGAGGGTCACGGCGCTGCGGGCCACCATGGAGGCCACGAGGCGGGTGATCAGGCTCGTGAGCCAGCCCATGCCAATCCCGACCAGCACCGCGATCGCTGCTCCCAGGACGAACTGGAGAAGGACGTCGGAGGCGATCTTGGTGCCGGCCACCGCGGCGGCCACAGCCGCCTGGAAAATGACGATGGCTGCGGCGTCGTTGAAGAGGCCCTCGCTCTGAAGCACGTTGATGAGGCGCCGCGGCATGTGGACCCGGCTGGCGATTGAGTCCACGGCCACGGGATCCGGCGGAGCCACCATGGCCCCCAGGGCGATCGCGGCCGGGATGCCGATGCCCGGGATCATGAGCCAGGCCGCGCCGGCGACCACGGCGGTGGAGACCACGACGAGCGCGACGGCGAGCATGAGCAGGGTGCGCCAGCGGACCCGGAAGACGGCCCAGGGTGGATGCGCGGACCGCCCCCACTACCCTATCTAGGCCAAAGGCTCCAGGGCCGCGGCGAGCGGCAGGGTGCCGTCCCGGAATTCGATGGTGCGCCCGATCGTGGCGGGCAGCCCGAGGACCGCGGCCGCCACCAGGGCGACGTTGGCGCGGGCGGTGTCCGTGCCGTCCGACGTATCGGCGGGGTCGACGTCGATCATCCCGTTGCCGGGTCCGTCCGTGAGGGTCCCCGGGCCCAGGATGGTCCAGTCGAGCCCTGAACCGCGCAGGTAGGCGTCCGCGGCGGCCTTCGCCTCGGCATAGGCGTAGAAGCCGTTGTCCGCGGGGACGCCGTGATCGGGTCCGGCGCCGAAGTAGGACACCATGACATAGCGTCCGACGCCGGCCTCCGCCGCCGCGTCCATGGAGCGGATCGCGGCGTCCCGGTCCACGGCGTAGGTCCGCTCGGGGCTGCCGCCGCCGGCCCCGGCAGACCAGACCACGGCGTCGTGGTTCCGCAGGGCATCGGCGATCCCCGCCGTCGTCGAGTTCTCCACGTCCAGGAGCGAGGGCGTGGCGCCGGTCGCGGCGACGTCGGCCGCGTGGTCCGGATTGCGGATGAAGGACGTGACCTCCTGCCCGTCCGCCGCGAGAATCCTGGACAGTTCCAAAGCCACCTTGCCGTGGCCGCCGATGATTGCGATGCGCGTCATGGACCCATTCTGTCCCACCTGATGAAGAACTGCTGTCCCATGGTCCAGAGGTTGGTGGTGGTCCAGTAGATCAGGACGCCGATGGGGAAGACGATGCCGCCCACGCCGAAGACCACCGGCAGACTGTAGAGGAGCACCTTCTGCTGGGCCATGAGTGGACTCGCCACCGCATCCGCGGACATGTTCCTGGCGAGGATCTGCCGCTGCGTGACGAACTGCGATGCCGTCATGACCAGGATCATCACGATGGACAGGATCCACACCGCCGTTTGATCGCCGCCTCCGTGCAGCATGGATGCCGAGAGCGGGGCACCGAAAATGGTGGACTCCTCGAACTGCTTGACCTGTTCGGCGCTCATGGCCCCGATGCCCTGGTTCTGGCCCGCCGCGGTGCTGATGCCCGAGAGAACTTGGAAGAGCGCGAAGAAGAAGGGCATCTGGATCAGCAGGGGCAGGCAGGCCGAGAACGGGTTGGTGCCGTGCTGCTTGTACAGCGCCATCTGCTCCTGCGCCATGGCCTGGCGGGAGAGCGGGTCGGTCTTGCCCTTGTACTTGTCCTGGAGCTTCTTCAGGTCCGGCTGCAACCGGCCCATGCGCTGCTGGGCCTTGACCTGCTTCAGAAACACCGGGATCAGGGCGGCGCGGATGACCAGTACCAGCCCGATGATGGAAAGGGTCCACGTCCAGCCGCTGGCCGGAGACATGCCGATGGCGCTGAGGCCGTCGTGGAAGCCCACCATGATGGCTGAGACCAGCCACTTGAACGGGGCCATGATCGATCCCAAGAAGTCCACTGATATCCCCATCCGTCAGGTGAGGCAAAGCTACGGTGAAACGAGCCGCTTGTCACGGCTCGGGCTCCGGGAGGGAACACAGCTGAGCGGGAATCCGAAATACCCGAACCGCCCAGGCATCATGGGCGCATGAGCCAAGTCACAAGCGATCTGACTATCTCCCCCGACGGATTCGCCGCCGGTCCGAAGCAAAGCCTGGCGGACCCCCTGGGCGAGGGCGGAAAGCTCCTGCACAGGTGGCAGATCGAAGAAGCGCAGTCCATGCAGCCCAGCTCGAAGGCCGCTGAAAAGCTGACAGGGGAAACCAAGAGCTGCGCTCGGAAGAGCTCAATCTCATGGACTGAAGACCTCCGGAATCTCAAGGATCCCCGGGGTCTCGGTTCATCGGCAGGAGGCACCCCAAGCGTCAGCGGCCCGTGTCACTGTGCGATGCGCGCCCCGCTGGTCCGGGAGACGGTGGTGTAGCCGAACTTGGAGCCCGTGACGCGGACGGTGAGCTTGGTGCCCTTGTCGGCGGTCCGGACCTTGTAGGTGGATGCATAGGCTTCGGAGATCGGGACGCCATTGCGCAGCCAGCGGTACGTGAAGGCAGTGCCCCAGCTCCAGGTGCCCCGTTTCACGGTCACGACGTTCCCAGCCTTGACGGTGCCTTCAATCGTCGGCGTGGCCGACGTCAGGGGCAGGCCTGCCACCCTCGCCGAAGCGGTGAGCGTCTGGTACTTGCCCCCCGATGCAGTCGGGTTCACGTTGACCGAGAGCTTCGTGCCGGCGTCGGCCTTCGCCAGGACGTAGCTCCAGCCGTAGGCCCCGGCGATCTGGACGCCGTCACGCAGCCACATTACGTCCGAGTCGCCTGCCCGGTCATACCAGGGGTCGCGGGTCAAGGTCACCTTCGACCCGACGGTCAGAGTCCCGCTAATGGCCCGCGTCGACTCACGCGCAGTCACGGGCTTGGGTGCGGTGACTTGTACCCAGGCGGTGGTGTAGCCGGGGGCGGACGCGGTCACGACGACGGTGAGGGTCTTGCCCACTTGGGGCTGGTCCGGGGTGAACGTCGGGCCGCTGGACACGCTTTCCCCGGCCGAGGAGAACCAGTTGTAGGTGAATGTCAGCTTGTCGGAGGGCACGGACCAGGTCCCGGCCGACACCTTCATCACAGAGCCGGTCAGGGCGTCCCCGGTCACTGCCGGCTTGGTGACGTTCGTCAGCTGCTTCAGCTCCCCGGCCGCCGGCACGGCGACCCGGTTGGAGTAGATGTGGGTGTCGTACCAAGTACCGGACTCCAGGACCAGGGTGTGGCCCTGGTCCTTGGCCGTGATCTTGTAGGTCAGCGCGGTGGCTCCGGAAATCGCGACGCCGTCGCGCAGCCACTGGTAGGTGTGCGGGCGCGGGCTGGAAGTCCAGGGAACATCATCAGCGGCGGTGAGGACGTCCCCCAGGCCGGTGCCGCCGGTGACCACGGCGCCGGGGGCTGGATCGAAGTCAGAAACCTTTCGCTGTTTAGAGGTCGCGGTGGCCGGCTTGAACCCGGGCGCGTGACCCGTGACCTTGACGCTGAACAGCCCCGTTGAACGGCAGCCCCTCGGGTCGAACATGCGCGCGGTGGCACCCGGGATGGGCTTGCCGTCGCAGAACCACTGGAACTGCTCGTGGATGACCGGAGCGCCCTTAAAAGTCGCCCCACCGGACACGAGGCGGCTGGGCCTATCCGGGTGGGTGTTAAATGAATAGATACCAACGTACCCCGCATACACGACAGACGGGACGGTGCCGCCGGCGTTCGTGACAGGGGCGGTTTTGGTGGACTGCAGGGTCGTCTTTGCATAGCTCGGGGCTGCCGCCGTGGTCTTGACCCGGATGCCCTTGCCGAGGTCCGCCGTGGTGAGCAGATAGGTGGGGCCGGTGGCGCCCAGGACCGGCACATCGTTGCGCAGCCACTGATGCGTGAGCTTCGCGTCGGCGGGATCCCAGTCACCGTCAACAACGGTCAGGGTGCTGCCGACCTGGAGGGCCCCGCTGATGCCGGGCCGCGGGCCGGCGACGGCACCGCCGTTGACCTGCACCGGGTACGGATGCCCGTCCGGCGCCGTGCAGAACCTGACGGAGTCGACCACCGGGCCGCAGGAGTCTGCGTTCGGAGTGGCCCACATTTCCTCATCGGCCTGCGCCGGAACGGCGAGGCCCGCAAGCGAGAGCGCGGCGAGTGCCCCGGCGATGCCGAGGCGGATGGTCTTCTTCTTCAATTTTTCCCCCAAGTCTTTGAGCCGGCTCCCGGCTCCCCCGCCGCCGAGCATAGTGCCCGGACACCGCGTTCGGCAATGATTGCGCAGGTCAGGGCGCCGCGATGATGTCGCCGCCCATCCCTCCTCCAAGCGGAGAGACAGAAAGACCCCCGGAACCTTGCGGATTCCGGGGGTCTTGCCTGTAGCGGTGGGGAGGCTCGATCTCCCGACCTCACGATTATGAGTCGCAAAGTACCACCCTTAGATTGTCTAGATTTGCCAGCATTTCATATCCATTCCGTATCCATGCCGCTTGGATGGTGGATCGTTCGCGTTACGCGAGGACGCGACTGAAGAGCGCATCCACCGCCTGAGCGGATGAATGCGCGTCCTCGGCGAAGAGCTGGGCGTATACGTCCAAGGTAGTCACGGCGGAGCTATGGCCCGCGATCTGCTGAACCAGTTTCACGTTTGCACCGGCGCTCACAGCCAACGTGACCGCAGTTCGCCGCAGGTCATGAAACACGACGTCCGGGAAGTCCGAGGCCACCGCCTGACAACGCTCCACGGCAGGATGGAAAACGCGGCGAGCAAAGTTCGAGCTCCGCAGCTCAGCACCTGACGGCGACGTGAAGACCAACGCGCCCGGCTCCAGACTGGCTACATGCTGTTCCAGAAGCGCCGCCACAAACGGCGGGATCGGAACAGCACGCGGCCTTCGGCCCTTTGTGGTTTCACAGAACTGCAGGCGGCCATCGACAGACACCAGGGTGGTCCGGACGACAACCTGCGGCCGCTCGCCAAGGGTCAGGGCACCGGCTCGAAGGCCTGCAATCTCAGACCACCGGAGGCCGGTGGTGCCCGCGAACATGATCAGAGCCTCATAGAGGCCATGGGAGGCGTCTTCGTACCGCCCGCCCACAGCCGCCTGCTCCGCAAGCGACTGAAGCTGCGGGAACCCGTTCACGACCGGAGGCGCTATCACCACCGGGGACAGCGGCGGGCAGTTGGGGGTCCCTCCCCCTCCCCATGAGGGTAGGGGCAGGTGTGGTTTTGGTTATCCTCGGCGCCCTACCCGAACTGGCGAATCAGCCCGGTCACAGTCCCGATAACCGCAACAGATAGAAACCCTCCGCCTACGAGCATGAACCAGAACCCTATTGCTTTGAGCGTCGGAACATCAGCAAGGGTGAAACCTTGCGGGGAAATTCCCTTGCTTTCCCTGTAGAACCTCGACCAAGCGCTTGCCGCGCCATTGACGTCCCGGAACACACACCAGCCGAAAAGGACTAGGAAAAATCCTGCCACGCCAGTGCCGAGGAACATCACCCATTCCAGGTGAACCGTCACACCGATAAGGAAGGTCCCAGCCACACCGATAAGGAAGGTCCCAGCAAAGCCGGCAACGCACCAGCGTTCGTATGTCCTCGCCGGTTCAGGCAACTCGGACAATAGGCGCCTCATGAGTCGGATGGTTCTGATGTTTCCCCTCCACTTCCACTCGTGGTTCCAACTTCGCCTTGGAGATGATCCTCCAGGCCGTTCTCAATGACAAGGGAAAGACGAGGGGGAGCTAGTTGGATTTTCGGACGCTCAGGGTCCTTGCCGCGTTCCTTGGCCGTTCTCAGAAACGATCGTTTACTGCGAGCGAGAATGGCGGCCAGCCCTTGGGCGGCTGGCCCCCGGAAATTAAGGTGAGTTGTGTTCTCATAACTCATCACATAATCTAATTATCAGAACATCTTTTGGAATTGAGTAAATGAGAACGGAGCAATCAGAATGGCGCTAGTTGGGTACATGCGAGTCAGCACGGCTGACCAGAACACAGACGGCCAGTTGGATGCGTTGGTGGCGGCGGGGGTCAGAGCTGACTCCCGCCACCTGTACCAGGACCACGGAGTGAGCGGTGCCAAGGCGGAGCGGCCCGGGCTCACTGAGTGCCTGAAATCCCTCAGGGAGGGAGACACGTTAGTAGTCGCCAAGCTGGACCGCCTGGGGCGGTCCCTCGGGAATCTGGTCCAGTTGTTCCAGGAGTTGGCGGAACAGGGCGTGGGGGTTCGCGTGCTGGATAACCCCATGCTCAGCACGGACGGCAACAGTGCCCAGGCGAAGCTCATGCTGGGTATCTACGGGGCTTTCGCTGAATACGAACGTGACCTACTCCGGGAGCGCACGAACATCGGACTTGCGGCGGCGCGTGCACGCGGCCGCAATGGGGGCCGCCCCAAACTGCTGGACAGCACGAAGGTCAGCAGGGCGAAGCAACTGCACGCCGCTGGGGTCATGAGCCCTCAGGAAATCGCCGACGCCGTGGGCGTGTCGGTTGCCACCCTGTATCGCTACCTCGCCAAAGCCGAAAGCTGACCTCAGCCAAGGGTCTTGCGTTGCCAACCATGAAGGGCTCCGGATTCACGTCCGGAGCCTTTCCTATGCCCGGCGTGAGGCCCTAGAGGGCCCCTCGTGGCGGCCGCGAAGTCGCATGCGTCTTGTTCCCTGCGGCGCCCACGGGGAGCATCTCTACCGCTTGTTGTCATTCCTGCTATTCAGCGCTTCTTGCTTGCCCCGGAGCACGCCGTGTATCAGCACTGAGCGGGCCAAGGCCACAACGTCCATGAGAACGGCTGCAGACGTGATTGACAATGCGTAGAAACCGATGTGGCTCACCCAGTCGGGGACGGTGGCTGGCAGCGACCGATAGAGGACGACGCCCAGGATAAGCGCAACCTGCACGCCGATGGCCAGCAGGAAGGGTTGAAGAAACCCCTTCACTCCGGACGGTATCGCGTTCAGAAGAGACACGTAACCTGGGGAGAAGAACGCCACCAGCAACGCAAATGCGGCAAACACAACTCCAAGCAGGGCCGATGTTATCGACAAGAAATCGCCGGCCAACGCTATCCGTGCGTCCCTATTGCCCCACACCATCTGTATTGTCGCGACCCCAGCACCGATGAGGACACCCACAAGTATCTCGGCAGAGAAGAGACAGGGCGGCGTAACTTAGGCCCTTGCGGCTCATCCTCGGGCTCGAGGCGCACGCCGAACTCCACCGCACGCCAGCGTGAGTAGGAAGATTCGCCTCACCGATGCTCGTTTCGAGTCTCAGGAGACTGCTGTCACCTGCGGCGTATCCATTTTGTATCCACCAGCCGGAGAAAAGGATGGATTCTCGGGGAAAGGGAAGGATCGGTGCCTCACCCCGCTCCACCCGGAGAGACAGAAAGACCCCCGGAATCTCAAGGATTCCGGGGGTCTTGCCTGTAGCGGTGGGGAGGCTCGATCTCCCGACCTCACGATTATGAGTCGTGCGCTCTAACCAACTGAGCTACACCGCCATAAATGAGGAAAACCTGCGCTAAGCCGGTCAAAACCGCCTTGACACAGGCCCTCATTCAGAGCCCCCCACCGGAATCGATCCGGTGACCTCGTTCTTACCAAGAACG
>ENA-OWNT01001420-OWNT01001420.1-seawater-metagenome-genome-assembly--contig:-NODE-1420-length-30282-cov-8.135441_pt1 | contig 30282 bp, 20 predicted proteins | sample MGYA00238136_ERZ651165 | MGnify/ENA primary metagenome ERZ651165 (study PRJEB26861, sample SAMN08777766) | seawater metagenome | isolation source: coastal seawater | place: USA: Florida | collected...
TATTGTTTACGTAAGTTATGGCAAGTATTTGCTATTACTCTCGTACTGCTGGCCGTTATTGTCTCTGTGGTAAAGTACTCACTGCCATACGCGAATGACTATAAAGATGACATTGAAGCGTTTTTGTATGAACGTTTTGATGTAAATTTAGCGATTGGCTCAATCTCAGCCAGTTGGCAGGGGAAAGGACCTGCTTTAGTTATCGAAGATATTTCCTTTGAAGATAACCAAACCTCACCCATTGCACTCACCATTGATAAAGCGAGCCTTGAAGTTAACTTATGGGAATCTATAAAAACCCGTCAGCTTAAATCGAGCTACTTTGTGATCAATGGTTTTCATGCTGATGTCGATTTACCAACGATGCTTGATTTAGGCAATAATCAACAATCTGGTAACTTTGAGCAAAAAGAACTTATTGAAGGTTTGTTTCTTGGTGAAACAGGGCACTTTGCAGTGCAAGATAGTAGCCTTAACTTTATCCTCAATGATGGTAAAGAGCGTAAGCTCATTCTTGAAAACATTGTCTGGCAAAATACCCCTGAACAACATCAAGGCTCAGGTACATTAGCGTTACCAGGAATTTCTGTTGGTAGCTTTGACGCCCGTATGGCGCTGAATGGGTCGACTCTTGAAACCATGGCAGGTGATATCTATGTGCAAGCGGCGAACGTTGATGTATCTAAATGGCTGGCACAATATATTAATACCGACAAGCAGCAGCTTAATTCAGACATCAACTTACAAACGTGGTTTAGCCTTGATAAAGGCCTGATCAGCGATGTAAAAGTGCAGTGGCTACCGAGTTTTATCAACTGGCAACAAAACCAAGAAGCGCATCAAATTAGTTTAAGCGAAGGTGGTTTTCATTTATTTCCAAAGCAAGGTGGCTGGCGCTTAAAAAGCACCGGACTTACCTTTGAAAGCGATTTAAAACAATGGCCAACCTTACAATTTGAAGCTCAGCTTGGCGATAAAAATCAAATTTGGTTAAAGCAATTTGATTTTGCATTGCTGGCCAAGTTATCGCAGTTAAGTAACTTTGAAGTACTTGCCCCGTTTTTAGCTCGTCAACCCAATGGTCAGTTAAGTGATGCCTACCTTGAGTTAGGTCAGCAGGATAACTGGCAACTTTGGTTTCAGGGCGAACAAATTAATTGGCTGTCGCTGCAAGGTGTTCCGGGTGGGCAAGCTATCCGCGTTAATGGCTTAATTAATCAATCAGCTGGGCGAATTCAGCTTTATGGCGAGAATAATCAACTATTAACAAACGGCAGCTTTAGCCAAGATATTGCCTATAACCAATTAAATGTAGAACTAGACCTTCATCATTACGATGATGGCTGGCGCATTAGTAGCGATAATATTTGGCTTGATAACGACGAAGTAACTGTGGCTGCTGAGATGATGCTCAGCCTGACTGATGAACCCCGGTTAGATTTATATGCTGAAGCCTATGCCCCTGATGCTAAAGTCGCTGGGCATTATTTTCCGTTACCTGTCATGAGCAAAAGCCTTGTTAGCTACCTCAATGGAGCCATTAAAGGTGGCGAAGTAAATAAAGCGCAAGTGTTGTTCTCAGGGCCATTTAATGGGTTTCCGTTCAAAGAGCAGCAAGGTCAATTTGAAGTGTTAGCGAATGTTGAAAACGCGAACTATAAGTTTTCACCAAGCTGGCCAGAAGTTGAAGATGCCAACGTCATTTTACATTTCGAAAATGAGCGCATGGATATCTATAGCAAGTCGGGCAAGTTGGTTAATCTAGTCCTTGGCGATAGCGTGCATGTCAGTATTGCCGATTTAATGAATGCAGATGTCTTAAAAGTTGCTATTAATAAACGCGCCCATGGCGATAAGCTTAATCCCTTCTTTTCTGCGACTCCGTTAGCAAAACCGTTAGCTGATGTATTTGAGGTAGTTCAAGCTAAAGGGGAAGCGCAGGCTGAAATTGAATTACTAGTAGATCTAGAGTCTGGTCATGTTGATGCGATTGGTGAAGTTGAGTTAGCTAATATTCCGATTTACCTTGCACAGCCTGGGATCACACTTAATCACATGACCGGTATTGTTAAGTTTAACAACGATAAAATCGACTTAAAAAATGCCAAAGCAGATTGGATGGGTATGCCGCTCACTGCAAGTTATAACAGTGAAAGTGTGGCTGATAACTATCGCGCTGAAATTGCTATAAAGTTAGCACTTGAAGCTGAGCCTTTAATTGAACAGGCGCATGGTTTACTGGCCGGTTACTTAAGCGGCCAAAGTGATGTAGATATTAATGTGTCGCTTAACTTTTTACCGAATGACTTTAATTACCGCGCCGATGTGAGTGGTAATTTAATCGGTGTGACTAGCCAACTACCTGCACCTTATAACAAAGGCGCAGAGCAGAAATGGCCATTAACTGCAGTGGTACAGGGCGACCGTATTTCTAATTTGATCACCGCAAATGTTGATGAGCAGTTATTTTTTAATGCGATTTTAGATAATGGCGAAAAGAAATTTAGTAATGCCCATTTAATTTTAGGTGCACAAGATTTAGGTTTGAACCGTGAAGGTTTTGCGGTATCTATTGATTTACCAGAAACCGAAATAGTGCCTTGGTTTGGCTTAATTGATCAAATTATTGCGCTTACCAAAGTTAAGTCAGATGCGCCAAGTGTGATGCCTGCATTCAACAACGTAACGGGCAAATTTAATAAACTGGCACTACACAATATCGACTTTAACGATTTTGAATTTCGCTTAGCGCCAAAACAATCAGATTTAGAGTTAAAGCTAAATGCTAAAGAATTACGTGCCGATGCACTGATCCCAACCGGTGAAACACGCAGACCAATTCAAATTTTTACTGACTACCTGCGTATTAATTTTAACGAAGTTGCAGAGCAAACAGAGCAAAGCACTGAACCTGAAGATTTAAGCTGGTTAACCCGAGTCCCGGCCATCGAGTTTAACTGTGAAGATTGTAAAGTCGCTGACTATCAGCTCGATAAAATTAAAAGTAGCTTAGTTGGGGAGAACGATAAACTTTTGTTTACTGAGCTGGTTATCGACAAAGGCGATCACGTATTGCGCGGTAAAGGGCAATTTGCCGATGGGCAAACACGCTTTAGTGGTAACTTACAAAGTGACGATATTGGTGCGCTATTTGATGAGTTTGATATCACTACTACAGTAAAAGACTCTGACGCCAATATTAAGTTTGATCTTGCATGGCAAGGCGCCCCTTATAGCTTTGATGTACCAAGTTTAGCCGGTGAGTTAGATTGGCGTTTAGGTGAAGGGCACCTTGCTGAGATCAGTGATGGTGGTGCGCGAGTATTCTCATTACTGAGTTTAGACTCGTTAGTGCGTAAGCTGAAACTGGACTTTAGGGATGTATTCTCCAAAGGCTTTTTCTATAACAGCATGCAAGGCACGATGCAGCTAGAAAAGGGCATTGCTTACACTCAAGATACCAAACTTGATGGTGTGCCTGCTGATTTAACGATTAAAGGCCATACAAACTTAAATACCTTTGAAATTGATTACGACCTAGCGGTTGCGCCGCAGGTAACGTCGAGTATTCCAGTGATTGTGGCATGGATGGTTAATCCGGTAAGTGGTCTTGCTGCGTTGGCAATCGACAAAGTGATTCACTCAGCGCGGGTGATCTCAGAGATCAACTTTAAAGTAACAGGCAGTATGAACGATCCTGTTGTCGAAGAAGTTGATCGTAAGAGCCGTGAAGTGACGTTACCGCAAGCCGCGCAAAGCCAGCCGCAGTCGTCGACGCAACTAAAATTAAAAGATGCCGCATCTTCAGCGAGTTTAGATGATAATGAAGGCTAATCCTCACCCACAGGTTGTTGCAGTACAAATGTGCTCAAGTATGAATGCTGAGCAAAATCTTGCTTTTTTAGCAGAGACATTGAATCAGTTACCTGCAACTCGGCCATTGCTAGTGTGTTTACCGGAAAGCTTTTTGATCTTTAGTAAGCAAAGCCAAGCAAGCTATCAATTAGGTCACCAAAGTGAGGCATATAAAGCGAAACTTGCCGATTTATGCAAGCAACATGATATTTGGTTAGCCGCTGGCACCCTGCCTGTTTCGCAGCAAAATGGTAAGTATTTAGCCGCCTCGTTTTTATTTAACAACCAAGGCGATGTGGTTGCGCAGTACAATAAAATTCATTTATTTGATGTAGATGTAGCCGACACTACCCGCAGTTACCGAGAGTCTGATGCGACGCAAGCAGGCAATGATATTGTGGTGGTCGACTCGCCATTTGGTAAAATTGGCTTAGCAGTATGTTATGATCTACGTTTTAGTGGCTTATTCACCGCCATGCAGCGCCAAGGGGCTGAGCTTATTTTAGTGCCCAGTGCCTTTACCACAGTCACCGGTGCTGCTCATTGGCATATTTTATTAGCTGCGCGGGCAATCGAAACACAATGCTATGTGGTTGCCGCAGCGCAGTGGGGCGAGCATGAAAATGGCCGCCACACATATGGCCACAGCATTATTATTTCACCATGGGGAGAAACGCTCAGTGAGCTTGCCTCTGGTACCGGGTTTATCAGCCATGAGCTTGATTTAAACCGCTTGAATACAATTCGCCAAGACATGCCTGTGCAGTCTCAGCAACGATTTAGAGAGCATTTATTATGAACACGGTTGAACAGCATTTATTACATGACAGCCAATTAACAAGAGAAGAATTAGAAAAAACGCTCGCTTTTATTCATCAGCACCAAGTTGACTATGCCGACCTGTATTTTCAATCGAGCCATCACGAATCTTGGGTGCTTGAAGACGGTTTAGTAAAAGAAGGCTCATACAACGTTGAGCGTGGTGTGGGTGTGCGTGCTGTTAGCGGTGAAAAAACCGGTTTTTCATACTCAGATGCGATTAACCTTGAAGCGTTAAACAAAGCAGCAACGGCAGCGCGCAGCATTGCCAATGCTGGCGAAAACAAAACGATTCAGGTGTTTAGTGATGTTGCTGCTAAAGAGCAGTATGCACCGCATCAACCAATTCAAAGCATGAGCAATGATGACAAAGTAAGCCTGCTACGTGAACTTGAAAACTATATTCGTCAATTAGCGCCGGATGCTGAGCAAGTGATCAGTTCAATGTCGGCGGTTTATGAAGAAGTGTTAATTGCTGCAAGTGATGGCACCTTTGCCACCGATATTCGCCCGCTTATTCGCTTAAACTGCTCAGTGTTACTTGAGAAGAACGGCCGTCGTGAGCGCGGTGGTGCAGGGGGCGGTGCGCGTTTAGATTATGGCTATTTTAAAGAATTAGTCGATGGCAAACCGCGTTGGATGGAATACGCCGAAGAAGCTGTTCGCCAAGCAAAAGTAAACCTAGAAGCAATCGATGCACCTGCCGGTAGTATGGAAGTCGTGCTAGGCGCAGGTTGGCCGGGTGTGTTACTACACGAAGCGGTAGGCCATGGCCTAGAAGGTGACTTTAACCGTAAAGGCGCATCAGCGTTTAGCGGTAAAGTAGGTCAAAAGGTGGCATCTGAACTGTGTACAGTCGTGGATGATGGCACCATTGCTGATCGCCGTGGTTCATTGAACGTGGATGACGAAGGGACACCAGCTGCGTATAACGTGCTTATTGAAAACGGTATTTTAAAGGGCTACATGCAAGATAAGCTAAATGCCCGTTTGATGGGTGTTAACCCTACTGGTAACGCACGCCGTGAATCGTATGCTCATTTACCTATGCCGCGTATGACCAACACCTATATGTTAGGTGGCGAGCACAGCCAAGCTGATATCATCAGCTCAGTGAAAAAAGGTATCTTTGCCCCTAACTTTGGTGGTGGCCAAGTGGATATTACGTCGGGTAAGTTTGTATTTAGTGCTTCTGAAGCCTACTTAATTGAAAACGGTAAAATCACACAACCTATCAAAGGCGCAACACTGATTGGCAATGGCCCTGAAGTGATGCAACAAATTTCGATGGTAGGTAACGACTTAGCGCTTGATAAAGGCGTTGGTGTGTGTGGTAAAGATGGCCAAAGCGTACCTGTTGGAGTGGGCCAACCAAGCCTTAAAATTGATAACCTAACTGTGGGTGGTACGGCTTAAAACCACTTGCTCGTTCTATCTTATGGCAGGTTAAACTCTTAACCTGCCTCATTTCAGTTTGCCTACTCTTTACACAAAAACTTACATAAAAGCAGTACCAATACAGGTACTTTATAGTTAACTTATTACTTACAGTAAAAATAAAAACGTAAGTTTGGGGATAACGATATGAAAGTTTTTACAGTTTTAATAGCGCTTCTAATGTTTACAGGCTGTGCATCACAGGCAGTAAAAGATGGCTCTGCAAATGAGGTTTACGCTGAACATGAGTGTTTAGGCGGTGAACTCGAAACTGATTATAGCTATACCATTTTTAGTACAGATGACGAGGACAGCAATAAAGGTTCGGTGAAATCGACCTGTCATCCGGTTAAAACTGAAAGTGAATTTGAGCGTGACTTACGTACCGGTGGTTAACATCTAATCTTAAGGTGGCTTAATTGTTAAATTAAGCCACTAATATACATACAAGTTAAATGCTAAAGCGTACTAAGCATCCATATACCCGCGGCAATCATAAATAAATTTTCACTTAGTGAGATAAAGCCGAGTGGCACATTACTGTCGCCACCAACACAGGCGCATTTCAGCTCTCGTTTATCGATATACACAGCCTTAATAACCGATACCGCACCTATACCACCAATAAATAATGAAAATGGTGCTACAGCTAAGGCGGGTAATTTAGCCACCATACCTATCGCTACATACGCCTCTATAAATGGATAAACATAGGCGTAGGGCACGACACGCATGGCTAGTAAGTCATAGGTAATAAATGAGTTAGAAAAGCTGTATAAGTCTTGCAGCTTTTGTATCGCTAATACCGCCATGGATAATGCAACAAACAGCATCAGATTTTGCATAGAAAATAAAGCCTCACCACTGGCATAAGTGAAACCGCAGCTTAGTAGCATAGCTACTGCGAAAATGGCTAAAACAGGGGTATAACTGGTACCTTGTTGGCCAGCCTCGGGCAGATTAAAAAAGTCGCGTAAATCATCGTAACCACCAATGCGTTTATCATTGATAAAGGTTTGTGGTGTGGTTTTTACATCATGCTGCTGTTTGAATTCGTCAGTTTGCTCACGGCTGGTTAAGTGACGATCATCAACATCGTAACCATGACGCTCTAGTAAATCTTTTGATTTTAAACCGAATGGGCAAATATGCTCATCGGTCACCATGCGATATAAAATTGCAGACTTAGACACAGTGCCTCCTTGTAAAAATGCCTTGTTTACTGCGTAATAACTACTTAATTACACAGTAAACAAAAGCAAACTCTTGCTATAACTGGTTACTTTATTAACAGTTACAAGGTTTGTGCCAGCACTGGTTATTGCTTAGTTATAGTTAAAACAGCATCCATTACCGGATCGATACCTGCAAAGTAGTCTTTTGCAGAAAGCGTAATTGGCATATCGGGCGCTAACCAGATTCGATGATCTTCCGCTCGGCTTTGCTGGTGGAATTGGCTCGAAATAAGGCCTGTTTGTTTGCTGTATGGCAGGTTAAACCAGCCAGCTTCACCTGCCACATTCGGGCGGGTGCCTGATGGCTCACCTACAAAAATCGCTGGCACTATACTGGCAATCTTTACAGCTACATCATGGCCTGCCGAAAACGTATTGCGGCCAATTAATATAAATAGCTTTCCTTGTGGTTTTAATACGTTAAAAAATGCGGCCGTTGCCACCAAAGGCGGGGTGAGTGAGCCATTACCACCACTGTTATGGCGAAGGTCTAGCACCAGATGCTCAATGTCATCGTGTTTGATTTGTGCTTGTAGCTGCATGGCAAATTCAGCAAGGGTGAGATCTTTGTTATTTCGCACATCATTGAATTGTACATACAGTAATTTATTCGTTTTGATTTGTTCGCTCCAAAACGGCGTATTGTTTTTTGCTAAGTATCTAAGCGTAGGGTGCTCAGCAAGTTTTGGTAACTTAGGAAAACCTGTAAATTGCATTGGTTTGAGCGCTGGTGTAACTGTGGTGATAGCGCCTTGTGGTGAGCTGAGTGTAAGTGTTACCTCGCTCCCTTTGCTAATGCCAAGCCCGTTTAGCACATCAAGCAAACTTAAATAATAGGGACCCAACCAAAGGGTTTGCATTTCATTATCGCGAGCATTAATACGTTTAGTTAACTCAAGAGCTTGCTGGGCTGGTGTATCGGCAAATGCCTCAACTTTATAGCCAACATATTGCTGGTAATCGCTACTTGCTTTGCTGATGTATAAACCGTCACTAAATTGATAAAACTGAAATGGTAGTTGCTGAAAGTTGCCTTTTTCACCCCATGCTGGGATCAATAGATTATGACCATTGCCAAGTAATGCAATTAGCTCCATAAACTGAAAAACAATTTGCTGATCGGTTAGAATAGGAATCGACTTATCAATCTCAGCTACTTTTTCTGCAAACTGGTGTGAGCTCATGTTTTGATACATTGCCACGTGTAAACGTTTGATCTCTGAAACTAAAAACGCTAAATCGGCACGCCATCTTTGATCTCGATTGAGTTCAGTATCCAAATTATTACCTGCAAGTGATTTATAACTGGCTGATTGTGCAAAGCGTTCAAAGTAAGGGTTAATACCAGATTTAAATAAGCTGGTGCCAGCAAGTGTTGGGCGGTCATCCCATCTTGCTGCTAGTGCTTTTTTAAGCCAATACTCGGCTTGCTGTTGGTTATCAAGCTCTGCGTATGCCTCTGCAATTTTAACCATTAAATCGTTTGGGTTACTGGCCCCATTAGGAATGCCTTTTAAGCTAGTCCCAATTGCAAGTGCGCGTTGCAAAGCATTGCTGGCATTTTGGTAATCGGCCAATTGAAAATAACTGAGGCCAAGTACATACCAAGTATCGCCATCGTGTTGATATTCATTAATGAGCTTTTTTGTGAGTTTATTCACCTGAGCCCAGTTTTGTTGTTTAGCAAATTCTATTGCTGCTGTTTTCGATTGAAAGTAAGCGATTGGGTCGCTTGCACCAACGCGACTTGGCTGCACTTTTAAAGCTTGATTCGTCACCTCTAAAGAGTGATTCGTTGCTAAAGCAAAACCCGAAAAGTTTATTAATAGGCACAAAGTTAGTAGTAAAAAATAGGACTTGTACATCAGGAGTCTCAAAGTTGTTTTTTGTTTAAATTAGCGTTTGAGTTGTAAAAAAGCGTCCTAAAACAGGATTTAGGACGTTTTTTGTCTGTTTTATGAGCTAATTCTTTTGCGTTTGCTTCTTAAATTGACTTGGTGTTAATCCCGTTTCTTTTTTAAACACGGCATTAAAAGTCGATTTAGAATTAAAGCCTGCTTGAAATGCCAGCTCTATCAGGCTGAGTTTTTGAGGTAAGTCTTTCTCTATTTCGCGTTTAACATCATTCACTCTATGCTGGTTGATGTACTCACAAAAGTTGTTCCCCGTAGAGCTGTTAATAGCCCAAGATATTTCTTTACTACCGAGCCCGGTTTGATTTGCTAAGTCGTTTAGTGAGAGCCTAGGTTGTCGATAAAGCGATTCGTTAATAACCAAGTTATCAATGGTTGAGAAAATTTGCTGCGCAAGTTGCTCGTCAGCCGAATCAGTCTGTTCAGCTGCGGGTTCTTCAGACAATGTGATTGGCTCGAATTGAAAGCTATTTTTGATGGTGTGAAACAACAAAAAGCTAAACATTAGCAGTAACAGTATTTCGTTTAATAAATACCAGTGCATCTTTAAATCGAGCGGCGTGATTGGTTGCACATTCATGCGCAGCAAATCAAATACGACAATAATGGCAAAAATAAATAATGCTTTGATCAGCCACTTTAATTTAAGGCTCTCAGCATCTGAGCGCGCATGCATAAGTTGTTTGTGATAGCGCTTTAAAATGCCATAAGCGAAGTAGAAATAACCAAGTTGACTGAGCGAACCAAGTAAAATGATCGCTTGTGTGTAGTGGGTAAAGGCCAAGGAAATAGCCGCAGGAATTAAGTGTACCGCGTAGTGTGATGTTTTAAAGGGCTGTTTACCTGTAATCGACAAGGTAAAAAAGTAAATCATAGGCCCATATAGTAATGTAAATGCAGGGGTAATTAAGTAACTAGAAAACCCTAACCCTTCTAGCAGGTTAAAGGCGCACACACAGCCTTGAAATGCAAACAGCAGCACCAAGGAACGACTTTGTTTTTGGCTATTAATTAATAATGCACCAAATAACATTTGGAACAGAAAGATACTCTGTACAAGGTGTACAGGGAATAAAGTGATTGATTGCAAAGTAGTTTACGTTTTTATTCTTTTAGCTGAGTTTAACAACTCCCCCTCACTTTGTAATCATAGGCAATAAAAAGTTTAAATTGGTCAGTATTTTAATTGCCTTTTTCTCTTCTTTTTGGCTGTACTTTCGAATAAGTTGATTAATGGCAATTTATGCTTGAATAAGCTAGAATTATCAGTATTACAGGAGGGTTTATGACTACCAAAACTGCTAAGACTAGCAATCAGCAAAAAACTAAGTTTATGCCCGATATGGATAACTTTAAGGTCAGTTTAAGCTATGAAGGTCTAACGCTGAAAACTAATAGTGAAGGCAAAAGTATTGCTGAATTGAAGCGTAAATATGCGCGATAAATACGGGGTAGCTCAAGATAAATATTGCTACCCTGCCTCTGATGTATTAATTTATTAGATATTCGAGAATCGGATATATTAGATCAAGCTGAAGCTGAGTTTACCGCTGAACGCTATAGAACTTATGACTCCCCCGAACAACCTCTATCTAAGTTTTCACTTGAGCATTTAAAACATCTTCATCACCACTTATTTCAAGACTTATATGTGTGGGTAGGTCAAATTAGGGATGTTGATATCTCCAAGGGTAATACCCGCTTTTGTACTTGGACGCGTATTGAGCCTGAAGCTAACAAATTATTTCGAACCATTCCGGCAATATCGAATTGTCAGAATAATGATGAACTAATTGAAAAAGTGGCAGACTTGTTTTGTGAGCTAAATTTACTTCACCCATTCCGCGAAGGTAACGGTAGAGTGTTACGCTTCTTTTTTGAAGAAATGTTATATAGCATCGGCTATAAGGTTTCGTGGCCTCCAATCTCTCAGAGAGAGTGAATTGATGCGAATATTGCAGGTGTGAATTTAAACCTAGATTTACTTAAACGTATTTTTAGTCAAGCAATTTCTGAGCTTTGATAGTGTACTGAAATCACTACCAAATTTACTCAATAAAAAACCTTGTGGCAGCACCACAAGGTTTTAAAATTGACTCGCAACGCGAGTTTATCTCATCGTTACAAACTCTTCTGAGCCCGTCGGGTGAATAGCCACAACAGCATCAAAGTCTGCTTTGGTTGCGCCCATCTTCATTGCAACGGCAAAGCCTTGGATCATTTCATCAACGGTAAAGCCAATGCCGTGTAAGCCAACAACTTTTTCGTCTTCGCCTGCACACACTAGCATCATGTTACATGCTTGACGGTGCTGAGTAACCGCTGTGTACATTGCTGCAAAGCTTGATTTATATACTTTAACGTTATCGCTGCCGTATTGATCAATCGCTTGCTGCTCTGTTAAACCAATTGTGCCGATTGGTGGATGGCTGAATACCACAGTAGGTACTAGCTCGTAGTCCATTTTTAAATCATCAGGTAGTTCTTTATTGAATAAGCGCTCTGATAAAATACGACCTGCTTTAACGGCTACTGGCGTAAGTTCGATACCGTTTTCGATGATATCGCCAACTGCGTATACGTTTTCAGCTGTGGTGTTTTGGAATTCGTCTACTTTAACGTAACCAGCTTCATTTACTTCAACACCTGCCGCAGCAAGATTGATCTTGTCAGTTGTAGGTGTACGGCCAATTGCCCAAATAACTTCATCAACGTTTTGGCTGTGACCATTTTCAAAGTGAATGGTTAAGCTGCCATCGCTTTCTTTAACTACTTCTTTAGGTGTGCACTCAGTGTGAAGAGTTGGGCCTTCTTTTGCCATAATATCGACAAGCGTATCTACAATGTACGGGTCAAAAGTACGTAGTGGTTTGTTTTTACGAACAAACAGGTGTGTTTCTGTACCAAGGCTATGAAGTACGCCTGCGATTTCAACGGCAATGTAGCCTGCACCAACCACAGCAACACGCTTAGGCTGTGCGTCTAGCTCAAAGAAGCCATTTGAATCAATACCAAGCTCAGCGCCTGGAATGTTAGGAATAGTAGGGCGACCACCAACAGCGACAAGGATATGGTCAGCAGTGTATAGCTCACCGTTTACTTCAACTGTTTTGTTATCAACAAACTTAGCAAAGCCATTGATTACAGTTACACCATTACTCGATAAGTACTTGTTGTAACCTTGGTGAATACGGCCAATATACGCTTCGCGGCTTTCAACTAATTTAGCCCAGCTAAAACCTTTTAATTCAACATCAAAGCCGTAGTCAGGTGCATATGCGTTAATTGCTTCAGCAATTTGTGCGCCGTGCCACATTACTTTCTTTGGAACACAACCCACGTTTACACAGGTGCCACCCATGTGTTTTGCTTCAATAAGAGCGACTTTTGCGCCACGCATTGCTGCACGGTTTGCAGAGGCAATACCGCCACTACCACCACCAATTGCAATGTAATCAAAATGCTGAGCCATAGTTTGTCCTCAAAAATAGATAACTTTTTATTAATTAATCGATTTAGTAATAAGTTGATAATAGCATAATAAAGACCAAGGTTAAGCCCCTTGTATTTCATCAATTCGCCCCAACTTCAAAATCATCTTCGCATAAAATTTGAGAACGAAAATGACAATTGCAGAAAATAACCCACTCATTGGTTTAGAAGGGCTTCCGCCGTTTTCTAAAATTAAACCAGCACACGTAGTGCCAGCATTAAAAGCGGCGATTGCTGAGTGTCGTACCAAAATAGATGAGGTACTGGCAACTAAATCATACACATGGAATGATTTGGTGCTTCCGCTTGAAGAAGCTGATGACAAGTTATCACGCTTATTTTCACCGGTATCACATATGAATTCTGTCGTTAACAGCGATGAACTACGTGAAGCCTATGAGCAATGTTTGCCGTTGTTATCTGAGTATTCAACCTTTGTTGGTCAGCATCAAGGTTTGTACGATGCTTACAACGCGCTTCACAACAGTGATGAATTTAAAACACTAACGACTGCCCAGCAAAAAACCATTACTAATGCACTGCGCGATTTTGAGCTATCTGGTATTGCCTTAAAGCCTGAACAACAAAAGCGTTATGGCGAAATCAGTGCGCGCTTATCTGAGCTGGCCTCTAAGTTTGGTAACAATGTAATGGATGCCACGCTTGCTTGGCAAAAGCATATTACAGATGAAAGCGAACTGGCTGGTTTACCAGAGTCTGCGTTAGCACTAGGTGCTGATACAGCTAAAAGCAAAGAGCTAGAAGGCTGGGTATTCACGCTAGATTTTCCATCTTACTTACCCATTATGACTTATGCTGATAACCGCGAGTTACGTGAAGAGTTTTACACTGCGTTTGTGACGCGTGCCTCTGATCAAGGCCCTAACGCTGGTGAATTTGATAACTCAGCTATTATGAGCGAAGAGCTTGCCCTGCGTCATGAACTTGCCGAGTTACTTGGTTTTAACAGCTACGCTGATATGTCATTGGCGACTAAAATGGCAGAAACGCCAGAGCAAGTTTTCTCATTCTTAGAAGATTTAGCTGCTAAGTCTAAGCCACAAGCTGAGCAAGAGCTTGCTGAGCTAACAGCTTACGCAAAAGATAAGCACGGTGTGACTGAACTGGCTGCGTGGGACTACGCTTACTACGGCGAAAAGCTCAAGCAAGAGAAGTACGCGATTTCTGATGAAGTGCTGCGCCCATATTTTCCAGCCAATAAAGTTCTAAGTGGCTTATTCACTACAGTTAATCGTTTATTTGGTATTAGTGTTAAAGAAGTGACAGAGTTTGATACTTACCACCCTGATGTACGTTTCTTCGAAATTTACGATAACAGCAACACGTTACGTGGTCGCTTTTATCTAGATTTATACGCCCGCGATCGCAAGCGTGGCGGTGCTTGGATGGATGACTGCATGGGTCGAAAAGTACGTGCAAACGGCGAATTACAAACCCCAGTTGCGTACTTAGTGTGTAACTTTAATAAAGCAGTGGGTGATAAGCCGGCTTTGTTTACGCATAACGAAGTGACTACGTTATTCCATGAGTTTGGTCATGGTATTCACCATATGTTGACACAAGTTGATGCAGCGCCAGTTGCTGGTATTAACGGTGTTGCATGGGACGCGGTTGAGTTACCAAGTCAGTTCCTTGAAAACTGGTGTTACGAAGAAGAAGCGCTGAGCTTTATTTCGGGTCATTACGAAACAGATGAGCCATTACCAAAAGAGTTACTAGATAAACTCCTTGCGGCGAAGAACTTCCAATCAGGTATGCAAATGCTGCGTCAGCTTGAGTTCTCGTTGTTTGATTTTACTATTCACCATACTTACAAAGCGGGTGAGCCATGTCATATTCAAGCAACACTTGATGAGGTACGCAGTAAAACGGCTGTTGTTAAAGCGCCAGCGTTTAATCGTTTCCAGCATGGCTTTAGCCATATTTTTGCAGGCGGTTATAGCGCAGGTTATTACTCTTATAAATGGGCTGAAGTACTCTCGGCCGATGCGTTTTCTAAATTTGAAGAAGAAGGCATTTTTAACCCAGCAACGGGCGAAGCTTTCTTAAAGAACATTTTAGAAAAAGGGGGGAGCGAAGAGCCTATGGAGCTATTTAAAAAGTTCCGCGGACGCGAACCACAAGTTGATGCACTACTAAGACATAGTGGTATTGCAGCATAATACACATTACTTAAACTAAAGCGCCGTAAGGCGCTTTTTTATTAATAATTCTTAGCAAATTCAATCTTGCGTACTATTCTTTTTAAAAACAGTTGCAGGAATTAAGTATGTCAAAACTTGTATTAGCCATTGATGATGATAAGTATGTCCATCATGTGATTGAAGAATCACTATCGGGCTTTTGCACGTTGATCCATGCTAAAAATGGTGAAGAAGGATTAAGACAGGCGATAAAGTACAGCCCAGACATTATTTTACTTGATGTTGAAATGCCTGCTAAATCAGGGTACGAGGTGTGTAACGAATTAAAAGCTAACCCGCAAACTAAAGATATTCCTGTGATGTTTTTATCGGGTAAAGCGGACTTACCAGACCGTGTAAAAGGCTATAACGCAGGTGCAGCTGATTACATTGTAAAACCATTCAATGCTGAAGAGCTGATGGCACGAATTCGTGTGTTATATCAGTACCGCCAGCATTCAAAAAAATTAACCAGTGATGTTGAGCGAGCGCAAATAACCGCCGAAATAGCGATGACAGATTCAGGTGATATGGGACGCATCATGCGCTACGTTGGGCAGACTTATCATGCGCATGATATCAAAGCGTTATCTGAGCATATGTTTGAGTTTTTTAACCCGATGGAGCTTGATGTCGTGCTGGCGTTTTGGTATCACGATGTCGGCGTGTTTTGCTGTGCCGAAGGTGGAGTATGTCCTTTAGAGCAGGAGTTACTAGAAAAACATCGTGATGCGAATCGCTTTGTTGATTTTAGCCACCGCACCATTATTAATTACCCTAAAGTGTCAATGTTAGTCAAAAACATGCCACTTGATGATGCCCAACTTTATGGTCGTTATAAAGATTTATTCCCGCACATCCTCGAAGTCACAAACGCAAAAGTTCAAGATATGGAAATTAATGAGCGGGCACTGACTCAGGCACAGCAAATTGGGAATGCCTTTAATGAACTATCTCAACAAATGTATCAAAACAGTGATTCACGCGAACGAGCGGTTGAAAAACTAGCTGCGCAATTGGATGAGTTAAATAAGTCAGTCGCACAAAGCAATTTGTCGAGTAGTGATGAAGTAACTTTTCATCTACAGCAATTAGAGCAGACTAAGTTATTATTTTCTTCGCTCAATGATGATTTAGCGTTTATAAAATATCAGTTAAAACACATTATTGAAGCGCGTAGTGATCTTCTCGCCAGTTTGCAAAAAATGGCAGAGCCTAGTCACACTGAAGATGTCACTTCACAAACGGATATCGAGCTATTTTAAGCCATGCTATACTGACGCCGATTAATATAGCTCGGAGTTTTGTGTGGTAATTCATTGTCCTTTTAAAGAAATGCGCCCTTATTTAGATGCAATAGAGTTGCGTTTTGGTTTAGCTAAGTGGGCTGAGCAGAATGCGGGCTTTTCGCTTCATTATGACGACCAAGGTCTTAGCCTGAAGAAAAAGGACGAGCCAAAGCTGGGTGCAATCCACGTTGATTTTGTAACGGGTGCTGCTGCTCACCGCCGTAAGTTTGGTGGAGGTAAAGGGCAAGCTATAGCAAAGGCTGTAGGGTTAAATAAAGGTGCCACACCAGTGGTTCTTGATGCCACCGCAGGCCTTGGTCGTGATGGCTTTGTACTGGCATCACTAGGCTGTAAAGTGATTTTACATGAGCGCCATCCAGTAGTTGCCGCGCTATTATTTGATGGCCTAGAACGCGCTTATAACGATGCAGAAATTGGCCCTTGGATGAAAGAAAACATGAGCTTAGTGTTTGGCTCTAGTCATACGTTACTGGCGCAGTGTAGTGATACTCCTGATGTTGTGTACTTAGATCCTATGTTTCCTCATCGTGAAAAATCAGCTCTCGTTAAAAAAGAAATGCGAGTATTCCAAGAGCTTGTGGGCTCAGATAGCGATGCCGATGATCTATTAGAGTTTGCTTATCCGCTTGCTAGTAGGCGAGTGGTTGTGAAGCGCCCTGACTACGCGCCATTTTTAAATGACAAAACCCCGAGTATGCAAATCAAAACCAAAAAGAACCGCTTTGATGTATATGTAAAAGCGGCAATGGTTTAAATCTAATGTTTTTGGATGTATCTGGTTTTTTCGTGTAGTTGTTTATGGTGGCATTTCATCATATTGTCATAAAAGGTTAATATTCTACGCGCGCAACGTTACTTGGGAATATCGTTTATGCGCGTGTCATCATTTACTCGGCTATTGGCCGTTTTACTTACTCTCGCTAGTATTTTATTAGCAGCCACTCTGTTTTGGGCAAGTCAAACCTTATTTGGTTTAGAGCAACAAGATAACGCTTATAACAAGCTAAAAAACACCATCATTATTGATTTAAAAAGCTACCTTGATGATTATTTAGAACAAGGTGACAGCCAACACTTAAATAAAGCCTCAACGCTGATAAGTGATGTTAAAAAGCAGCATTTAGCTAAGTTGCCTAGTGATCTTGCAAGTCAGCTTAATAGCCAGCTAACAGCACTCGATAAAGACATCAATGGTAAGTACCGCGCTTTAGGTAAGCTGTCTGGTAACGAAATGGCGCTGCTTGATAACTCGTTAAGACAAATGGCAGGTTCAGCTTCATCATTAATTGGCTATGCACGTAAAGCCGAGCCGCAAACAGCGCTTGCACTTGAGTATTACCAACTAGCTGCTGACTACTACAGCGAAGTCACTTCACTTGCTTTGTACACTTATAAGTTAGTGATCAACTTTGATCAAGACACTAAAAACAGCCTTAATCAAAGTGTTGAAAACCTAAATGCGCTTGGGGCTAAAATCGATAAACTCGAAAATTTAGGTGTAATGAGCGAAGTGGATGAAGACGCTTTATTTTTTGGCGAAGAAGCAGAAGATTTGGCCGGTGACATAAAAGCTGAGTTAAGTAGCTGGCCCAAACGCTTCCCACGTGATTTAGCATCCACTCTTGAGCAAGCAGAGCAGCGTCAAACCGGCATGCAAGCCTTGCGCGAGCAAATCGGCGCCTTGTCTACAACGGTGCTCGGTGCAGAGCAAAAGCTAAAAGATGAACAGAGCGACCTTAAGCAGCAAGTGTTTATCGTATTTTGTGTAGCCATTGGCATGCTGGTGGTTTTAGCAGCAGGTGTGTATTTCGTACAGCGTAACCAAGTGCTTAACCCGCTGCGTCAATTGCGTGATGGTTTTGCTTTCTTAATTGAGAGTAATGAGCTTAAAAACATTGAGAGTAAAAATCCGAAAACTGAAGTCGGTGAAATTGCCCATTACTTTAATCAATTGATTGAGCGCCAGCGTAGTGAAGCAGAAGAACGAGCACAAATGCTTAAGGTTATTAATGACTTTATGCTAGAGATGAGCGAGCACTTACATACGATTGCCCAGCAAACTGATGCTAGCCACTCTCAGGTTGAACAAAACCAAAGTTTACTTACTGATATTCAAGACATTGGTGAACAGGTCAATAACATCAATGGTCAAGTTGCTGATAACGCCAAACAAACCTTTGGTGCGATGGAGCAGAGCCTAGGCTTTGCAGATAGCATGTTAACCGCAAGCTCTCGTACTGAAGAACGCGTTGAGCAAGGCCTAGATAGCTTAAAAGAGCTATTAAAAGGCGTTGATGATGTGGGCCAAGTTATTGAGGTGATAAAAAATATTGCTGAGCAAACAAACTTATTAGCACTGAATGCAGCGATTGAATCGGCGCGTGCAGGTGAGCATGGCCGAGGCTTTGCGGTGGTCGCTGACGAAGTACGAAAACTTGCCAGACAAACGCAGGGTTCACTTGATGATATTAACAATCAGTTAAACCGCTTAAGTGAAAACTCCACCATGGTATCGGAGCAAATTAGCGCACTGGCTAATGATGCTGAGCTACAAACACAAAATGCCCAAGAACTTAAACGTAACTCCGAAGGCGTAGCTGGCAACGCGCAAGATGCAAATAAGGTCGCATTTGATGCTATGGAGCTGGCTAAACAGCAAAACGCCTTACTAGAAAACTTCAGTCAATCAATGCAAAGCATGAAAGGGCAGGTAAGCGAATCAAACTCTCTGGTTAGTGATATTCAGCATCGCCTACAAGAGCAAATGCATACCATTAAAGCCAGCTTAGGTTTATAACCCTTCAAAGGGCGAGCAATGGTTTACGTTGTTTGTCCTTAAAATCATGCTGTATTCAATTTTTTAGGTATATACTCTGTACTCTTATTTTCTTTCAAGGAATTACGATGATCGAACAAGGCCAAACTATACCTACAGCAACCCTTAGTGAATTAACTAGCGAAGGCATGCAAACCTTAACAACAGAGGCATTATTTGCAGATAAAAAAATCGTGTTGTTTGCCGTGCCGGGTGCATTTACACCAACATGTTCTAATGCTCACTTACCTGAGTTTATTACCCTGGCCGATAAAATTACTGCTAAAGGCGTTGATGCAATCTACTGTGTATCGGTGAACGATGCATTTGTAATGAAAGCATGGGGTGAAGCTCATAACGCTGAGCATATTCGTATGTTAGCAGATGGTGATGCAAGTTTTACCAAAGCACTTGGTTTAGATAAAGACACAGCTGGTTTTGGTGGTATACGTTCTAAACGTTATGCAATGATCGTTGAAAACCAAACGGTAACAGGGCTGTTTGTTGAACAAGACAAAGAGTTTGTAGTAAGCCGCGCTGAAGCTGTGCTAGAAAAGCTTTAATAGCAATTCATAAATACAAAAAAGCCGGACGTAAGTCCGGCTGAAAGTCCCTGGGGGTGACTTAGGAGATCAACTATTAAGGTTGATATTGCGCATCCAGTGTAACACCCGAGAAAGTACGGTAAGCATTTAAGCTTAAGTGCCAAGTACCTGCTTGTGGATTACTGAACGTACAAGTTTCTGCGTTACCGTTTTTGTAAGGGCGACAATCATAGCTTGATGATGTTGGTTGGCTACCAAACTTAACGAATAAGTCTGAATCGCCAGTACCGCCTGATGTCGTTACTGTAAAGCTTGCCATACCGGCAGGAACATCAATAGTGTAATGCTTCCATTGGCCTGCACTTGCAGAGATATCTGTTACTGTGCCACCACCTGCTTGTGGTGAACCTGAGCCTGAACCACCGCCAGAAGTTGTTAAATCACCTACTAGGCTAACACCTGAGTATGCAGAGTAACCATTCAGCATTATATGGTAAGTACCTGCTGTTGGGTTATCGATAGAACATACTTCGTTGTTACCGCCTTTATACGGGCGACAATCATAGGTTGATGTTGTTGGTGCGCTACCTGCACGAACGTAAAGGTCAGCATCGCCTGAACCGCCACTCATTGTGAAGGTTACGTTAGTCGCACCTGTTGGAACTTCCATTGTATAGAAAGTTTGGCTGCTAGCAGAGCCACTTAAACCAGTTAGTGCTTGACCATCTTCTAATACGTTACCCGTTGGTGGTGGCGGTGTTGTACCTGAGGCTGCTGCAACCGCGGCTGCCGCATCAACAATACCTGTACCGCAGCTAGTACATGTTGCTGGGAAAGAACGAGTTGTCGATTTTAAGATACTTTCGATTTCATCAGGTGTTGCTGATGGCTTAGCTTGTTTGATTAATGCTGCGACACCCGCAACATGTGGAGCTGCCATCGATGTACCTTGTGAGTAGTGGTATGAATCACTGCTAGGGCTTGAAGAGCCTGAGTTGTGAGTAGATAACACACCTTCAGAGTCATTCGCAAAGCTTTGTGCGCCACCCGGTGCTGCAACGTCAATGTTGCTACCGTAGTTTGAGTAGTATGCACGACCACCGTTACGACCAACAGATGCAACGTTTACAACACCATTACAGTTACCAGGGTTGTAGTTTGCAGAGTTATCGTTGTCGTTACCTGCAGCGATTACAATTACAGAACCGTTGTTACGCGCTTGATTGATTGCATTTTGCGTTGTTGAGCTACATGAACCGCTACCACCTAAACTCATGTTAATAACATCAGCAGGGTTAGCGTTTGCTGGTACGCCAGAAACTGAACCACCCGATGCCCAGATGATGCCGTCAGCGATATCAGAAGTTAAACCACCACATTTACCAAGTACACGCACTGGCACTACTTTTGAATTGTAAGCAACACCGGCAACACCTTCACCGTTATTAGTGACTGCTGCAACAGTACCCGCAACGTGTGTACCGTGCCAGCTTGAGCTTTGTGCACTGTGTGTGTAACCACATTCGTTAGCGCTGATTGCATCACCCGGATCGCGTGCATCGCTATCACGACCACCGCCGTCGTTCGCTACAGACACGTTAGAGATCATGTCATAGCCTTGAAGAATGTTAGCATTTAAATCAATATGAGGGCGGTAACCAGTATCAAGTACCGCTACAACGACACCGCTACCCGTTGCTGTATCCCAAGCAGTAGGAAGGTTAAGACCGCCCGCTTGCTCGTAGTAGTGCCATTGGTCGTCATAACGAGGGTCGTTAGGCGTCGCAAACGGCTTTAACATTTGGTCGATTTCGATGTATTCAACGTTACCAGAAGCGACCATTTCTTGCATAAATTCTTGGGTTTCTTCAGCTGATAGTTTTTTATCAGCACGCATTACGTGGTGATTACTCATCGCCATTGCACGAACGTATTGTGCTTTTACTTTACCTTTTTTGCTGCTGAAGTTTTTAATAAAGCCTTTTGCTTTTTTGTTCATCATAGTCGGCGTTTGTTCTGCTGCCGACATGGTCATCATTTCATCACTATTGTTTTTATACTTGATGATAAATTGAGTACCAAAGCCTTCTTGGCCTTGTAATTTAGCTGCAGTTTCCTGCATAGATGGTGACATAAGTTGATCTGGAGTAGCCATAGCTGCTGTTGTTCCAAACAACGCAGTCAAGCTCAGTGCAATTGCGCATTTCTTCAAGTTGTTGTTAGTTGTCATAATGATCCCTAGATTGTTATGTAAATCTCCACGATGTTTTTCGTGAAGGGGGACAAAGGTAAAATATATGTTAATTTAGTTAAAATATCGTTTTATTATGGTTGTCTCTATTTTGGTTATAACTAAATGTATAGACGTCTAAATCAGTCTTTTTGTGGTGTTTTTTGGTTGTTTTCTCATAATAAAGTTATAATTTTATGGTTTTGAGTTTTTGCTTTATTTCGTTTTTTGGTTTTATCTTTTTTGTAAAAACATCTCTGAGTTAACACAGCGACGACAATAACTTGTTATAATCAGCTAAATTTTTTTAGTGAGTATGAGTAATGACCCAAGTAGATGTAATTGTGATTGGCGCCGGTGCCGCAGGTTTGATGTGCGCTGCACAAGCAGGCTACCGAGGTCGCAATGTTACTGTGCTTGATATGGGCAAAAAGCCGGGCCGTAAAATATTAATCAGCGGCGGCGGGCGTTGTAACTTCACCAATGAAAACGCAAGCCCAGACAACTACTTATGTGGCAATCCTCACTTTGTAAAATCGTGTTTAAGCCGTTATACCCAACATGACTTTATAGAGCTGGTGGACCGTCACGGCTTGGCGTATCACCATAAAACGCTGGGTCAGCTATTTTGTGATAACAGCGCACAAGATATCGTTGACATTCTTTTAACTGAGTGTGAGTGGGCAGGTGTTAACATAGCGCTGCGTAACGAAGTACTCAGCGTGACAAAAACCGATGCGGGTTATGAAGTTATTACCGAGCAAGATAGCTATCAATGCGAGTCGTTAGTTGTCGCATCGGGCGGATTAACCATGCCTAAGCTCGGTGCATCACCAATTGGGTATAAAATTGCAGAGCAATTTGGTTTAGCAGTGCTACCAACCATGGCGGCATTAGTGCCATTTACGTTGCACCAGCATGATAAAGATCGCTTTGATGGGTTATCGGGGATCAGCATTCCTTGTCTGGTTACCAGTAAAGATGGCACCCAGTTTAAAGAAAACATCTTGTTTACACATCGTGGCCTTTCGGGCCCAGCTATTTTACAAATCAGCTCTTTTTGGCGTGCAGGGCAAACTGTGTACATCAACTTGTTACCCGAGCTCGATTTAAAGCAGCAGCTTGAGCTTTGGCGTCAAAGCCAAGGGCAAAAGTCACTAAAAAATACCCTAGCGACAATTTTACCAAAGCGTTTTGTTGAAATGCTGCACGACACGAAAGCGATCCCAGATTGCAATGTAAACCAGCTAAGCCATGCGCAAATCGACGCGTTACATGACTACATTCACAATTGGCAAATTAAACCCAACGGCACCGAGGGTTACAGAACAGCCGAAGTAACGCTTGGCGGTGTAGACACCGACGAGTTAAGCTCAAAAACCTTCGAAGCGAAAAAGTCACCGGGCCTTTATTTCATCGGCGAAGTCACCGACGTCACCGGCTGGTTAGGCGGCTACAACTTTCAATACGCCTGGAGCTGCGGCTTTGCAGCAGGGCAGTATTGTTGATTTGAGTTGCTAGTTGCTAGGGGAAAGATGTTAGTGGTCAGGTCATAGGAGCTAGGCTCTAGGAACCAGGTGCTAGGTTAGCACTTGCTTGTAGGTCGTGCCTTAGCGCGAGGCTGTTATTAATGGAGTAATAGATGAATAAAGTATATAAATTTTATCCAGAATATGAAGATGAATTTATTACTCCGATTGATACCTCAGAAACGAGTTTATTATTCTATGAACAGCTTTAAAGCTTACTTATTACTTTGTTTTCTACTGGTGGTTACATGTCATACGCATGCTGATGATGTTAGTTGGCAGTGGCCATCAGATTTGGAAAAAGCGATATTGAAAGCCGATACCTCAGTGCAAAATATAGAGCTTGGTTCTTACTGGGATACACGTTATAGGGCTGCTGTATTTTCAGTTGCAAACTTAATATCAATCGGTTGGTCTAGTAGAGGGTTTAATCCAGAAATATACAACACGGTTTTGAATGATATTTGGAATAATACTAGTCAAAAGCACTTGCTAAATGACAACTTAATTCGCTTATCTTCTTTAACGTGGAGGTTAAACCTTAAGAATAGATGCTTTGATGCTAACGTGAATAAAAGCCGTGCTCGTAAGTACATCATTGAAATGATTAACTCGGATGAGAATGTTTTAAAGGATTCTGCAATCAGTGGGCTCGGGTTATTAGGCGAACGTGAAGATGTTGATATGTTGATTGAGCTATTGATTAACAATCAAAATACCTTTGTTGGCTCTTCTGCATTAAGCTCTCTTTTGCTTGTTGAAGGTGATTACGCGCTAGAAATGCTTAGAACTAATATGCAAAAAGTCTCCAATGATTCTCTAAAGCAGCAGATTAAGGAAGAGCTTAGCTTCATACGAGTCAGTGATGATAAGTGCGCTGAATAAAATCTATCGCATTCATAAAAAGTCAAACTATGCTGGTAGCACCTAGCACCTAGCACCTAGCACCTAGCACCTAGCACCTAGCACCTAGCACCTAGACAAGACTACTATAAGGTTACCCATTTATTTTTCATGCATATGATTGGCGATAAGTAGTTAAATAAAATCATTGGAGTTAAGCTAAATTATTTTCTGATGCCATGGACGAGGTAGTGGCAAAAAGAAAGACCTGACACTATGAATTTCCTAGTATTAATAGTCGAAGAAAAGAGCAAGATAGTCTTAAGAAAGCTGGACAAAGTAAGCAATCAGATCAATATAAATCTCATGAGGCACGTGTTGAGTTTGAACAAAAGCAGTTAGATGAGTTAAACCAATAGAGTTAATATAATTATGGGCAGAAATATAACTAATGACAGTTCATTTGATGAATTATTAGAATCATTTTTAAGTGGCGATATAGAGGAGCTTTTTCATGACAAAGATAAAAGCTCTGTGCAATTAGGAAATTTGTTATGGGATAAAATGCCCTCTGTCAATCACATTAAGCCACTGTTCTATTCTCAATTTGAATCTTGTCAGTATTGGGGAACCTATATTGTAAACGATGGAAATGATGATGGTAGGGAACTCATGGATTTAGCTATTTGTTTAGCGGGATCTCACTTTGCCACGGTTAGGTATAACATTTGTTCTGCTTTATGGGCTTTTTGGAATAATAGATATATAGAGGCACTCATTTTGTTTTTAAACGATAGAGATGAGCAAACTAGAATGGTCGCATTATCTCTGTTGGGACAAATTCCAGATAAAGACTTTGAATCAATTGTTTACAAGCTAAAAAAGGACGAATATACAGCTTGTAAACTTAGGCACTCTATTGAGTATTTTAGTGCCTTAAGAGCAAATAATGTTGAATCACTTAAGGGCATTATCCGTCATACCAATGACGAAGTTCTAAAAAAAGTAGAATTGTTGCGAGATAGTTAAAGGGGCTGGTGATTTATATAAACAGCATCAGTTTCTATCTAGTTTAACTTTGAATCACAACAAAAGCCTCGCACTCGCAGACCTAAGGTTTGCACTGGCGGGGCTTTGTTTTTTCTAGCTGTGGTGGCTTGGGTTGTTTTCAAAACTGGCTAAGCTGCTCAATGGAAAAAACCGCTTGCTGGCATGGGTGAGGTAGTGACAAAAGCAAGACCTAACCCCATGTGTTTGAAGCGCAGTAAAAGGAGCATGATTTATAATGACTGAAATTACAAAAACTCAAAGATTGGTCTGTAATGAATTTAATGCTGACTTTGTATCATCTCCCGAAGATATGAAAGTTGGGATTTCTCGTAACGTCAAGCAAGGGGTTATTCCTATTAATGGACTAAGACACTCCCCTGAAGGAGATACAACAGGTTGGTACATTTGGGGGGGAGAAGAGTTTTCTGAAGAACCTGATTTTTTCGTTCCTCTTCATGTTGCTCATTTAGGTGAGTGGTGTCCTGATATCAAAAAATTTCTTGCGCTACCTCCGGGTTATAGGTTTTTAATCGCAGGAGATTATGTTGATGTTTGGTTTGATGAGTCTTTATTAAATATTTGACGACATAGTTTGAATTCTAAGCTTCACACTCGCGGGGGTTTTTTGTTGTTTTCAACTTTGATGATATTCTCGATAGATTAATTAATTGTGTGGTATCCAATTTAAGATGAAAGGAATAACTCATCTGCTAGAAGTTCAACAGAAGTGTTGTGAACACTATAGTGCACAATATACACCAGTTGACGAGGAGCAAATGGTAGTAATATCTGACGGTGTATATGAGGGGCTGCCTTTAGAAGGAGTTCGTTACCCTTCACCGGACCATATGAGCGGTTGGTGGTTAACCACTGACGAATATAATGGAGATATTTCGAGTTTAAAAACGGTTCACTTTACTCATATTGTAAAATATAGACCTGAAGTAGCTATTTATATGGCTTTGCCACCTGGTTATCGATTCATGCTGGGTGGAGAGCAAGAACAGGTTTGGTTTGATGAAGAAGTAGCAAACGACGAATAGATAATATCTTTTTAATTCAGAGCTTCGCACTCTCGGTCTTTGTTCTTAATAAACATGGCTCAAAGAAGAAACTCGATATCTTATATTTGCGCCTAGCACCTAGCACCTAAAACCTAGCGCTAAAAATTGTCGCCATAAATGACGACCTACATACTACCGCTCACCGCTTTTTCCCTAAGCAGCCACTTCAACACAATTACGGCCGTTACTTTTTGCCTTATACAAGGCTTTGTCGGCAATGGTGAGGGTTTCTTTCACGGTTGTTGAAGCATGAGCTACGCTGTGTACACCAATACTCACGGTAAATTGCACGGTTTGTACTTCATCAATGGTGACGTAGGTTTCTTGGGCTTTTTGGCGAATTCGCTCGGCAACTTGCTTGGCATCAAGTAGGTTACAATTGAGTAATAACACAAACTCTTCTCCGCCGTATCGGCAGGCAATATCAGTAAGACCTTGCTCTGAGGTGAGTATGTTGGCAAATGCGATAATAACTTTATCGCCAACATCGTGGCCGTATGTGTCGTTAATGTTTTTGAAGTGGTCGAGATCAGCAATTAGGAGGGTTAGGTCTTGGTGATTGGTTGCCATAGCGGCAATGAGTTCTTCACTTTTTCTGTCAAAGTAACGGCGGTTGTAAAGGCCTGTCATAGGATCTGTATCGACTAAGCGGTTGAGCTCTGTTTGCTGTGCTTTAATTTTTTCGAGGCTCTTAATTCGATAAGAAAGAATAAACGCCATCATTAACGCTTCGAGCAAAATACCTATGCCAACACCGTGGCTATTAATCACGTTTGCATCGCTGATCCCTTTGTAATAAAGCACCGCCAGCATATTAAAAATAACGAACATAGAGTGGCCGAGCAAAAAGTATTTTGCCAGCGTATTACCTTTGCGCCACAGCGAAATAGATACCCCAAATGTCACCGTCATCATTAAAGCTGCCAAGCTACTGGCAGGTTTTAATGCCCCCACAATATCGAACAAGCTATAGATAAAGTCAGCAACCAGTAGGAACAAGATAATCGACAGCGCGATATGCTCTTTAGGGTAATGCTTTTTGGTTTCGAAAATGAGCATTACAAAAATTACTAAAAAGCTTGGCATGCTCAGTAAGTTAGAATTGAGTTGTAATAGTTCGGCACTAAAAATACCGAAAAAGTTAGCGGCAACACCATAAGATAGCGCCACCCAAACCGTGCCAGAGATAAGATACAGCGCGTAAACAATGTTCTCGATTTTACGTGCCGATAAATACAAGAAGAAGTTATAAATCATTAGCGCTAACATCATCCCTACAAGTAGCGCAATGTAATTACCATTCCCTACAAGAGCACGTTTTGAGCGCTCTTCATCAAAAATAGCGAGTGCAAACCATTGATGAGAAAAGGTGACGCTTTTTACGTAAATTGTTTTTTGCTGGTTAGGAGCAATATAAAACGAAAACACGGCACTGCCACCAAACATATTGGCTTTAGGACCTGCTTTATCAAGCTGAATAATCGATTGGTTTATCAGTTGTCCTGATTGTGTTTCGTAAAAGCAGACTTCTTCTAAATGATAGGCATCTGGGTTATGCACAAATAAGCGTAGGGTATCGCTGTAGCTATTTTTTATTACTATTTTTGACCACGTCGTTTTAGCGTTGATGCCTAAAGTAAGCTCGTTTTGACTGTTGATAAAATTTTGCTGCTGAACTTGTGAAAGAGGCATAGTGCCTGTGCTATCAATAAAATAGCTCATAGCAAATTGAGTGATGTCAACGCTACGTTGATCGATATTAACAATCGGGGAGTTATCGGCACGGCTTTGGCTAGTTATGCTTAGGCATAATGAGTAGAAAACAAGAAGCAGTAAAAAGCGCGCAATCATCCCTAATGCCTGTGTCCAAATAAATATAGTGATAAAGTTTTATTTTTAACGTAATCCGCTGCCTTGTCGAGTAAATTATCAACGAAAATAAAAAAAGCCGCTAATTTAGCGGCTTTGTTGGTTGCGAAAATAAGAATTAACGTAGGTCGAAACGATCTAGCGTCATCACTTTAGTCCATGCTGCTACGAAGTCATCAACGAACTTTTGTTTAGCATCGTCAGAGGCATACACTTCAGCAATTGAACGTAGCTCTGAGTTTGAACCGAAGATTAAATCTACTGGTGTTGCTGTCCACTTAAGTTTGCCTGATTGACGGTCACGGCCTTCGTAAACACCTTCCTCAGAAGACTTAGACCACTTCGTTGACATATCTAATAGGTTAACGAAGAAATCGTTGCTTAATGTGCCAGGTTTTTTCGTGAATACACCGTGTTTAGTTTGGTCAGTATTCGCGTTAAGGGCACGCATACCACCTAGTAGTGCAGTCATTTCTGGTACTGATAAGCTTAGTAAATCAGCGCGTTCAACTAACATTTCAGCCGGTGATTTCCATGCTGAGCTGTAGTAATTACGGAACGCATCTGCCGTTGGCTCAAGTACTTCGAATGATTCAACGTCAGTCATTTCTAATGACGCGTCCATACGACCTGGCTTGAACGGTACTGCGATAGAGAAACCTGCGTCGCTTGCTGCTTTTTCGATTGCAGCCGCACCACCAAGAACAATCATATCTGCAAGTGAAATTTCTTTACCACCAGATGCTTTTTTATTGAACTTAGTTTGGATTTTCTCAAGTTTGCTAAGTACTTTAGCTACTTCTTTCGGGTTGTTTACCGGCCAATCTTTTTGCGGAGCAAAGCGAATACGTGCACCGTTTGCACCACCACGCATATCTGTGTCGCGGTAGCTTGCTGCTGATGCCCAAGCAACACGCACTAGTTCAGATACAGATAAACCTGAATCTAAGATGCTAGCTTTAAGTGACGCGATATCTTTGCTATCAACTAGTTTGTGGTCAACCGCAGGGATGTAGTCTTGCCAAATTAATACTTCTTCTGGCACTAAGTCACCTAGGTAACGAGCACGTGGGCCCATATCGCGGTGGTTTAGTTTGAACCATGCTTTAGCAAATGCCAGTTCGAACTCTTTCGGGTCGTTTAAGAAACGCTCTGAAATCTTACGGAATTCAGGATCTGCTTTTAACGCGATATCAGTTGTGAACATGATAGGCGCATGACGCTTACCTTTAATGTGTGCATCTGGCACTAGGTTAGACGCTTGACCATTTTCAGGGATCCATTGAGTCGCACCTGCAGGGCTCTTAGTTTTAACCCATTCAAAAGCAAATAAGTTTTGTAGGTAGTTGATTGACCAGCGTGTTGGTGTCACTGTCCATGCACCTTCAAGACCTGAAGTGATGGTGTCTTCTGAGTGACCTTTACCACATTTGTTTTTCCAACCTAAACCTTGCTCTTCGATACCGGCTGCTGCAGGCTCTTTGTCTAAGCAGGTCGCTTTTTTCGCACCGTGTGCTTTACCAAAGCTGTGACCACCGGCGATTAGTGCAACGATTTCTTCATCGTTCATTGCCATGCGGCCGAATGATAAACGGATGTCGTCTGCTGCAAGTAGTGGATCAGGGTTACCGTGAGGGCCTTCTGGGTTTACATAGATTAAGCCCATCTCAACCGCCGCTAATGGGCCTTTAAGTTTGCCTTTTTTGTCACGACGTTCGTCAGTTAACATTTTGCCTTCAGGGCCCCAGTATACGTAATCTGGTTCCCAATCGTCTTCACGACCACCGGCATAACCGAAGGTTTTGAAGCCCATTGATTCAAGCGCGACGTTACCTGTTAACGCCATTAAGTCAGCCCAAGAAATGCTGCGACCGTATTTTTGTTTTATAGGCCAAAGTAAACGACGCGCCTTATCAAGGTTCGCGTTATCAGGCCAGCTGTTTAATGGGTCGAAACGTTGTTGACCACCGCCTGCGCCACCACGACCATCAAAAGTACGGTAAGTACCTGATGCGTGCCACGCCATACGGATGAAGAACGGACCATAGTGACCGTAGTCAGCAGGCCACCAA
>ENA-OWNT01001421-OWNT01001421.1-seawater-metagenome-genome-assembly--contig:-NODE-1421-length-30274-cov-15.621784_pt1 | contig 30274 bp, 26 predicted proteins | sample MGYA00238136_ERZ651165 | MGnify/ENA primary metagenome ERZ651165 (study PRJEB26861, sample SAMN08777766) | seawater metagenome | isolation source: coastal seawater | place: USA: Florida | collected...
TTCTTCACCTACGTCACCGTGGCCATCGGCATCTCCCTGCTGGTCTACATCTTCGCGCTGAAGAACAAGAAGTCCACACACCTGGATCACGAGCAGGGCCACGCCTGGGCTCCGGCGGCGGCCTCAGGTGCGGCTGCGGGCAAGGCCGCTGGCGAGGACACGGACCTCATCGACGCCTCGCGCCGCTAGGGCCCCTGGCTGCTCGCGGGTTTGCGCCCGGCTCGACGTCACGAAAGCTCGAGCCGGGGCGGAACCCGCGAATGGACGGCGCCAACGACGGCGGCGGCGGCCCGGGCCAGGCTACTGGGCGTTGTCTGCGAACCGAAGTTGCAGGATGGTGGCGGTGGTGCCCGCCAGGAACGTTCCCGCGAGCACCACGTAGCTGCCTGCCGGGAGCGTGCCCACAGGGTCGGCCACCATGCCGATCAGCAGCGGGACGATCGAATAGGGGAACCACTCCGCCCAGCCGGTCTTGCCGAACAAATTGCCCAGGGCCAGCATCACGAGGGAGAAGGCGATGGGGGCCACTTCGCCACGGCTCCACACGGCGATCCAGGCCACCACAGGCGCGAGCAGGAACGAGATCGCCGCAGCGAGCAGCACGTGTGAGATTCCGGTCGCGGCCAGCTCCGCCGAGAACCCCGGCAGCCCCAACGCCAGTCCGATCGCCATCGCCTCGCCGAGGACTATGACGATGAGCGCCATCCACCACACCGCCGCGACGGCCAGCTTGGCGATGGCGAACCAATGGCGGGCCACGGGCAGTGCAAGCATGTTCTTGGCGGTGGCATCACGGTACTCCCGGCCAAACAGATAGGCGACGATGAACGCCAGCAGCAGCATCCCGCCGACGCCGAAGACCAGCGTGAGCATGTAGAAGTATTGGGGCCACGTCGCCTCGAGCCCGGCGAGGCTCGCTTTGGTGCCCAGAAGCCCCAGCTGGGCCGCCCGTCCCGGTTCGCGGACGATCCACATGAAGAGCGCGATACCGAGCGGCATCAATGCCAGCACCACCAGCGTGGCCCACGTTGCCTTGGCATGGCGGAGCTTCATGAACTCGGTGACGAGAACCTGACCGAACATCAAGCATCGCCGCCCTCTGACGAGGCGCCGGTGCGCCCGTCGCCCGTGCGCCCGTCGGCACTCCGCCCGTCGCCCGTGCGCGCGAGGAAGTAGCGCTCCAGATCCAGTGTGAGCAGAGCCTGCTCCCGCTCTTCCGGGGTGTAGGCATCGGTCGCGAACGCACGGGCCTTCGCGGCGAGTTCGTCGCGCGACGACTCCTCGATGAGGCGGCCGTCGTGGACGATGCCGATGCGGTCGGCCAGGTGAGCTACCTCGGCGAGGATGTGGCTCGACATGAAGACGGTGACGCCGCGCTCGTCGGCGAGCGAGCGGAGCAGTTCGCGGATCTCGACGATGCCGGCCGGATCGAGGCCGTTGGCGGGCTCGTCGAGCACGAGCAGCTCGGGGGAGTGCAGCAGCGCGCGGGCGAGGGCGAGCCGCTGCTTGTTGCCGAGCGAGAGCTGCCCGGCGCGCCGGTCGGCGTACGGATCGAGGCGCAGCCGCGTGATCGAGTCGGCGACCGACCGCGGCGGCGAACCGGTAAGCCGGCGCTGGATGTCGAGGTTCTCGCGCACGGTGAGGTTGGGGTAGGCGGTCGCGGTCTCGACGAGGAACCCAACGCGGGAGAACACGCCCGTCTCGCCAGGGACGATGCGCCGGCCAAGGACGGTCACCTCCCCGCCGCTTGGCCGGATCAGGCCGAGCAGCATGCGGATGGTGGTCGTCTTGCCCGCACCGTTCCGCCCGAGGAAACCGTAGATCTCGCCGCGGCGGACGTCGAGGTTGAGCGAGTCGACGGCGGCGACGTCGCGGTACCGCTTGACGAGGGCGCGCGTGGAAACAGCGGTGTCAGGCATGGGACTCTTTCATGGCCCCATCCTGCCACCGCGCCCGGAGCCTTCACAGGCCCGGCGTTCACGCGCCCGGAGCCTTCACAGGCCCGGCGTTCACAGGATAGGGCTCCGGTTGCATCAGGCTCCGGCCGCAGCAGGGTACGTGCCGGCCAGGGTGCGAGAATGGAGGCGGTTCCGGCGGTGCATGCCACCGGTGCCGTCCAGTGCTAATACAGCCGGCCGCCGCATGCGTTCCCTTGCGGGCACGGGCCGCCGAGCGAACCACTATGAATGGAATGCCCATGACTTCCGCCAAGACTTTCCCCGCGTCAGCGCCGGCCAAATTCGCCTCGATCGGCTCGCCATATTTCGGCATCATGCTCGCCGTCATGGCCGTGGTGCTGATCCTGTCTAACATCGGGGCGTCCAAGGGCGTGGCGATCGGCCCCATCATCACCGACGGCGGCTTCTTCCTTTTCCCGCTGGCCTACATCCTGGGTGACGTTATCAGCGAGGTCTACGGCTTCAAGGTGGCGCGCAAAGCCATCGTCACCACCTTCGCGCTCTCCGTCTTCGCGTCCCTCTGCTACTGGGTCATCATCGTCCTGCCGGGATTCGGGGACGAGTACGGCGCCTCGAAGCAGGCTGCCCTGGAAGGCGCCCTGGGTCCGGTCCCGCAGATCGTGCTGGCGTCGCTGCTGGCTTTCCTCGCCGGCCAGACCATCAACTCCTGGATCCTCGTGAAGATGAAGGCGCGGACCGGGGAAAGGTCCTTGTGGGCGCGCATCATGGGTTCCTCGGTGGTTGGCGAGTTCGTGGACACGCTGATCTTCTGCAGCATCGCCGCGTCCGTGATCGGCATTACCGACGCCGGGATGTTCGTGAACTACGTCCTCGTGGGATTCCTCTACAAGACCCTCGTCGAGTTCGCCTTCGTGCCGCTGACCGCGCTTTCCATCGGCTGGGTCAAGAAGCGCGAACCGAGCTACGGCGCGTAGGGCTGCCAGTGGCGCCGTGGCCGGCCCGGGTCAGGCGGAAATGCGCGCCGTGGTGCTGCGGATGATGAGCGCAGGCTCGATCAGCCTGCGCTCGGGTTCGAGGGCCGGGTCCTGGATCCGGGCCAGCAGGGTGTTGGCGACATCGACGCCCACGACGTCGCTGCGGTTGTCCACGGAGGTTATGTCCAGGTACCGCGACTTGGCCAGCTGGGAGTTGTCGTAGCCGATCACGGAGAGGTCCGCCGGGACTGACAGGCCCCGGGCCTTGGCTGCGGCGAGGGCACCCAGGGCCATGGTGTCGTTGGCCGCGAACAGGGCCGTCGTGTCGGGGTACTGATCGAGCAGCCAGCAGGCAGCCGCGTAGCCGTCCTCCTCCGAGGTGCCCTGGGATTCGCCGGCGATCCGGATGTCGGCGCCGGCCTCCGCGATGCCGCTGCGGAATCCTTCCCGCCGGTGGGCGGCGGCGCCGCCGGAGCCGGAGAGGTGTCCGATCCGCGTGTGCCCGAGGCCCAGCAGGTGCTCCGCCGCCATGCGGCCGCCGCCGTCGTCGTCGTTGGTAATGAGGCCGGCGCCGGCGGGAACGCCGTTCCGCCAGCCCGCGACGACGGCGGGAACCCAGGTTCCGGCCATCATGGATTCGCTCGGCTCGGCGGCAATGACGAGGCCCTCCACGTGCATGGACAGCAGGCCGTCCGCGGCCTCCGTGATGCGGTTCTCGCCCGGCCGCGAGTCCGCGAGGGTGACCTGGTAGCCGTGCGGGGAGAGGGCGGATTCCATGCCGCGCAGGAGGTCCACGAACCAGAGGTTCCGGAAGTCGTCAATGATGAGCCCAATGCTTTTCGTCTGGGCGCTGGCGAGCGTGGTCGCGGCCCGGCTGGGGCGGTAGCCTAACTCTGACATGGCCGCCCGGACGGCCTCCCGACGCTTCTCGCTGACCTTCGACGGGTTTTGCAGCACGAGGGACACCAGTGACGGGGAGACTCCGGCGCTCTTGGCGACGTCGTAGATCGTCGGGCGGCGGGTTCTGGAGGTGTTCAGCGTCATTTGCAGAGCCTTTCATGTCTCATTCGAGGATAACCGCCGAACCATTGACAGGACATATTTACATGGCTACGCTTCTTGTCAGCGCCAGTTTTTGTAGCGCTCCAATTTTCTAGAGTCGGGCCGTTGGCCTGGCCGAATTTCAAAGGAGAAATCGATGGCTGACAGTTTAGGAGTTGCCGTAATCGGCGCCGGAATGGCAGGAAAGGCGCATGCGGCCGCTTACCGCACGGCGTCCACGCTGTACAGCCCGGTCCTTCCTCCCATCCGGCTGGTCTCCATCGGCGACGTCAACGCCGAGTTCGGGTCCCTCGCGGCGAAGCGTTTTGGCTACGAACGCAATGACACGTCCTGGCAGGCGATCGCCGAGGCAGATGACATCGACGTCGTGAGCGTCGTGATCGCGAACTCCCTCCACCGTGAGGTCGTGGAAGGACTGCTCGCCGCCGGCAAACACGTGCTGTGCGAGAAGCCGCTGAGCGACTCCATCGGGGACGCCCGTGCGATGGCCGAGGCCGCCCGCAACGCCGGCTCGATTGCCCGCATCGGGTTCACCTTCCGCCGCACGCCGGGCATCGCGTACATCCGCGACCTCATCCGCTCCGGCGTCCTGGGCAACGTCCTGCACTTCAGCGGCCGCTACTGGACCGACTACGGGTTCAGCCCCTCGGCCCCCATGAGCTGGCGCTACAAGGGCGGCCCGGGCTCCGGCGCGCTGGCCGACGTCGGAAGCCACCTCACGTACGTTTCCGAATTCCTTTGCGGTGACATCAAGTCCATCAGCGGCGGGCACCTCAGCACCGTGATCGGCAAGCGCCCGCTGCCGCTCGCCGCGGTGATGGGCCACGACCACGTTGCGGTCAGCGACACCTTCGAGCCGGTCGAGAACGACGACTACGCGGCATTCTCCGCAGAATTCGAAAACGGCGCCGGCAGCTTTGAAGTCTCCCGCGTTGCCGCCGGCCACGCCAACAGCCTCAACTTTGAAGTGTTCTGCGAGAACGGTGCGGCCAAGTTCGACCAGCGCCGCCCCGCCGAAATCCAGCTGTTCCTCAACGACGGCTCCGGCAACGAGAACGGGTACCGCCAGGTCATCCTCGGCCCGGGCCACCCCTACATCGCCGGCGGCCTGGCCATGGACGCCCCCGAGGTCGGCTTCGGCCAGAACGACGCCTTCGGCTACCAGGCCCGGGCGTTCCTCGAAGAAGTCGCCGGCCTCAGCGAGGCAGAATCCCTGCCACGCTGCGCCACGTTCGACGAGGGCGTGCGCAACATGGAACTGCTTGGTGCTGTCGCCGAATCCGCGCTCAACAACGGAAAGAAGATCACGCTATGAAACTCGGCGTCTACAACGCAATCCTGCACGACCGCCCGCTTCCCGAAGCCCTCAAGGTCATCGCAGACTTGGGGTTGACCGGCATCGAAATCAATACGGGCGGATTCCTGCCGGCCGTCCACGTCCCCACCATGGACCAGATCCTCGTAAGCGACGCGGCCCGCGATGACTACCTCGCGATTTTCGAGGGCACCGGCGTCTCGATCGCGGGCCTGAACTGCAACGGCAACCCGCTGCACCCCAAGCGGGAGATCGGCGAGAAGCATGCCGAGGACATCCGCCGCTCCATCCGGCTGGCGCAGCGGCTGGGCCAGGACCGCGTCGTGACCATGTCCGGCCTGCCCGGCGGGGAACCGGGGGCCACCACGGTCAACTGGGTGGTCAATGCCTGGAACTCTGCGGCCCTGGATGTGCTCGACTATCAGTGGGGCGTCGCGGCCGACTTCTGGAAGGAAACCGACCGCCTCGCCGCCGACCACGGCGTGAAGGTGGCCCTGGAACTGCACCCGCAGAACATCGTGTTCAATACCGCTGATGTCCGCAAGCTCATCGAGCTCACCGGCGCGACCCATGTCGGCGTCGAACTGGACGCCTCGCACCTGTTCTGGCAGCAGATGGATCCGGTGGCGGTGGTCCGTGAACTCGGTCCGCTGGTCTTCCAGGCAGCTGCGAAGGATGTTCGCGTGAACACGGAGAATGCCGCGCTCTACGGTGTCCTCGACAACAGCTTCCGCCGGCTCTCGCCGGAGGAAAACCGCACCAATCTCGGCGGCGACGAGTGGGCCAACGAGTGGCCCAAGAACTCCGCCTGGGACTTCGTGGCCCTCGGCCGCGGGCACGACACCGCCTACTGGACCGAGTTCCTGCGCGCACTCTACGAGGTGGACCCGGACATGCTCGTCAACATCGAGCATGAGGACACCTCCCTGGGCCGGATCGAGGGCCTCCAGGTGGCGGCCAAGGTCCTGCGCGACGCCGACGCGGCGCTGTCGGCGTCGCTGCACCTCACGAACTGACGCCCACCAACAGGGTGTCGGACTGGCGGCAGGGGGCGGCACAAGGTCGCCGCCCCCTGCCCCGAACAGCCCCCGGACAAAAGGACCACCGCACATGCGCCTCGGAATTGTCGGCTACGGAGCCGGCGGCAGGTACTTTCACGCCCCCTTCATCGAGGCGGCGGACGGCGTCGAACTCGCCGGAGTCGTGGCTCGTTCGCCGGAGAAACGCGCCGAGGCCGCCGCAGATTTCCCCGGGCTTCCGGTCTACGGGAGCCTTGCGGAGATGCTCGACGCCGGCGTGGACGCCGTGACCATCACGACGCCCCCGCACACGCGCCGCGGGCTCGTGCTGGAGGCCATCGCGGCCGGCGTCCACGTCGTCGCGGACAAACCGTTCGCCCCCGATGCCGCCTCTGCACGGGAACTTGCCGAGGCAGCCCGGCAGGCCGGAGTGGTCCTGAACGTTTATCACAACCGGCGCCGCGACGCGGATATCCTTACGTTGGCCGGCGTCATCGGCTCGGGCGAACTCGGGCAGGTGTGGCGGGTCCACTCGATCATGGACCAGGACGGTGCGGACACCCTCGAGACCGGCGCGACCGGCGGGCTGTTGCGCGATCTGGGCAGCCACCTCGTGGACCAGATGCTCTGGCTTCTGGGCCCGGCAACCCACGTCTACGGCGCCCTTGACTGGACGGACCGCTTCGGCGAAAGTACCGACTGCGGCTTCTTCGTGACACTGACGCACTCGTCGGGTGCGGTCTCGACGGTCTCGGCCAGCAAACTCAACTACTCCACCACGCGCGAACTGCGTGCCTACGGCAGCGAAGGCAGCTACATTGCCTCGGGCGCCGATGTCCAGGCCGAGGCCCTTTTCGCGGGCCGCCGCCCGGCCCGGGAGCCCGCCACGTGGGGGATCGACGTTCCGGAAAACTGGGGAACCCTCGCGGTATCCGGCGGCCGTTCACGGGTGCCCTCGGCGCAAGGGAACTATGCCGGGTTCTACACCGAGTTCGCCCGCGCGGTCCGGGACGGCGGGCCCGGTCCGGTGCCGGCCGCTGAGGGAGTGCGGACCCTTGAGGTCCTCGATGCCGCCCGCCGCAGCGCGCTGGAGAACAGGGTCGTGGAGCTGGACGGACAGGCTCCGGAGTAGCGGGTCCGCTGCCGGAGCCTAGGAGTAGTACCGGCCCAGGGTCTCGGCCTTGAACTCGAAGAAATTGCCGGCCTCGATCGCCCGGCGCGCGTCGTCCACCATCTTGACGACAAAGCGCTCGTTATGGATCGAGATCAGCGTGGCCGAGACCATCTCCTTAGCCTTGAACAGGTGGTGGATGTAGGCCCGCGAGTAGTTCAGGCAGGCGTAGCAGTCGCAGCCTTCCTGGAGCGGGCCGAAGTCGCGCTTGTACTTGGCGCCGGAGAGGTTGTAGCGGCCGGTGGGGTGGTAGAACGCCGAGTTGCGGGCCACCCGGGTGGGGGAGACGCAGTCGAAGGTGTCCGCGCCGTTCTCGATGGCGGTGAAGATGTCATCCGGTTCGGAGATGCCCAGCAGGTGCCGCGGCTTGTTCTCCGGCAGTTCCTCGTTGCACCAGCGCACGATCGTGCCGAGGTTCTCCTTTTCCAGCGCCCCGCCGATGCCGAAGCCGTCAAAGTTCATGGCGCCGAGGTCGCGGCAGGCCTTGCGCCGCAGGTCCTCATACTGGGCGCCCTGGATCACACCGAACAGGGCCTGGTAGGGCTTGCCGGCCCGCTCGTTCGTGAGCCGGAAGTGCTCGGTGATGCACCGTTCAGCCCAGCGGCGGGTCCGCTCCAAGGACTCCTCCTGGTAGCCGCGGGAGTTCTGCAGCGTGGTGAGCTCGTCGAACGCGAACATGATGTCCGCGCCGATCTGGTGCTGGACGTTCATGGAGATCTCGGGGCTGAAGCGGTGCCGGTCGCCGTTGAGGTGGCTCTTGAACCACACGCCTTCCTCATCGACGTGGGCCAGGCGTTCCTTTCCGGGGGCGACGGCGTCGTCGGGTCCCGAATGGTCCACCGATTTCATGTCGATGACCTTCTTGAACCCCGAGCCCAGGCTCATCACCTGGAAACCGCCGGAATCGGTGAACGTGGGCCCGCGCCAGTTCATGAACGCGCCCAGCCCGCCGGCCTCGTCCAGGATGTCCGCGCCCGGCTGCAGGTACAGGTGGTAGGCGTTGGCCAGCACGGCCTGCGCGCCGAGTTCGGCGATGGATTCCGGCAGCACGGATTTGACCGTGGCCTTGGTGCCGACGGCAATGAACGCCGGGGTCTGGATCTCGCCGTGCGGCGTGGCGATGGTGCCGGTCCGGCCCAGGAACTCCCCGCCGTTGGCGGCAATCTGATCGGCCGACGGCGGGCACGCTTCACTCAGGCGCTTGCCCACGCGGAACGAGAACTCGGACTGCCGGGCGGGCGCGGAGGGCAAAGGATTGGAGTCAGGATTGGCTGGCACCGTTCAAGTGTGCCAGCTAACGCTGCCCAGGCCTTAGTGGACGGGATCCGATGTGGGGTAGTTCTCAGCCCGCCACTTGTCCCAGTAATTGCGGATCGCCTCGAGCTGGTGGGCCCCGAGGTCGTAAGTGGAGACGATCGCCAGGGATCCGCCGTCGGGCCGGACGTCAGCGATGGCGGGCTGGTCCGCCACGATCAGCAGGCCTTCGCCGTGCTCGGCGTAGTTGTGGACGGTCAGGCCCACCTGGTGGTTGCTGCGGAACCATACCCTGCCGGAGATCTCCTCACCCGTGGGGAGGGTGAGTGAATACGTGTCGCCGGGCGCCGGGACATCGCTGAGCCCAAGGTTTTCTATCGCGGACCCGCCGGTGCCGGGTACGGAGAAGAAGAAGGTCCGTCGCTTGCCGTGCGGGTGCCGTTCCAGGGCGAAACGCAACTGGTGGAGGAAGGTCAGCCAGCCTTGGGTGATGTCCTCGTCCCAGGCGGCCCACTCGGAATTGTGGTCGATCGCTGCCCGGGTGACGCTGACTTCCGTGCCCGTGGGGACGGGTTTCAAGGTAAAGACGTCGCCGCCGTCGACCACCAGGGAGGTGTGGTCCGCGCCTTCGACCACATTCGGGCCGAAGTAGATTTCATTGATTTCGGCCTCTTGGTCATCGGCGTTCCAGCCGTGCCACTGGGCGATTCTGGCGGGTTCGCGCAGCATGGTCCAAACTTGCTGCGCGTCCGAATTGATCACAACGCTCAGATTGTTCGTCATGGGGTGAATTTACAACGCCCGGCCTTGAACGGGTAGGGGCGAACGATAACCCGAACGCACAGTCCCGGCCGGGGAAGGGCAGCCGGGTAGCGGCGGCCTCAGGCGCGGACGGACTCCAGCTCGTTGCCGATCCTGCGTTCCAGTTCGGCAACGCCGATGGTTTCCGAGCCGCCGTGCGCCCGCAGGAACAAGAGGGCCTCGAGCCGCAGGAGCCGCCATTCGCGTTCCGCGTCCGGGTTCGCGTTGTCGATCGAGCGGAAGATTTCTTTGTCGTACAGGTTGGGCTCGTTGAGCGAGCGCTGGCGCACCTTGGCGTTGATCCTGGCCTTGAACGGGTCCGCTTCCATGCCCTCCGGCGCGCGGAGGAATTTCTCGTAGATCCGGGCGCGTTCCTCCTGGCCCAGCTGGCGGCAAATGTAGCTGGAGAGCGACAGGGAGGCCTCCACCGAGGCCCAGCGGCCGGGGTTGCCGTCGAACGGCAGGACGTTGAGCAGGTCGGCGACCGCCAGGGCATTTTCGGCGTCCTTGAGGGTGACGAACAGCTCATGGGCGAGGTCGCTGAGATCCTTCAGGCAGCTTCCGGACTTGGTGTTGATGCCCTTGGCGAGCCGTTCGCTGAGCAGGAGCACACCGACGGCGTCCGGGTGCGCCTCCGCCGTGGCTTCCACTACCGATTCCGGTGTGCCGTCGGGGGCCGGGATGAGTGCCAGGTCCGCGTCGCTGGGTCCGTTCCCAGCGGGCGGCCCAACGGGCTGGGGAGGAACGACGACGGCGGACCCCGCTACGGCGGATAGAACTGCATCGGACAAAACTGCGTCGGATAAAACGGCGTCGGGCACCTCCTCGTCCGGTTCGGGGAACGGGCCCGACGCCGGCGGGGCAGCTGCACTGAACTCTGCGGATTCCGGCGTGTCCGCTCCGGCCTCGGCCGGCTCGGCGTCCTCCGCATTCCCGGTTGTCCGGACCGTTGAGCCCGCGGCGATCCGCAGTACACCGCCGCCGCTGAGGGTCGCCAGAACCACAGCGGGTGTACCGAAATCGTCGGTTTCGACGTCCACTCTATGCACCTCGGCGGAGCGGCTTCCGTCGGGCAGAATCAGGTGGTCGCCGGCCCGCAGAGATCCAGCCTGCAGTTCACTGTGGTTCCGGGAGGCTGGGGGGTGGGTCATCGGGAGTCCTTAAAGTTCTCTTGCAGTCCGCCCAACAGTCTACAAAATGGGGTGGCCGAAGTCGGGGACGCGGCTGTTGCTCCGAGCGTCCCGGGACGGCGCCGAACCCCACGGAGCCTGCTAGTTGCCCACTCCCGCGAAAGCCAGCGCCTGCCGGATCAGGGCGCCGCGGCCGCCGCTGAATTCAAGCTGCACGTCCGAGCTCATGACCTCCTGCGGGGTCATCCAGGTCAGCTCCAGGGCGTCCTGCCGCGGGGAGCATTCGCCGGTGACGGGAATGATGTACGCCAGGGCGACGGCATGCTGGCGGTCGTCGGTGAAGCCGGTGTGGGACGGTGACGGGAAGTACTCGGCCACCGTGAAAGGCACCGGGCTCACCGGCAGCTGCGGGAAGGCGAGCGGGCCCAGGTCCTTCTCCATGTGGCGGAGCAGCGCGGCGCGGATGGTCTCGCGGTACAGGACGCGGCCCGATACCAGGGACCTGACCATCGTGCCGTCCTCGTCGGCCTGCAAGAGGGTGCCGACCTCGTTCACGAACCCCAGGGGGTCAAGCCGGACCGGAACGGCCTCGACATAGACCATCGGCAGCCTTCCCCGCGCTTCGAACAAGTCGTCGTCGGAGAGCCAGCCGGGATTCGGGTCAGGGGTGCGCACATTCATGGTTAAGTTCTACCCCATCCCTGACCCGTTCCCCGCGCCGCGCCTCAGATCGCCAGCACCGAGTCCAGCGGCTCGCCGGCGGCAATCCGTGCCAGCAGTGCCGGTTCGGCGGCGTCGGAGGCCAGTGCCTGGCCCAGGATCTTGGCCGCCGCGTCCGGGGACAGGACAATCACGCCGTTGTCGTCCCCCAGCACCCAGTCGCCCGGATTGACCAGGATGCCGCCGCACTGAACCGGGACATTCACGGCGGAGCCGCCGCTGCGGACCCGTTTGGTGGTCAGGCACGAGGTCCCGCGGGCAAAGACCGGCAGGCCTGTTTCGCGGAGCTCCAGGATGTCGGTGGCCACGCCGTCGACGACGACGCCGGCGGCGCCCTGCGCGGCGGCCGCTGCCGCGGTGACCGCGCCCACCGGCGCGTGCCGGTGGTCACCGGACATGTCCACCACCAGCACCGCGCCGGGGTAGAGCTCCAGCAGGGCACGGTTCATGGCGTAGGCGTCATGGTCCGCAATGCGCACCGTGACCGCGGGGCCCGCCACTTTGACGCCGTCCAGCAGCGACCGGATGGCCGGATCCACGAATCCGTCCTCCAGGAAGTGCCCGATCGTGGGGTAGCTGACGGCGGCGAGCCCCTCAGCCAGTCCCTCGCTGAGCCCGGTCCTCACGGCGCTCACGGCGTCCCCGACGCCGTCGTGCCGGCAACAACAGCCACACAGTCGATTTCCAGCGCGACGCCCCACAGGCTGACGCACACGGTGGTCCTTGCAGGCCGGGCCGTCCCGAAGAACTCGGAGTAGACCCGGTTGTAGTCTTCGAGCCGGCCGGGATCGGTGAGGTAGGCGTTGACTTTGACCACGTGCTCCAGGCCGGACCCTGCGGCCTCCAGCACGGACCGGAGGTTGAGGATGGTCTGGCGGACCTGGTCCTCGAAGGTGTCCGGCTGGTGGTCCAGTCCGCTGATCGCGGGGATTTGGCCGGCGGTGAACACAAATCCGTTGGCGATGACCGCCTGGGAGAAGGGTCCGACGGCGGCCGCGCCGCCCGGGATCTGCGCGATCCGGCGGACAGCCCCGGTTACGGGAAGGACAGCGGGACGGGCGGCGGGAGCGGCGCTCATTTGGCGGCCACCGCGTCGGCGGACGGGTCAGTGCTCGCGGTGGTGACAGCGTCGGCGGGAGCGGAGTCCACGGCGTCGATGTTGCCGTGCCGGGTTTCGGTCAGGACGAACAAGGCACCGAGCGAGATGAGGGCGGCGGCCATGATGTACCAGGCGATGGAGGAACTCTGGTGGGTCATGCCCAGCAGCCAGGTGGTGATGAACGGCGTCGCGGCGCTGCCTAGGAGCCCGGAGAGCATGTAGGCGACGGACAGTCCCGAGTAGCGGACCTTGGAACCGAAGAGCTCGGCGAGGAAGGTCGCGATGGGGCCGTAGTTCGCGGCGAAGGCGGTCATCATGGCGAGGTAGGCGACGAAGAGCAGCGGCACGGACTTGGTGTCCATGAGCCAGAACATCGGGAACGCCAGGGCGGCCTCGGCGGCAACACCCGCGTAGATGATCGGCTTGCGGCCGTACCTGTCAGAGAGCCGGCCGAAGAAGGGGATCAGGACAAAGCACAGGGCGCAGGAAGCCAGCACCACCCAGAGCATCAGGGTTTCGGAGTGGCCCAGTTCCTTCTTGCCGTAGGACACGCCGGAGGCCACGAGCAGGGTGAAGGTGCTGCCGGTGGACAGTGTGGCAACGCCGCCGAGAATGACCTGCTTCCAGTACTTGGCCATGAGGGCCGCGAAGGGCAGCTTGGCCTTGGCGCCGGCATCCTTGACTGCCTGAAAGGACGGGGTTTCCTCGATGTGCAGCCGGATGTAGATGCCCACTGCCACGAGCAGCGCGGAGGCCATGAACGGGATGCGCCAGCCCCAGCTGAGGAGGGCTTCGGTGCTGACGCTCGAGGCAACAATGAGGAACGCGACGTTGGCGATCAGGGTCCCGGCGGGCACACCCACCTGGACCAGTGAACCGTAGAACCCGCGCTGGGATGCGGGAGCGTGTTCCACCGTCATCAGGACGGCGCCGCCCCATTCGCCGCCCAGGGCCAGGCCCTGGATGACGCGCAGGAAGAGCAGCAGCAGGGGCGCCATGATGCCGATGCTGTTGTAGTCCGGCAGCAGGCCGATGGCGAAGGTGGCGGCGCCCATGGTCAGCAGTGAAATCAGGAGCATGGATTTCCGGCCCAGGCGGTCCCCGAAGTGGCCGAAGATGATGGCACCCACCATGCGGGCAATGTAGGCGGAGGCAAAGGTTCCGAAGGCGAGCATGGTGCCGACGATGGGGTCGAAGCTGGGGAAGAAGATCTTATTGAACACGAGCGCGGATGCCGTGCCGAAAACGAAGAGGTCGTACCACTCGACGGTGGTGCCGATGACGCTGGCGAGAGCAATTTTGCGCATTTTGGCCAGGTCCAGCCGGGCAGCCGCGTGGGATGTGGTTTCTACCAATTGAGCCATCAATATCTCCAGATGGGGTGCGGGGACGAATGTCCGGTGCAAGGTAGTAGCCAACTATTCTGTGTTGGTGATCACAGCTCAATGGCGGAAATCCCACCAAAAATGACCCCGAACTGTGTGTTCACACAATCTCTAGGCCCAGGCAACCACCAGCCGGGCGGCCTGGGCCGGAATGGCCAAGTCGATTCCGGTCAGTTCCTGGAAGCGGTTGAGCCGGTTCAGGATGGTGTTCCGGTGGCAGAACAGCTGTTCCGCCGTCTCGGTGACGTTGCCGGTGGACAAGTAATGCTGCACCGTTTCCCTGAGCCGCTCCCGCTCCCCGCCGCGGCATTCCTCCAGGGCCACCTCCAACTGGGCGGCGAGGTCCAGGCCGGCGTCCTGGAGGTTCTGCTGGGCGAGCCGGGGCCACGCGGCATCGGCGGAGAGGGGGCCGGCGTCGCCCGGCCGAAGCAGGGCCGCGAGGCTCTCCGCGGTCCGGGCGGCGGCGGGGAGGCCGCGCAGCCCCTGCACCTCCGGGACATAGCCGCAGGGGATATCAGCCAGGAGCGGCGGCAGTTGGGGTGCCGTCCTGGCTTCCTTGGCCCTCCCCGGGGGCGGCGGCCACACAAGGAGCGGCCAAAACAGGTAGGTGTTTCCGCCTGATTCGTGGAGGAAAATCCTGGTGCGGCGCTGGCCGGAGCCGAACTGGGTCGCGACCGCGCGCAGCCGTGCCCCGGCTTCCCCGCTGGCGGCCACGAGACCGCAGCGCCCCTCCGGCGCGACGCCCAGGGCGGAGCCGACCTGCGAGGATGTTTCGGCCGACGGCGTACTTTGGTTGAACAGCCGGGCGATGAATTCGCGCTGGATGCTGGACTCTTCCTGGGCCATGCGCACCCGCTCGGTCAGGTAGCTCATGTGTGTCCTGGTGGCGAACTCGTCGACGACCCGCCAGACCTGATCCACCCGGGAAGCGAGCAGGCCAGCGTCCTCCGGCGCGGCGATCTCCAGCAGGTCTGCCCACAGAATGCTGAAGTCCAGCCGGACCGCCGACGTCAGGGAGTCCGGCGGTATCCCGGCCCGTGCGCGCTTGGACCCGAGGTCCGAGGCAAAATCGAGCAGCCCGCCCCAGGCCCGGTCCTGCGGGCCGCCCCGCAGCCCGTGAATGAGCCGGCGGAACGTTTCCCGCGCCGTGTCTCGGATTTCCGGGACGGTCACCTGGCTGTCGCCGTACTCCGGGATCTGCCGTACCCGGGCGGTGAAGGCCTGGGCCAGGATGTCCAGCCGTCCCTCCAGCTGATCCACGAGTTCGGTCCAGCGGAATTCATCCCCGGGAGATTCAAAATTGTGCATTTTCACATTCTAAGGTCCTAAATGAGTGGCGCAGCGCTAGTTATTTTGGAAAAAGCTACTGGCAGAATGGGATGAAGCATTCGGGTGAGCCCAATCACACCCTCCGGAGGCATCCCCCGCCGGAAGCATCCCGCCGGCACCGCGACCGCTGGCAGCATCCCGGGAGGACCGCACGGGCCACCGCCAAGACCAGTCATATTTCTTTGGAGTAACCATGGCAAACAGCGCAAGCAACGCCACCACCATCGCCGGCCCGCAGTCGCCCGGGGCCGTCGATGAGAGTGTGGCCAAGAAAGTCGCCCTCGCGGCGCTCGTCGGGACAGCGCTGGAGTGGTACGACTTCTTCCTGTTCACCACCGCCGCGGCCCTGGTGTTCAACGCGCAGTACTTCGTGTCCCAGGACCCCTTCGTCTCGGCCATGAGCTCCTTCGCCACCCTGGCCGTGGGCTTCGTGGCCCGCCCGATCGGCGGCTTCATCTTCGGAGCCCTGGGCGACAAGGTGGGGCGAAAGAAGATCCTGATGGTCACCATCGTGGGCATCGGCCTCGTAACCGGGCTCATCGGCCTGCTGCCGAACTACATGAGCATCGGCGTCGCGGCACCCATCCTGCTGGTTGCCCTGCGCATCCTGCAGGGCCTGGCCGTCGGCGGCGAGTGGAGCGGCGCGGTGATCATCGCCGTCGAAAACGCCCCGGTCGCCAAGCGTGCCCGCTACGCGGCCCTGCCGCAGCTTGGCTCGCCGATTGGCACGATCCTGTCCTCCGGCGGGTTCTTCGGGATGCTCTACCTCGTGGGCCAGGCCAACTTCGATGCCTGGGGCTGGCGCATCCCGTTCATCGCGGCGATCCCGCTGCTGGCCATCTCGATGTGGATCCGCAGCAAGCTCAGCGAGTCCCCGGAATTCGAAGCCCTCATGGAGTCCGGCGAGACCGAGCACGCCCCCATCCGCGGCGTCCTGACGAAGAGCTGGCGCCAGATTCTGGTGGGCATGTGCTCCGCGCTGCTCGGCATCGGCGGTTTCTACCTCATCACCAGCTTCGTGGTCTTCTACGGCACCAAGGTGCTCAAGATGCCATACGAAACCCTGCTGCTCGGCTCGCTCCTGGCCGCCGTCGTGGAAATCTTCGCCCTGGTCTGGGCCGGACGCATGGGCGAGAAGTTCGGCGCCAGCAAGGTCATCCTGTGGGGCGGCGTCGCCTCCGCCGTCATCGCCGTGCCCGTCTTCCTGGCCATCGACACCGCCAACCCCGTCCTGGTCATTCTGGCCATGATCGTCGGAGTGTCCACGCTGTCCGTCCCGTACGCGGTGTCCGGCACGGCCCTGACCGCCCTCTTCGCCACAAAGGTCCGGTACACCGGCGTCGCCATCACCTCCAACAGCGCCGGCGTCATCTCCGGTTTCGTGCCGCTGATCGCCACGGCCCTCGTGGCCGCCAACGGCAACTCGTTCTGGCCCGGCGCCATCATCCTGCTGGTGGTGTCCGCACTTACCGCGCTGTCCGGCATATTCCTCCCCGCGCTGAGCATCGAAGAAAAGGGAATGAAACATTGAGCACCACAACCACCACCGCAGGGCACCTGATTGTTGCCCAGCTGGAACGAGCCGGCATCCGGCGCGTCTACGGCGTCCCCGGAGAAAGCTTCCTGGACGTACTGGACGGCCTGCACGGATCCTCGATCGAAACCGTGGTGACCCGGCACGAAGGCGGCGCCGGGTTCATGGCCCTCGCCGAAGGCCGGCTCACGGAGCTGCCCGGCGTGGCCATGGTGACCCGGGGTCCCGGCGCGGCCAACGCCTTCATCGCCATCCACACCGCGCACCAGGACGCCACCCCGATGATCCTGTTCGTGGGCCTCATCCCGGTCGCGGACCGCGGCCGGGAATCCTTCCAGGAATTCGACATCAACGCCTGGTTCGGCAGCACCGCCAAGAAGGTGGTGACGCTCGACGACGCCGCCTCCGCCGCCCGCGTGGTGGACGACGCCATCTTCACGGCCCTCAGCGGCCGGCCGGGACCCGTGGTGATCGGCCTCCCCGAGGACGTGCTGGTCCACGCCATTCAATCCGGCACCGTGGAGCCCCGCATTGTGGCCCGAACCGCACCTGCAGCGGCGGACCTCGCCGGCCTCGAAACCCGGCTCGCCGCGGCCCGCAAGCCCCTGATCGTGGTGGGCGGCGAAGGCTGGGACCAGGAGTCCTCCGACGCACTGGCCGGCTGGGCCTCCCGCCACGGCGTCCCCGTGCTCGCCGATTTCCGGGCCTACGACGCCGTCCCGCACGGCAGTGACTCCTACGCCGGCTACCTCGGCTACGCCCGCAGCGACGCCAACGCCCGCCGCCTCGACGAGGCAGACCTGCTGGTGTTCGTCGGCTGCGTCCGCGCCGATGTGCTCTCCGACGGCTACAAACGCGGACTGGACGCCGTCACCGTCGTTGTCAACCAGGACGCCGACCTGCTGGGCCACTTCGGCCGGCTGGACCAGCACATTCCGGCCCACGCCGCGGCCTTCGCCAAGGCACTCGCCGCCACGACGTCCGGGGTGAAGCCGGCCGCCGGCTGGCTGGCCGGTGCCCGCGCCGACTACGAAAAATTCTCCAGCGCGCAGCCGGACGGGGGAACGGGCGTGGACCTCGCCGTCGTCATGGAAATCCTGAAGCAGGAAATGGACCACGACGCCGTCATCACCTACGGGGCCGGGAACCACACGCTGTGGCCGGCCCGCTACCTCAAGCACAACACGGCGAACTCGCTCGCCGCACCCCGGAACGGCGCCATGGGCATGGGGATCCCGGCGGCAGTGGCAGCCTCCCTGGCCTACCCGGGCCGCCAGGTGATTTCCGTGGCCGGCGACGGCTGCTTCCTGATGAACGGCCAGGAAATGGCCACCGCCATGGGCCATGGCGGGAAGTTCATCGCCCTGGTGGTGGACAACGGCATCTTCGCCACGATCCGCGAACACCAGGAGGGCCACTACCCGGGCCGCCCCTCGGGCACCCACATGACCAACCCGGACTTCGCCGCACTCGCCCGGTCCTACGGCGGCTACGGCGAACGCGTGGAGAAGGCGGAGGACTTCGGCCCCGCTTTCCGCCGCGCCGTCGACTCCGGCCTGCCGGCAGTCCTGCATCTCCCGCAGGACCCCGCCACCCGCTCACCCAAAACTGCCAGCAACTGACCGGAGCCTGCCATGATCACCCTGCACAACATCATCAACGGTGAGATCGTCCAAGGCAGCGCCGCGGACGGTTCGCCCGCGGCCACCCTGCCGTTCTTCGACCCCGCCACCGGAGTCCAGCTCGGCACCGCGCCGGACAGCGACGCCGCCACCGTGGACCGCGCCTTCCAGGCCGCCCACACCGCATTCAAGAGCTACAAGCGGACCACCCCGGCAGAGCGCCAGGCCATGATGCTCAAACTTGCCGACCTCATTGAAGCCAACGCCGACAGGCTCCTGGACGCCGAGGTGGCCTGCACCGGCAAGCCACGGCAGATCACCCGCGAGATCGAGATCCTCCGCGGCGCCGACCAGTTGCGCTTCTTCGCCGGCGCCTGCCGGGTAGTGTCCGGGACGGCGCAGACCGAGTACGTCCGCGGCTTTTCCTCCACCGTCCGGCGGGAACCCCTCGGCGTGGTCGCCCAGATCACCCCGTGGAACTACCCGTTCATGATGGCCATCTGGAAGATCGGACCGGCGCTGGCCGCGGGCAACACCCTCGTGCTGAAACCGGCAGACACCACGCCCTGGTCCACCGTGATCCTGGCCGAGCTGGCACAGGAGGCCTACCCGGCCGGCGTCGTGAACGTCGTCTGCGGCGGCCGGGGGACCGGTGCCGCGATGGTGGATCACGAGATCCCGGAAATGGTGTCCATCACCGGCTCCACCCGGGCCGGGGCACAGGTGATGTCCGCGGCGTCGAAGACCCTCAAGGATGTCCACCTGGAACTCGGCGGCAAGGCACCGGCAATCGTCTTCGCCGACACCGACATTGACCAGGCGGCCAAGGAGATCGCGCTCGGCGCGTTCTTCAACGCCGGACAGGACTGCACCGCCGTGACCCGGGTGCTCGTGGAGGAATCGATCCACCAGGAGTTCGGCGCCGCGCTCGCCGAGGCGGCCACCGCGCTGAAGGTCGGCGGCGACGACGCAGATCTGGGGCCGCTGAACAGCGCCGCGCAGCTGGACCGGGTGGAGGGCTTCATGTCCCGGCTGCCCGCGAACGCCAGGGTCCTTGCCGGGGGCAAACGGACGGGCGCCGGCTTCCACTTCGAACCCACCGTGATCGCCGGAGTCTTCCAGGCCGACGAGGTGGTGTGCGAGGAAATCTTCGGACCCGTCGTCACCGTCCAGCCCTTCCGGGACGAGGCCGAAGCGGTGGAGCTTGCCAACGGGACGAAGTATGCCCTGGCCTCCAGCGTCTGGTCGAACAACCACGGCGTGGTCACCCGGGTATCCAACGAGCTGGACTTCGGCGCCGTCTGGATCAACTGCCACCAGGTGATCCCCGCCGAGGCCCCGCACGGCGGGTTCAAGCATTCCGGCACCGGCAAGGACCTGTCCGTCTTTGGCCTGGAGGACTACACGCGCCTCAAGTCAGTCACCACTTCCCACCGCTGAGAACCACGCTAGGTAACCCATGAAACTCGATCTGCTGCTGCGCAACGCGGACATCATCACCATGGACGAGCGGCGCCCGCAGGCCGCCTCGCTGGGGGTCTGGCAGGGCCGGATTGTGGGCCTCGACGACGACTTGGACGGACTGGAGGCCGCCGGGGTCCTGGACCTCGCCGGCGCCACAGTGACCCCCGGCTTCATCGACGCCCACTGCCACACCACCTGGTTCGGGCTCGGCCTCGGTGAACTGGATGTCTCCGCCGCGCGCGGACTCAACCAGCTGTACGCCCTGCTGGAGGCCGGCATGGCAGCAGAGCACGCTGCGGGGGCCGGCACGGCGCCGGGTTGGCTTCTCGCAACGGGCTTCAGCCAGCAGCAGCACGGCGGCGAGTTTCCGGATATTGCCGTCCTGGACCGGATCACGGGAAACCGGCCGCTGTTCATGCGGCACAACTCCGGCCACATGGCCGTGGTCAACACCGCCGCTCTCCGCCTGGCAGGTGCCGAACCGGCGTCGTTTCCGGACCCCGACGGCGGCGTGATTGTCCGCGACGCCGGCGGCCGCCCCACCGGGCTGGTCCAGGAAACGGCACAGCAGCTGATCCAGCAGCTGATCCTGCCGTACTCGTCCGAGGCAATCGAGGAAGCCCTGGACCGGGCCACCAGCTACTACGCCGCGGAGGGCATCACGAGCTTCACCGAGGCGGGGATCGGCGGCGGCTGGATCGGCCACAGCCCGGTGGAGCTGGCCGCGTACCAGCGCGCGGCGTCCGCAGGCAGGCTCCATGCGCGGGCGCAGCTGATGCCGGTCCTTGATGTGCTGCACCCGCTCGGCGGAGTGCACCCGCCGGGCACCACACCTGCCGGACTGGACCTGGGCATCGCCAGCGGATTTGGCGACGAGTTCCTGTCCCTGGGCCCGGCGAAGGTGTTCCTGGACGGCTCACTGCTGGGTGAAACAGCGGCGGTCAGCCGGGACTACTGCAGCCATGGCGGGACGGACAACACCGGCAACACCGGCTACTTCCAGGCCGAACCGGACGCGCTTCGCGTCAACATCGAGGCCGCCTACGCGGCGGGCTGGTCGATCGCGGCGCACGCCATCGGCGACCGCGCCGTTGACCTGGCGATCGAGATCATCACCGGGTGCGCCGCGAAGTACGGCCCCCGCGCCGTGCCCAACAGGATCGAACACGCCTCGATGACCAGGCCGGAACAGCTCAGCCGGCTGGCCGCCGCGCGTATCGCGGTCACCCCGCAGGCCAGCTTCTTCTCCGCCGGAGGGGACGGCATGACCGCCTCCCTCGGCCCGGAGCGGCTCGGCTGGGCCTACCGCGCCGCGTCGTTCCTTGCCGCCGGGGTGACGCTCGCCGGCAGCTCCGACCGGCCCGTGGCGGACGGAAACGTGCTCCGCGGAATGCAGGCCTTCGTGGACCGGCGCACCGCTTCCGGGGCAGTCTTCGGGAACCCGGACGAACGGCTGAGCCCGCTCCAGGCCCTCGCGGCATACACCACCGGAGCCGCAGCAGCCACCGGCACGTCCGGCATCAAAGGCTCACTGACCGCGGGCAAGCTGGCCGACTTCACCGTCCTGTCCGGGTCCCCGCTCACCGCGGGCAGCATCGCCGGACTCAAGGTCCTGGCCACCGCCGTCGGGGGAAACTTCACGTTCCGGACGCCCGGCATCACGCCCCGGACGGCGGACCGTCCCGCCGCAACCGCTCCATCCTTCAGCACAGCTACCAACCGTTCATAGGGGAACACCGTGACTACTCAGAGCATTTTCAGCACCCGCGACGCCGCGTTCGTGCGGGATTTCTACAGGATGAGCGAATTCGGAGCCACCGCGAACGGCGGCGTCGACCGGCAGGCCGCCTCCATCCCCGACGGCCAGCAGCGCGAGTGGCTCACCGGCCTGCTGGAGGCCAGGGGCTTCACCGTCCGGTTCGACCGGGCCGGCAACCAGTGGGGCCTGTACGAGGCCGTGCCGGGCGCTCCGTTCGTGGTGGTGGGATCCCACATGGATTCCCAGCCGACGGCCGGACGCTACGACGGCGCGTACGGCGTGCTGGCCGCAGCCCACGCGGCTTTCCGGCTCGTGGAACAGTGGGCCGCGGCCGGACCCGCCGGGCAGCCCCGGTTCAACATCGCGGTGGTCAACTGGTTCAACGAGGAGGGTTCGCGCTTCAAGCCCTCCATGATGGGCTCCTCCGTCTACACGGGAAAACTCGACCTTGAGGCGGCGCTGGCCACCACGGACGCGGCCGGAGTCTCGGTCCGTGAGGCACTGGACGCGATCGGCTGCCGGGGCAGCTACGAGGGCCCCGAGGCCGCGTATTGCGCCGAAATCCACATTGAGCAGGGCCGCAGCATGGAGCGCGAAGGCATCACCATCGGCCTGGTGAACTCCAACTGGGCGGCCAACAAATACGAATTCGTGGTCCACGGCGAGCAGGCCCACACGGGCTCCACCGTGATTGCCGACCGCAAGGACGCGCTGCTGGGCGCGTCCATGATGGTGGTGGCCGCCCGGGAGCTCGCCGACACCTTCCCCGGCGTGCTGCATACCTCCGTGGGGCAGCTGAACGTCTACCCCAACTCGCCTGTGGTGGTGCCGTCCAGGGTGAGCCTGCTGCTGGACCTGCGCAGCGCCGACGAAGCGGTTCTGGCCGAGGCGGACACCCTGCTCCACGAACGGATCGCCGGGATCGAGCGGCTGGCGAACGTCACCGTGGAGCGCAACCACTCCCACTCCTGGCCCGTGACCCCGTACCAGCCAGAGGGCGTTGAACTCGCGGCCAAGGTGGCGGCGGACCTGGGCCTGGCGAACAAGCAGGTCATGACCCTGGCCGGGCACGATTCGACCAACATGAAGGACCTCGTGCCGACCGTGATGCTGTTTGTGCCCAGCGTGGACGGGGTCTCCCATAACGAGCACGAATACACCACGGATGAGGACATCGTGGCCGGGCTGACCATGCTCACCGAAGTAGTGAACCGGCTCTGCAACGGGGTGCTGGAGGACTGACTCCGGCGGGCGCCCGCGGCCCGGAGCGGTCACATTGCAGCGGGCTCACTCCTCCGCCGGTGCCGCGGAAATCCAGACCGGCGGGTGGGCAGCCGAGCCGTCCGCATCGGGGTTGGTCACGTGAAGGGTGGGGACGGCGGCTTCCTCAAGGACCGCCGCCTCGTGTCCCGCCTCATTGAGGCGCTCGCGCAGGGCATCGAGGTCGCCGGCGTATTCGAAGCCCAGCCCGGCGCTCCCGGTCCCGGTGCCTGCGCCGAGCATCAGGATGCCGCCGTTCTTGGCGGTGAACGCTTCGGACTCAGCCGTGCTGCTGTCGCCGACGCCGGAGCCCGGGACCGGGCGGGGCCGGGCGCCGATGTGGCGCAGCGTCTGAGCCGCCGCGACGGCGTCTTCGGAGAACCAGACGCCGACGACGGCGATGTCCGGGTCCGCTTCCGATGACCCGCCCCAACTGCCGTCGGCAGCGCGCGTGGCCGGGTCCGCCAGGAAACTGAAACCGTCGGCGGCGGTGATGCGGCAGGACGAACCGTGGTCCGCCTCGATGAGTTCCGCGGTGGTGACGCCTTCGGCCGCGCCGGCCTCCTTGGTGCGCCGGGCAAACTCCTTCAGATCGCCTACCTCGACGCCAAAGGATGTGGTGCCGTCCGCGGCGGCTCCCTCCTCGACGAAGTGCAGGGCGAGGCGGCCGGAGCCGGCGTCGAACTCCCGCCAGGTGGGTTCGTCAACGGTCTTGACCAGTCCCATGACCGTGAGCAGCCGCTCCCATTCATCAAGACGGGAGGTGAAGTGGATCGGGCGGACACGCAGCATCGTTGCTCCTCAAGGTGTGAAGGATTCCGGTTCTCACGGATATCGTCCCACCAAAGCAACCCTTATGGTCAGCCCCGCGGAGCACAATGGTGCCATGGCCGTTGAACTTGAGGAACTGCTGGTGAAGGACGCCGCCGAGTGGCGCGCCTGGCTGGAACAGCATCACGCGCAAAGTCCAGGCGTGTGGCTCGTGCTGCACAAGAAGGGCGGCTCGGTGACCGGGCTGGACTACGAGGCAGCGCTGCAGGAGGCGCTGTGTTTCGGCTGGATCGACGGGCAGGGCCGGCGTCGGGATGAGGAGAGCTCGTTCCAGCGGATGACCCGGCGGGGACCGAGGAGCATGTGGTCCGCGCGGAACGTGGAGCGGATTGAACGCCTCGAATCGGCCGGGCGGATGGCCCCGGCAGGACAGGCCGCCGTCGCCAGTGCCAAGGCGGACGGGCGCTGGGAGGCCGCCTATTCGGGCGCGGCCTCGGCGGAGGTCCCGGACGACCTCGCGGCGGCCATCGCGGCGGAGCCCCGGGCGCAGGCGATGTTCGAGATCCTGACGTCCGTGAACCGGTACGCGCTGATCTACCGCACGAACGCGGTCAAGCAGGCCGCCACCCGGGATAAGAAGATTGCCGGATTCGTGGAGATGCTCGCCCGGTTCGAAACGCCGTACCCGCAGGCCAGACGGCCGCCGGAAGCGTAGCGTCCGCCCCTCCGTCATCAGCGGTCCCAGAAAACTCCCAGCAACTGTCCGGGCTGCCGGTAGTTGGCGCTGGCAGGATGAATCGATGCTCCTTGCCCAACGTGCTCCGCGACCCTCCGACCGCCTGCCGCTTCAGTCCCAGCGGCGGCTCTTCTTCGTGGCCGCGGGCCTGCTGATCGCGGGGGAGACGATCTTCTGGACCATGCTCGCCGCGGTGCAGTCCAACAGCGGGGCGGCCGCGTTGGACGGGCCCGTGCATGACGGCCTTGTGGCGTCCCGGAATCCGCTCGCCACCGCCGTCCTGACGGCCGTGACCACGGTGACGTCGCCGCTGTGGATGACCGTGATCGGCTGCGCGCTGGCCTTGGCCTGGGCGGCCTGGAACCGGGAAATCTGGCGTCCCGCCCTGCTGATCGGTGCCATGGCGGCAACCTTTGGGGTGTCCACGCTGATCAAGCATGACGTCGGCCGAGGCCGGCCAGCCGCCAGCGATTTCCTGCTGGGCCCGGACGACGCCCTGTCCTTTCCCTCCGGCCACACTTTCGGTGCCGGTGTCTTTCTGTGCGTTCTGAGCTACCTGGTGCTGGCGGGCCGCGGCACGCGGACAAACAAACGGTCGACGTCGGTGCTCGGCTTCGCGGGGGCTGCCGCCGGGACGCTCGTGGTCGCCTTGAGCCGGGTGTACCTGGGTTATCACTGGTTGACGGACGTGCTCGCCTCCATGGGCCTGGCGCTGGCCGTCACCGGGATCGTCATCCTGGCCGACGGACTGCGCGCCGCGAGGCCCAGCCGGACTGCGTTGCCGTCGCCGGCTGTGCCGTCGCCGGCCGTGCCGGTGTTGGCGGGCCAGCGAGCGGAACGGCCGGCAGAGGCGGGCCTGTCAGAGCCCGACGCCCATCGCCTGGGCGATCACCACGGCCGAGGCTGAGGACCATGCCTGCGGGTGGCACGATGCCGGATAGGGCACCGCGACCCCGGAGTCCTCGGCCCGCACTCCGGCGAACACCTCCGGCAGCCGGTGCCCGAACGAGGCGGCCGCCGCGAGCAGGCCGTCGGCGAGCATCCGTCCCTCGGCGATGAATCCTTCGGCCAGGAGTCCGCGGATCGCGATGGCGGTGTCGTGGCTCCAGACCGAGCCGCAGTGGTAGCTGAAGGGCCAAAACCCTGCGGCGCGCCGCGAGATCGTGTGCACACCGTAGCCGGAGAACAGCTCCGGGCTCACCAGCCGGTCCGCCACGAGCCGTGCTTCGGCCGCGTCCAGGATGCCCGTGCCCAGCAGATGTCCCATGTTGGACCCCGGGACGTCGAGCGGAACCCCGTGCCCGTCGAGGGCCATGGCCGGGAACGGCCCGGCATCGTCCTCCACCCAGAAGCGCTCACGGAACCTGAGCCGGAGGGCGGCGGCGAAGTCCCGGAGCGCCTGGCCGCCGGGTTCCCCATAGGCGTCGAACAGCTCTGCCGTTTCCAGCGCTGCCTGGTACGCGTAGCCCTGCACCTCGGACAGGGCAATCGGCCCCTCGGCCTGCCGGCCGTCCCGGAACTGCATGGCGTCCCGGGAGTCTTTCCAGCCCTGGTTGCTCAGGCCGTGCCCCGTGGTGTCCCGGTAGCTGAGGAACCCGCCGTTGCCGGCCGCGGCGCCGGCGGCGAGCAGCCAGTCGGCGGCGCGTGCCGCGTTCGGCAGGAGCGACCGGACGGCGGCGTCGTGCCGGCCGGCGCGCCAGAGTTCGCCGAGCAGGCAAAGCCACAGCGGGGTGGAATCCACGGCCCCGTAGTACACCGGCGGCAGCCGAAGGCCCTGGCTTTCCAGCACCAGTTCCTTGGACCGGAGTTCGTGCAGGATCTTGCCGGGCTCCTCGGCGGCGGCCGCGTCGGTCCGGGTGCCCTGGAAAGCGGCCAGGGCCCGCAGCGTGCCGGCGGCCAGCCCGTTGTCCGGCCCTGCGTCCAGCGGCAGCAGGAGCCGCGCCGTCCACAGCGAGTCCCGCCCGAACAGCGTGAAATACCAAGGCGCCCCGGCGGCGATGAAGGGGGCATCCGGAAGCTCGCGGGTGGCCAGCCGGAGGCCGGCCACTTCATCCAGGGAGTTGTCCAGGAGCAGGCCCAGGGCCCCGGCCGGTCCGGTCCGCGGCGGCCGGGAGGCGGGCGGACGGGCCGCCACGACGGCGTCGTCCTCGTCCGTGAGGACGGCTTGCCATTCGGCCTCGAACGGCCGGCCCCTGCTCAGGCTTCCGCGCCAGGCGAGCCGGCCTTCGGGGGTCACCGCGCCGGGGGCCGCCACCGTCAGGGTCTTGCCTCCCTCCCGCCAGCGCAGCGCCGACTGGTCGGCCGAGGACGGCCCGGACGCGCCGCGGAAACGGCTGAGCCGGATCTGGGCCATGTCGGTGAAGTCGGCCGCGATCTCGACGTCGATTTCGACGTCGAGCGAATCCAGTGAAGTGCGCAGCTGCAGGGTGTGCCGCACCACGCCGGGCGTCACGGTCCAGGTCTGCACGAGTTCGACGGCGGGATCCTCCGTGGGGCCCGGGATGCCCCGGACGAGTCCCCTGACGCGCAGGACGCCGCCGGGCTCGGTCTCGACGGTGGCCGGTTCGGGTTCCAGGCCGTTGACACGCACGAGGGCCCGGCAGAGCATCCTGGTGTCGCCGTGGAGGAGCCCGGTGAACCCGGCCGGATCGCCCGAGCCACCGGTGCCGGGCGCGGCGGCCTCGCCGGCCAGCCGGCCGTCCGGATCGAGCCACAGCTGCGTGGGGGCGGCAACGGAGCAGTGCTGGCGGTGCAGGCCTGGCTGAACAGTCATGCGCCCACCCTATGCCGGGCACCCGGCGGTCTCAACGTGATCGAAGCCCGCTGCCGACCGCCTAAGAGGTCATGGCGTCGGCCGCCGGCGGCCAGAAAGTCCGCCTGCTGCCGGGCGGCCGAGCCTAACCGCGACTGCAGTGCCCGGGGAATCTGTCGCGAGAGGTCAGCGCCAGCCCAGCTGCGGCGCCACATACTTCAGGACCGACTCAATGACGTGGGCGTTGTAGTCGACACCGAGCTGGTTCGGGACCGTGAGCAGCAGGGTGTCTGCCGCGGCGATCGCCTCGTCCTCGGCCAGCTTCGCGGCCAGCTCGTCCGGGGCACCGGCATAGGAGCGGCCAAAGACCGCGCGCGTTTTCTCGTCGATGTTGCCCACCTGGTCGGAGCTGTGGCGGTCGCGGCCGAAGTAGTGCCAGTCGCGCTCGTCCGTCAGCGCGAAGATGCTGCGGCTGACTGAGACGCGCGGCTCCCGCTCGTGCCCCGCCTCCTTCCAGGCCTGCCGGTAGTGCTCGATCTGCTCGGCCTGTTGGACGTGGAAGGGCTTGCCGCTCTCATCATCCTTAAGCGTGGAGCTCTGCAGGTTCATGCCGAGCTTCGCCGCCCAGATGGCCGTGGCGTTCGAGCCGGAGCCCCACCAGATGCGCTCGCGCAGGCCCTCCGAGTGCGGCTCCACGCGCAGCAGGCCCGGAGGGTTTGGGAACATCGGGCGGGGGCTCGGCGCCGCGAAGCCTTTGCCAGTGAGCACCTCGAGCAAACGCTCGGTGTGCCTCCGGCCCATGCCGGCGTCCGACTCGCCCTCGGCGGGGGCGAAGCCGAAATGGCGCCACCCGTCGATGACCTGCTCGGGTGAACCCCTGCTGATGCCCAGCTGCAGCCGGCCGCCCGAGATCAGGTCGGCCGCGCCGGCATCCTCCGCCATGTATAGCGGGTTCTCGTAGCGCATGTCGATCACGCCGGTGCCGATCTCGATGCGGCTTGTCCGGGCCCCGATCGCAGAGAGCAGCGGGAACGGTGAGGCGTATTGCTGCGCGAAGTGGTGGACTCGGTAGTAGGCGCCGTCCGCACCCAGCTCCTCGGCCGCGACCGCGAGGTCGATTGCCTGCAACAGCGCGTCCGACGCGGTGCGCGTGCCGGAATCCGGGTGGTCGGTCCAATGGCCGAAGGACAGGAATCCGATGTTCTTCACACCGGAAACGAACTTGGTGGCGGCGGTTCTTATTCCCGCGGGGCCTCAGCCTCGCCCCCTTCGCTGCGCGGGCCGCCATGTCCGCCACACAGATTTCATCAGTCACGACCAACGACTAAGAGGCGCTGGGTGGAAAGTCCTGCTAAAACGCCGACACGACGGAAAGCGAACGCAACTGCGGGTACTAGTCAAATTCGCCGGCCTCATTTTCCACGCCCTCGCGTTGGCCTCCGCGTCCGTCGCCTTCGGCATCGGGGCGGTGACCATGTCCGGCGCGTGGTCTCTGGTGCGGCGTGGTGCCCGAGAATTCCCTCGTGAACCGGGATGGCTGACAGCCCCCGTCGCTGGCTGGGCGTTGTCCGGCCCTCTCGGCGGTCGTCTGGGCGGCGCACCCGCCGGCCGCCGATTCGACCACCGGCGTGCCAGCATTCGAGCTTTGAGAACTCGTCATGGCTGAAGTCGATGGGTGTCCTAGGCTCGAGCGACGACAGGCCTGTCGTCTGTGAACCGTGCAGGATGAACTCGTTTGTTGCGACAAGTGGCTCGGCCTCACGGAGGACTACCGGTTCACGTGGTTGCGGCGAGGGCACCGCTGGTTGCTGCATTCACGGGCGACAACGCGCCAGTCCGGCTGGGCCTCAGAACGGTCGCGCGTGTCACTCCAGATCGGAACCACCCGGGAGCCGCAGTCCGGACACGGCGGCTCAACGTGCGCGCGTCTCTGCACTTTATTCATATTTCCCCCAAGAAATCTCAATGCTTAGAGGTTAAGCCAAAACCGCGGTGAATTCCGGAATTCCTGCCCTCTGCTTTGTTCTGACACTTCACCGGCACCGTTTCGTCCTGCTTGATCGGCCCCCTGGCGATGCTGGAAGCCGCCGGAGGTCTTCACGGGATTCCACGGAACCTCGAGCACGCAACTGCTTGGTCTAGAGGAGGCACTGGTAAACCGGAGGTTTCTAAGACCCCGTGCCGAGGTCCACGCGTCCGGACAGTGGGAGGCTACGTGGGCGGAACGAGCCTGAACGCGTATCGGGTCGCCGCGCCATCGCCGGGCTTCACCTTGAAATCGACTCTGTCAGTGCCTGCTTCCAGCTGCACTGTCCTTTTGAAGATGTTCCCATTGCAATGGACCTGCACCGGGGCGACGACTTCGGTACCGGACCAGCTGGCCACCGACAGTTCGGTCCCGGAAGGTCCCTCACACAAGAACTGCAATTCGTAAGTGCCGGATTTGGCGGACATTCCGAAGCTGGTGGGGGAATTCGAAGCAGCAGAGCCGGCCGCCTCTCCTGGCACTGCAGGTTTCAGTTGCTTTGATGACCATTCGTCCATGTCCGCTTGCGCTGAAGCCATGGGGTCAGTGTTGGGCCCTATGGCAACCCCGGCGGCTGCGGGCCTGCCGGTCGACGGGATCGCGCTGATCGTGATGGAACCGCCCGCGTGCCTTAGGAATCGCTGGAATGTGGCGTCGCAGTCAACGTCTGTTGACAGCGGAAACCCATCGCCCTCAACGATCGTCAGCTTGGCGAAGAAGCCGCCGGCACACGCGGCCGTGACGACATAGTCCCCGGGAGCAAGTACAGTTGCCAATTTCCCGGCAGGCTCTGATTCCGTTGGCATACCAGCGTCCGTTGCGGATGCACCAAGCAAACGGGCCACGTCACCAACGTTTTCCTCAAACGACCGGCGCGGCACCGTTGCCCCTTCGGACGATGAGCTAACTTTCTGCTCAGGCGGGTCACTGTACGTACAACCCGCCAGCGCGAGGACGAGTCCGGCCAAAACAGGCAGTACTCTTCCGCGCTGAGTCTGCATCCCCCAATGAGCTGACATGCTCTGAGCCTACAACCCCCATTTGCCCTAACGCCGTTCTGAGGCATCTTGCCCGTCATACCCGCTTTAGCTGAGACACGGGGTTTACTCACAACGACTGTGCTCGCCAAGGGATCCGGATACGGGCAGTGGTGGGACACCGAGCGATCACAA
>ENA-OWNT01001423-OWNT01001423.1-seawater-metagenome-genome-assembly--contig:-NODE-1423-length-30255-cov-4.651932_pt1 | contig 30255 bp, 41 predicted proteins | sample MGYA00238136_ERZ651165 | MGnify/ENA primary metagenome ERZ651165 (study PRJEB26861, sample SAMN08777766) | seawater metagenome | isolation source: coastal seawater | place: USA: Florida | collected...
GCCTGAAATTCAACAGTTTTACAGTTTTGAAAAAGTGATAATGGAAACGTACAGGGAGTTTACAGTGTAAACGTTAAAAGATAGTGAGTTTTTAAAGGGTAGGAAAGGGAAGAAGGTGGTGAGTGAGACGTGAGGGGGGTCGGGGTGCGGTGAAAGTGGATTATTGGACTTTTGAGTTTTGGAGGTTTAGGTTGTGGTGGTGAGGGAAGGAGGAGCGGACAGTCAGTCAGTCAGTCGCCGTTCATTCATTCATTCAACGGCGACGGACGGCGGTGCGGTGCAGCGCTGCAGCGCTGCAGCAGCGTCGCTGTACTTCGACATCGAAAGTCGTTGTCGTTGTCGTCTTCAAAAGTTTTTGCCGTTCGGCGTTCGTCGTTCGTCGTTCGTCGTTCGTCGTTCGTCGTTCGTCGCTCTTCGTTCGTCGTTCGTCGTTGATGATTGATGTTCGTTATTGATGATCCAAGTTCAAATAGGGTAATGCTCCTCCTCCTTCTCCTCCTGCGCTGCTGCTGCCGCTGCTGTTGGTCGTCGTCGTTGTCGTCATTTGTTCGTCGTCAATCGTCGCCTTGGTTACTGTACTCGTTCGCCGTCGTTTGTCACCGCGTGTTGGCGTCGTTGCAGGTTTTGTTCGTCGTCAATCGCCATCTTTGCTGTTGTGCGCCGGCGTTCGTTGTTGCTTGAAGTTTTTATGCGCTGTCATCGTCGTTTTGGTAGTGCTTCATAGTTGTTGGAGTGCTTCGTCGTTGTGAGTCTAGTTTGTATCAGATTCGTCGTCGAACAGCGCTGCGTGAGGGAGGCGGCTTGAGTCAAGGTCGAGAGAGCTTACAGCTCCTTTGCTTTCCGAGATAGACCGAAGCGACAAACACGATTCCTTGTGGGCGGTTTTGTGCTTCCAATATTTTGTGAGTTGCTTCGGGGGGCGCTGCTCCAGTGACGGCAATTCCTCATATATTGCACGCGTGGGGCTTAGCGAGGACTCCTCCGCTCTGTAAGTGGTCTTTGACGCGGCATTCCCGCAAAGTGACTGCTGGCAATGACGAGGTTATAAGCGCACTCATCGCACGGTGGCGGTGCCTCTGACAGATACAATGCCCGCTGGTCGTAGGAGAGGGCCACTGTACCAGTTTAGTTTTCACAGCTTTGCTATCTGTCTGATTCTATGCTTTAGAACGTCGTTTGCGTGCTTGGATTGCGATGGAAACGACTGCTCCGGAGCGTCTGCATTGATTGGGGATGGGCACTGCGACGATGGCGATCACGGCGCGTTCAACTTTCGTTGCGCAACACACAATGACGACGGTGGCGATTGCGCTCACCGACCACGCGCGCTCGTGGAAGCCACAACCACGGTCATGACGACCACGGAAGCATGTGGAGTCGATTGTGATGGTACCTTTTGCGATGGATTCGCGAGCTGGATTGGAGATGAGATCTGCGACGACGGGACTTGCGATGTCATGAACTTCATGTGCGCTGAGTTCGGTTACGATGGAGGGGACTGTGACCTCATTGCCCTTCCTGCCTGCTCCACAACATCGACTACCACAACAACGACGACTACCACAACAACGACAACGACGACTACGACGACAACGACGACTACGACAACGACGACTACTACGACGACGACGGTTGATCCAGGAGCTTGCATCGACTGCGACGGTGTCAATTGCGATGCCTATCTCAGTTGGATTGGCGACACTATTTGTGACGATGGCACATGCGATGCCGTTAACTACATGTGCGAAAAGTTCAACTACGACGAAAACGACTGTGACGGAGAAACGTTGCCTCTGTGCACGTCAACGACGACGACGACGACAACGACAACTACAACGACGACAACTACAACGACGACAACAACGACAACAACACCGCCACCAACTACTCAAGCGTGTGTCGATTGCGTCGGCTCAAACTGTGCTCCCTATGTGGCTTGGATCGGTGATGGCATTTGTGATGATGGATCGTGTGACATCATGGACTTTATGTGCGTCGAGCACAATTACGACGACGGGGATTGCGATGCCATCCCTTTGCCGGCATGTGCGACGACGACGACGACGACAACGACGACGACGACGACAACAACAACATGGACAACGACGACGATGACGACGACCACGACAACGACGACGCCCACAACTACAACTACGACAGCTACGACAATTACAACGACGACAACTACAACGACGACGACGACGACGACGACAACAACGACGACAACAACAACCACTACAACGCCGACGCCGACGACAACAACCACCCCAGCAACGACTACGACTACGTCGACAACAACGACGACGACGACAACAACAACCACCGCCACGACGACTACGACACCCCTTGCAACATCAGCAATCGTGACCACGTCAAACTCACACTGTTCACAAGCATTGGACACTGTGAACGTCACCTTCAGTGACCAACGTGCAATTGCTGGTCAACAATGCGACAGTTTGACCGATGTCGAAGAGTTCAACGAGCAGTTCTTGGTGTTCGTCGATGATCAAGCAGGTTTCTCTATCACAACTTGCGCTGTAGAAACATTTTGTGGTGGTGTCGACGTCGTGTTGTACTTTGACGGGTCCGACGGCAAAGTGGAGCGGCGAGCAGTCTTCGACGCTCTCAGCGCGAGCTTGCACGAAGATAGTGCCGTCGACTTTGAATTTGTGTACATTCCGCCCGCAAGCCTTCGAAGAAAATTGCGGGAGACTCTCACATTCCGTTTTCAACTGCAAGGCTTCCAATCTTCAACAACCACGACGACAGTCACAACGCCACAGCAAACAACAACTCTGCCAACGACGATTGCAACGACGACCGCAGCCAGCCAGAATCCTTCAACAACAGCAACAACCACAACCACGTCACTCACTCGCCTTTCAACGACCTTAAATGCATGGACGTCCGAAGACCCAGGCTATTCTGCGCCCAACACCGGCGGTGGTGACGACGATGGTCAAATGGTTATTATTGCTGCAGTAGTGACTGTGATCGTTGTTGTGGGCATCGTCGTTGCAGTGGTAATGGTTGTTGTGCAAGCGAAGAAGAAACAGAAGCCATCGTTGGAGAAAGTGGCTCCAATGGCAGCGTCGAAACAATCTCCAATGGCAGCGTCGAAACAATCTCGACCACAATCTGTCAAGCGTGGCAAAACTCTTCGTCGAAAGAGTACATTGAACCGAACCCGTACTCAAGGAGCCAGTGAGCGAATGAAACGCTTGAAGTCACAAGCATCCATGGCCACCATGGCTCGGCTCGGTCGTGACAGTGATTCAGAATCCGCAGATGAGGCAGATTCGAGAAATAGCAGCTCACGCAGTCTTCACAGTCGCAACAACAGCTCAGGAAGTGTAGGCGGCGTTGGGGAGGACGGGACAAGCAAGCGGCCACAGCGAGTGCCTCAGCGCAAGCCGAAGGGCGCTCAGGGAACGAAGTTGAGTCGCAAGATGAGTCGCAAGATGAGTCGCAAGATGAGTCGCAAAATGAGCCGCAAGACGTTGAACAGGAAGATGAGTAGGAAGATGAGTAGGGCGGACGGGCTAGGTATGAGTCGACTTGAGCGTCGTCGAATGCGCGCGAAAGCGAAGCGCTTGGGTGGAAAGGGAGCCAGAGGAAGTTCTAATGAACAAAAACCAAAGCTGTCCAAAAAGCTCTCCTCACAAGCGAAGGCATTGCAGAAGCGACTCTCGCGAGGGGAGGATTCACTGAAAACGAATGGTGAATCTGAAATTGTCCGTGTCGAGTCGAAGAATGATCCGGCAAGGATCCTATAGGTTCTGGTTCAGCCCACGTGTTACAATAAACTCAAGTTATGAATTCAAATTTCTATGCTGTTTCTATGATTCTGTTCGACGGCCCAATGAGGACCCGGTGATACGTTGTGTCGTGGGTTCGGCCACAACTTCTGGCGTTCTGGTTCTGGTGCTCACATAGCTCCGGGATTGCCAGTTGAAACTAACCCTTCCGCGGTCTTGAACAGATTGATGGGGCTACTTCCATCAGTGACCATGTACCCTTGCAAGCCAAGACCTTCCAGCAGTTTCGCTTGCATCTCCGGCCTAAGATATTTGCAATGTCAATCGGTGAGTCCATGAGTGTAGCGCATCGGTACGGTGTGAGCGAAACGTACCCTGCGCGAGCAATTGCCTCGAGAGTTTCGGCGCCGATGGACTCAACAATTCTTTTGAATTTGCTGGCTTCAATTTCAGATAGCGTGTGCTTCCGCTCCAGCTCCAGCTGATTCTCTTTTTCGATCGCCTGCGAACGAAGCATTGGTATTATTTGGGGAAATCTGCGAGCGCGGCATCGCACGCAATGTGCCGCTACTCACTTTGATATCCGCCTCTTGCTGAGCTTGCATGATTTCAAGCTCAACGCTCGTTGCAATTTTCATGGCGTCGGCCTCAGCCTGAGCAATGGCGACGGCGCACTGATTCATTACTTCTTCTGCTTTGGCGACACCTCGTGCCAAGGACCCTGTTGCGGAATGTTGTATAAAAACTATGTGATTCACCGTCGACAATGCATGCCAAAAGGCAAACGAGAGGGTATGGCCATACCTGCTTCGCCTCTTTGCTGGATAGCCATACTTTCCGTTTCGCGGCGAATAAGCTCCTTGCGGAATGCTTCCGCGTCGGCTTTGTTTTTCAGACGCTGCGTTGTAAGTGCACCCTTGGCAATTTCTTCTTCTTCATCAGCCTGCATTGACGGACCACACAAGCACGAACTGTAACTGCTCCGTGACAACGATGTACGAATGTGCCCAGATGAGACGTACCTGATGCTGCGACTCCGCCTCTTGCGACTTTGTCGTAATTTCGATTGCTAATGTCACAGACTTCTGCAAGGACTCACGCGTCTGCGCATCGACCGGCTCCACGGATTGAACATCAACGTTGGTGATGACCAATCTACAACAGCAACCACCATTAGTCTTGGAGTGTCTTGTTGGCAGGCAGTAGCAGGGAGTTGGCGCACTTATTCTGTGGAAACAGTAGCCGTTCTTTGGGTTTGACAGCAACGTCTTGACCCGCCGCGCGCGCGGCTTCTTCAGCTTTGGTGTCACGGCCCATCACAGCAAGCCGAATCAGTGTGGCGGAGTGCTTGTGGAAATTGTCAAATGTCGACGATGCAACCGCTCCGCGGATTCGTGACGCCATGGCCTTTGATGTCAGGGTATTGCAAACATCACATATCGTGTGGCATACAGTTGAAGTGACGTCGATTTGGCGAGCAACGATCAGACAGCGCAATGCACACCTTGCAAGCGTCGCCAACGAAGTCGCGCACTGTGAAGACGCACTGAGCAGCTTCGGGATCGCTTCGATCGATATCAAAGTGCCAGTTGTACCTTAACGATTTTGTGCAAAAACAAAATTGCATCAATACCAACACTTTGGCAGTGGCCAAACAGGTTGGGGACGTACGATAGCTTCAGTTTCAAGCGCGCGTGGTCGCTCGTTTCGACCGCAATTTCATCGGTCATGAACTTTGGCCCCAGTCGCAGTGCAATGACCGACACCTGCAAAACGGTCGTTTCAATGAGGATAGGTCGCCGTATTTCGAAGCATTGGACTCAACAGGAGCAACACATACCTTGTTCGGTATCTTGGGAGTGCCACCACTCAAGCGCATAACAGTGAACTGCTCTTCGGGACCCAGCATGACCAATGCTGGTCCGACCAGGACTCGTGATCGTTTGCTTTGGTAGTTGTACACTTGCACGACATGGCCTGCCTTAACATTGAAAGTCACGACTCGACTTGGGTCACGCTTGGCCCCTGCTCCGCCCTGCTTTTGCAGAAGGAGCTCCACTTCTTTAGACAATTGCTTTTCCCAAAGCACTTCTCGCGGCGCAAGCATGTAGGTGTGCCCAACCACCGATCGGATTTTGCCAGTCTAACACGCATGCAAGCAAACCATGGTGAATGGTGCGATCTCCAACGCTGACACCAGCACCACATTGGCACGAGGCGACCCAAACCTGTGTATCTCTGACGTAGATTCCTTCCGTGTCGGTGAGGGGGATTGATTGACGCTTTTCAACGACTTCAACCTGCGGTAGTAAGTACGAGGTGACGTTTGGAGACATTCTGATTCAAAATAGCGCGCATTCTGTATAAACCTGGACCCCAGGAGTGTAGTCGCAAGGACCGTACACCATCCACAAATCGCCCGGAATGCGCTCGATACCCTTCCAATCTTTTCGAGACTATCGCACAGTGATGCGGAACGTGAGTATTGTAACTCTGGCGTCAGACATACTTTGCTTATAACCAACCTCATCTTTCTCAGGGATACGCAGCAAATCAGGGTGGGTTGTATCGAGAAATGCTTCCGTGCTTCGCAGAAGCAGGGCATCATGGTCCTACAACAATGACACGGAAAGCCTGGAGTAAGGGTCTAATTGTGAGAGACGGGTATCCAGGGCACTCACCTGCAGAATGTGAACGTTCTCGATGCCATTTCTCAACCTTTCACCGGGCTGGAGGAAGAAGCTACAAACCCCGGATCGAAGAATGCAAGATCCGAGCTTCTGCTCACCTTTGACGACCGGATCTTCGACAACACAAAACTGTCGGTCGGTGAGTGTTTGAAGGGGCACAAGACCGACTTCAACCTCAAACACATCGCAGATGTGCGACGGGGAGATTTCACTTGTAACGAGCCACTCTTCCCCGGCTTTGTGTCGCTGGCCGTAAATATCCGTGAACGTTTTCAGGGCACGAAGATGAAGGGCAACGTCGTGCGACAGCACCTTCGCGTGCTCAAATCCGATGATTTCTTCGTGAACCGATGGCAAGTAGGCTCCAGCAGCACGGATTAACCACTCTTCTCCACTGCGGCGTTTCTGGCCTTGGGCGTCGACGCATTCGCGACGCGCGCGGAGCTTCAGAGCTTGAGACGGCTGGATTATTTGCGCTTCAATTGTGTCCTTGACTTCCACCTCCACAGCAGGGATGTAAGTCGCTGGACCCTTGAACAGCCATTCTTCACCGGCTTGATAGTGGGCCTCGCCCTCAGTGTAGGGGCGCAGTGCTTGAAGAACGAGAGCTTGGTCGGCGGCAACGACGGTGAGAGGCTTGATGGCCCCGGCTTCCTCTCCTGGATAGAGGGGGAATGGTGTGGGAAACTTTTCAGCTGTTCGAATTTCGCGGTCGCCGAATCGAACCTTCACTTGGTCATATTCATCGATGACGAGCTCACCCTTGTCATCTCGAAGCGCAGGGCTGTCAATCTCGATGTAGTGCTGAGGAGGGAGAACGATCATCCGCTTCGGCTCACGGAACAAAATTTTCTCATGTTCTTGCTTTGTAAATGTCGCCGGACCGACAACTACCCTACGGCAATGGGTGTTATTGTCGAGCACGTGGATATAAGTCAACGGAGCAAGCCTGATGACTTCTTCCCGCGACTTTTTGGAACTCCGTGGAGCACGAACAGGTGGAAGTCCATCGGAGGACATGGTGATAGAGTTTGGATTCAAATAAAGAGGGGTTGTGAGGACAGGGCTGAGAAAATCGGGAAACAAAAATCGATACAATAATCCAGGAAGAACAACTTTCGACGAAGGAAACGCATTGCGCCAGGGCCGCTGTTCGATTGATGCTGGGTGTCGCGTCAACGCATTCGTACTTCATGCGATCACTCGCACGAGCGCGTGTGCACCTCCGTTGATGCAACTGAACTCTGCACTGCGCACTGTTGCGATGGTTTCGCACCAGCGGATGCCAGCTCGAGGTACTTTTGACATACTCGGCTGGCCACGTGTTTGCTGGCTGGACCACGTACACGGGGCACAAGCCTTCTGCTGCAACACACGGGTCTTCTCACACTTCGCACTCGCCACTGGTCTCGTGCATCAGCACTGATCGTGCTCATGCGCGCAAAGCAGGCGAACGCGCACCGACAACGCACTGTTTCATTACAGCAAGACAGTGGGTGCATTAAGACATTTGGGCAAGGACACGACACAGTGACATTGGCAGCAGCGCACGTTGCGCAGCGCACGCACCGGAACCCGCATCTCAGCCACCGCGCCACACCGCATCAAACTTCGTGCACAGTCGCCACAAGTCCGCGTCAAACACTCACCGACAGTGAGGTTAGAAGAAGTGAAACACAAAACAAACAAAGAGCACCTCCTCACGATGAGCTCGGCTCAGCAAACAAGCAAGCAAACGCACTCCAAGCACAGCAAAGCAACAACCCACCGACCCACCGCACACACGCAACAACCAAGCAACCACAACAAAAGAAACGCGCAACGCGCAACGCGCAACGCGCAACGGTGCGCCACTGCAGCAACGCACAGCAACGAACGAACGAATCCATTTGATCGATCTCCGATCATCGATCATCAGCGACGAACGACCTCCCCAGCAAGCGACTCACTCACTCACTCACTCACTCACTCACTGTCAGTCACTGCCAGTCACTGTGCACTGTGCACTGTTCGCTGTTAGTTTTGGACTCTTTTTCTCTTTCGTTGTGGTTTGGTGGTTGGTGGTTTCCACGCACTCACAAACTCACAAACTCGCTCATTCACTCATTCAAAATGGAATATACAGTTATTCATTCGGGTATTTGTTATACTTACTGAACGCGAGTTTCATTATGGATTATAGAGTACTGTTGTGTTGGTATCTTCAAAGACTATGAAACGATCGCAGCGTCGCAGCGTCGCAGCGCTGCAGCACTGTTCAGCACTTCCACAATTCATTCAACGCAGGCGAAATGACTCTTGCAAAAGTGCAAAAACAAGTGACATCGAGGAACTCTTAAAATAATATTCGTCACATTACTACTAATAACAGTGAACTAAACTTTCAACATAAAACACAGAATCAACATGACAGTACAAAATACGAAGCTTTAAATTACGAAATTTGACCTTCTTGGGGTTGGTTTGGTGGAGTGGGACAACCTTCGTGACTTCGTGGCTCGCTTACTGCCACGCCGACGCTGCGTTGTGACGACCGGCTGCACCAGGACTAAGATTTCATGCACTACGATACGATGCGAGTTGATGCGAATTGAATTGATGCGAATTGAATTGATGCGAATTGAATTGATGCGAATTGAATTGAGTTGATGCGAATTGAATTGATGCGATGCGGATCGATGCGATGCGAATTGAATTGATGCGAATTGAATTGATGCGAATTGAATTGATGCGATGCGGATCGATGCGATGTGGATCGAAATGATTCTATGCGAATTGATGCGATGCGAATTGATGCGATGCGAATTGATGCGATGCGAATTGATGCGATGCGAATTGATGCGATTCTATGCGAATTGATGCGATGCGAACTGATGGGAATTGATGCGATGCGGACTGATGCGATGCAATGCAAGGCCCGTGGTGTGATGCGGTGTTGATGTAGATGTTGATGTTTGTGTGGGTGTGATGTTGATGTGGACGGTGATGAGGATGTTGAACATGATATGTGCTGCGATGTGACATGCTGTGATTTGCTACCATTGAATTCAATCGACTTGGATGTGAACGCGAATTGAAATTGTGAGTTGAATTCAATGTGGATGTGAGTATGGGTGACAGACGATGCACGTTCGACGATTCTTGTTTTAATTCTTTTATGACGCTGGTAAGCCGAGACAGGGCAGCAGATCACGCTTGTGGTGCCACTTAGTTGTCCATCCATTCCTGCCACGCGGCAGTAACCCATGGCGCAAATTCACGGTAAGTTGTGATGTTCGCGCCGCACCCTTCGGAATCCCAGTGCGCACCCGTGTCTGGGATGTTGTGGTTCATCTGGCACAAGATGCGGATGAGACCCTCTGCATGCTCATCGATAGGACGATCCAACTGGCGCTGAAGCTCATTGCTGGGTGGCGGGGGCACGTCGGGCAGGGTTTTCGGACAATCAGCATCACTTCGCAACTCGTCCGTGATGAGGTGCTCAAACGTGGCGGCCCAAGCATCGCGCTCGGTGAGCGGCCCGCCGATCTGAGGGAAGAGTTTGCGGAGAGTGGCCTGGGCACGCACGCGGCGCAGCACAAAGACACATGTCACTCTCTTTTCGTCCGCGGATGTGAGCAATAAAGATCATGTGTACGGGGACGGGGTCTAACGAACCGGCACCGATGATAGCTCATATTCCGAGGTGTTCGTTGGCTTTTGGGCATCAGGGGCCTCATGGACCAAGGTTCCTTTTGGAATCCACGGAGAAACAGCGATGGTAGGGATGCGCACACCGAGGCGTGTGTAGGGGAAACCTTCTTTGGTGCAAAGGCCTATGGGTCACATGCAGCAGGATATTCAGCTAACTATTGCGAACACAGCGACACACCTCGTGTTCCACACTCAGTGACGGTGTCGCTGGTGACGTACCGTCCGGGTTCGGCACCCCCGTTTGCGGCGGCGGCACATGATCGTAGAATCCGCCGTGCTCGTCGTAAGTAATGATGAGCAGAGTTTGGTTCCAGCGAGGCCCGTTGCGGAGTGCCTCGTACACATTCTTCATCCACCGTTCACCTTCCCGTACGGACGCGGTCGGGTGCTGATGATTGGCAAGGCCGTAGGTAGGATCCGACGAGGCGTTGGCGTTCGGGCTGATGCGGGGCTCCAAAAAGGTGAAATTCGACAGATTGCCGGACGCGGCGTCGGTGTAGAACTGGGCCATTGGCAAAATAAACGGCTTGCTGGTGTTTCTCTGAACGTCAGCCATGAAAATTGCCCATGCAAGGGAGTCTTCATAATACCTGGTACAGGCACATACACACATGCATCAATGCAATGGTGAATAAGAAACAGAATACCAGCGTGTGTGCAACGTGCAAAAGTCCGAATGCGCGTACATTCGCCAATCGAGGCCCTCTGTGTCCTGAAAGCTGCGCAGCACGGTCTTTTGTGGGAATCCACCTGGCGGGACGGCGTTTCCGGTGTCCGTCATTCCGTGTGCCGTGCCCGATAACACGAACTGACGATTCGGGTACGTGGATCCGGGATGCGCGGCGAAAAATCGATCAAACAATGCGTACTCTTTGGCCAAGGTAGTGATGATGGGCACTTTCTCCGGCGGCCACATTGTCATTTCGTTCGCGCCGTCTTTGCCTACACAAAAGCACAACAACATGGCGAACAAACACAAATTCACAGAGGCTTTTGTCGCGCACATGCTGTGCGCGACTCACCTTCAGAGACGGCACTCGCCACGAAACCCATCATTGAATTGTTTCCATCGGTCTGGGACATGTTTGTGCACGGAGAGTTGGGTGTTTTGTCATATTCGCAGAGGAAAATTCGCTCAGTGGTGGCCGCAAAAGAGTGGTTGGGATCGTAAGGGCAGTTATCCAATGCTTCGTCGTTGACGCACACTTGTTCAGTTTCGTTCGCGGCGAACGTTTTCGGGTTACACTCGTTGCCAGTCAGGCCGTCAACGCGCACGTCACCGAACGGTCCACCTCGAGTCATGAAGCCAAGCATGTGGTCAAACGCGCGGTTTTCCAGCATCATAACCACCACATTCTCAATCACCGGTTGGGATGTATCTGCGGGGAATGCAGCAGTTGCCGATAACGCCGACAGGCAGAGGGTTGGGAGTAGTTTCATATTTGCTTGCACAGATGAATATGCTTGATTTTACGACAAAATTAATTGGGCACGTTGAATAGCATGCCATAGAACGAACACGTCTTATCATTCGCAAGAACACACTCATGATCGTCATTGTCGACATTGTAAGAATGATTATGGCCGTCGTCAAGACCGTGATAGTCTTCATAATCACAATCGTTACCAGAAACAACAGCAGCGACAGAAGAACAAGATCAACAGCTGCAACAACTTCAGCGCGATGAGCAAGCAGGCTCAACAACATCTTCATCACGGCGACGATGGCAGAAACGCCGACCACAACAACTGTCACTACCACCGCCACCACGGCGAACAGCGACTGCGGGAGCAAAATGGACGCGACGACGGCGATAAGAATGAAGGATGGCAGAAAGAGGGTGAAGGCCACGACGAAGAAGAAGAAGAAGAAGAAGAAGAAGAAGATAGATGGGTAGATAGATCGTCATTCATCATCGACAACAACAACAACTTTTACAACAACAACTACACAACAACGACAACAACAAAAAGATACCACAACACCGCAACAACACCGCGAAACGTCCAAGGTCGAAGCTCTAAAGCCCGACGACGAGTAAGTATAATAACTATGAAAAGCCGAATACCACAAGTACAAAACTTAGTACCCAGTACTATTCTTTTCAGTATTACCACACAGTGTAACGGTTGTTACACACGCGGTATATGTACTGTTCACTTGGTACATCCTCCCCAGCCAGCGAGGGAAAACAGGCAGGCAGTCAATCAGTCAGATGGCGTGGCGGTTGTGGGGGTAAAACAGTGTTCAGACAGCGGGCGTTTCGCGTCGTCAGTTTTCATGACGAACAATGCAATGATGCAACGATGGACGGATCGATGGTAAAAAATGATGTGTACGGTTACAAACATAACTTCTGAATGTACTGTAATCCAGTTAACGAAACATTGATTCTTCAGAATTTCACGCAGTAGTGGGAGAACGACACACAACGCTTGTACATTATGAAAGTGAGTGAGTGAGTGAGTGACAGTGAGCGAATTCGGTGGACTGTGAGTGAGTGAGTGAGTGAGTGACTGGCCGGTCACTCTCCGCTGTCCGCAGTCCGCCGTCGCCGTCCGCCGTCGTCGTTGTCGTCGGACAACATACAATCAAAACAGCGTGTCACACCGTCACACAACACACAACGTCGTACCACCAACGACGACCGACGACCGACGACGACCGACGACCGTGGAAGTGTAGTGGAGTGGGACAGCAGATACACTAATGACTCTGACGGACTGACTGGTTGTCGTACTTGTGGACGTGTGGACCTATTTTTCTTATTACTTGTGGACGGTGTGGTGTGGTGTGGATACCAAAAAACACCACGCGAACCGCGATTATGGGTGGCCTGCATCAAGCAGCGTGTCACATTGACGACGGCGGCCGGCGACAGCGACGGCGGCCGGCGACAGCGACGGCGGCCGGCGAATTTGACGGTCACCGCAGGGACGCATGGCTGCCACTACCTCCTTGACGACGGTGGGAAGCACATTGGAGGAGCTGTAAGGAAAACACAGTCTGTCGACGCGAAGGTGAATGTGTGTCTCGCCTATGTGCCTGTTGGGGAGAGCAGTCTCAGTTGTGACGCGGCGGTGTGTGTGGCTCGACTGTGATGCACACACCAGTCCTTTTGCGAAACGAATGCTAAGTGTGGTGGAGTTAACGAAATGTCAGGCTTGAGAATACTGTGATTCATTGCTCCACCGAAGGGTGCCGTGCTTGGTCGCGACTTCGATTTTGGGTTGGTGGAAAAGTTGGCCGTATTTTGATCTGGTCCACGGTCTTCGTAGTACATTTAGGCAACTCGCCACACTGATCGTCAAGTGCGTTGCGAGCAGCAGCCTGCGGAGCCCAGAGCGTTGGCTTCGCAGCGCCGTGTTGTTCTTTAGCTGCGGCAATGGGCAATTCTCTCGAACGCGCAACTGGCGAGTACCTCACCGTGGATGAGGTCAAACAACTTCTCAGCGCCGAAGTTGAAGCTCTGGCCCAGGGCGGTAGTAAGTGGCACGCTCGCCTGTTGTTGTGTGTTTGATTCTGCTTGAAGGGAGAATCCTCCTTGCCCGGTCGAACGTCAATCGTCATGCTAACGTGTGCCCCGTGATTTCTGTTGTTCATGCAGAGATATCTCGTCAAGAGCTTCTACGTCGGTTCAGCAATACTACCTCTCCACCCAAGGTCAAACGTCGAGTCTCGTTCACGAATAGGGAGATCAAGGATGTTCTCGCGTTACACGGACTCCTCCCAGACGACATTCGTATCCGTGAGGTTATGCAAGCGTTTGACTCTGGGGACGGTACCGTCACGATGGAAGACTTCGAACACATCCGTGAGCACAGCGTGCTGATCAACCGTGCCTTGAGTGGCAATCTCGTGATTCCCGATTTCGAAGAGATGCGGGACGATATCCAGGAACTCTACGACTCGGTGAAGCACATCACGAGTGGCAAAAACGCCGATTACATTCCGCAGTTGTCGGAAAAGAACGTCAACCCCGACCAATTCGGCGTCAGTATTTGTAGCATTGACGGACAACGCTTCAACGTAGGGGACACGGAGGCACGCTTCGGGGTGCAGTCCTGCTGCAAAGCAATCTCCTATTGCATCGCACAAACTTTACATGGCGTCGAGAAAACACACGAGCATGTGGGCATGGAACCATCGGGGCGTCCCTTCAATGAGATGTGTCTCGACGAACGAGCCCACAATGCAGACTTGGAGCGCAAAAAACGCATGTCTGCCGATGCGGCAAAGAATTTTAAAGTGAGCCCCAAAATCCCACATAATCCCATGATCAACGCGGGTGCTATCATGGTGACGTCACTGCTCTATCGCGACCAAACTTTGGCCGACCGATTTGATTCGATCATGAAGGTGCGGGTGGATGTGAATTGAAATATTTACCTAATTTTCGTGCGCGACCGACCTGTTTCATTGTGGCCTGTAGGTTTGGGAGGAACTCGTTGGTGTCGACAAAGACTCATCCGCGGGGCTGAAGCCGTCATTCGCAAACTCTATGTTTCTGTCCGAGTCGGCAACAGCCGATCGCAACTTCTGTCTCGGATACATGATGCAAGAAGAAGGTGCTTTCATGCCTGGAACTGACCTCACAGAGACTCTGCAGCTTTACTTCATGATGTGTTCCATCGAATTCTCGTGTTCGATGCTGGCCGTTGTGGCTGCCACATTGGCCAATGGAGGCGTCAACCCCATGACGGGAAAGCGGGTCTTCGAGCAGCATGTTGTGCGTAACTGCTTGTCCTTAATGGCATCTTGCGGCATGTACGATTATTCTGGAGAGTTTGCATTCACCATGGGATTTCCAGCCAAGTCCGGCGTTGGCGGCGGAATTCTCATCGTTATTCCTGGCATCATGGGTATCTGCACTTTCTCGCCTCGGCTTGATGGGATTGGCAACAGTGTGCGCGGCGTTGCATTTTGTCATGCACTGGCTCAAAAGTACGCCTTCCACAACTACGATTCCCTTGTGACGTAAGTCTGGTGTGATACTCGAGCACATTGAATGTCAAATGGCTGTGTGCAGATCACTGTTTTTGAATTTCATTTATTCGACATGTGTGGTTCTTGCAGGGGGAAGAAAAAGAATCCCGCATCTGCATCTCACAAGTACACGAACGACCAACGCAGTCGCGGTTTAATGTGGGCCGCCAGTGAGAATAACCGAACACGTGCCATGCACCTCCTGCTCATGGGATGTGACATCAATGGCGCTGACTACGATGCCCGCACAGCTCTGCATTTGGCGGCCTCAAGCGGGCATCTGGACATGGTCAAATACCTCGTCGCAAATGGTGCTGATGTTGACCTTAAGGACCGTTTCAACAATACCCCCCTAGATGATGCCAAGCGCGAAAAGTTCCGTGACATTGTGGCATTTCTTGAGAAACGTCGCGGAGCGCAACCACTCCAAGGGCGCAATCCTTGCTTAATTGCTCTGGGGAGTCCTGACGGCCGATCCATCACCACCAACGCTGTCCTTGATGCCATAGAAAAGGTTGGGGTGGAGCGAAAGGACCAGCGGATCGTCAACGCCCTGAAAAAGTATCCTAAGGTTCGGCCGCGCAACATGCAACATCGTGTACACACACCATACCAACACCGGATCATTACAAGTTGCTGGATGTTGTCTGGCGTAGGTGCTGAATTGTGCTGGCTTCGATGATGTCTACGCCAATAGTAGTGTCGTCCGTCGTTGTCTGTCCGGAGAAGTTGTCATGAGAGATTTCGATGTGGTGAAGAAGCGTTTCGAGAACATCTACGATCGAGTGAAGGGTATGACGGCGGGTCGACGCGCGGAACTATCATTTATGCCTTTGTTAAAGAAGCATGACCGAGACAAGTGGGGCGTGGCTGTGTGTTCAGTGGATGGGCAACGGATCTTGCTGGGGGACGTCCACGAAAAATTTTGTGTACAAGCTTGCGCGAAACCAATCCTGTACTGCATCGCTTTGGAAGAAAACGGGTTTCAACGCGTCAACAAGCACATCGGCCGCGAACCGTCTGGCCGCCCCGTGAACGAGCTGATATTAGATCGACGGACAACACCAGCAATTCCACACAATCCATTTGTGAACGCTGGTTCTCTGATGGCATGTGCACTTGTGCAAGCTGATCTGCCCGACGCTGGGACTCGACTCCAGTTTTGTTTGCGAAAGTACTGGGAGCCGCTCAATGGAAACCGGGGCGAGTGCACTTACAATCACGAAAATTATGAAATGGAGTCTGCCACTGCCGACCGCAACCGCTGCTTGATGTACGTTGGCGTGATAAGCGAGCCGTGATGCCGCTGGTGGACCGAATTAACGTCCTGATTACATTGTATTGTAGGTACATGATGGCTGAGGCGGGATCGTATCCGCCCGAAATCCGTACTTCAGCAGACTTGTTGCAAAACCTTGAATTTTATCTCATGGTCTGCTCGATTCAGCAGGACGCAGATCAGCTCTCTATCGTGGCTGGAACATTAGCAAATGGCGGAGTGTACGTCCATGCCGCTGCGCACGAGCAAACGAGGACAAGCTTCAGCTCGTCGAATTCACTTCTGACAACGCGTCTCTGCTTGCTCTATTGCTTAGGTGCCCTGTGACTGGTGAACGAATTTTCAAGGAAGACACAGTTCGAGATTGTCTGTCTTTGATGTATTCTTGCGGCATGTACGATTACTCTGGCGAGTTTGCGTTCAAGATTGGGTTTCCGTCCAAATCAGGAGCAACTGGGGCAATGCTGATAGTTATTCCGAACAAGCTCGGTATTTGCACTTGGTCACCACCCCTTGACGGCAATGGCAACAGTGTTCGAGGCATTGAGTTCTGCACGTTGATGTCTCGAGAATTCAACTTTCATATTTACGATGCTGGGCTTCCCAGTGATAGCTACAAGATCGATCCTACGTTCCACAAAGGTGGTGACCAGGAGCGCCACCTGGGAACGCTCATCGAAGCGGCCTCCAAGGGGGATCTCCGAGCTGTTCGTTTGGCATTCAGTTTGAACGGCCCAGAGTTCATTAATCTAGGTGACTATGATTTAAGGACTGCATTACACCTCGCGTGTGAAGAAGGGCACATGAATATTGTTCGATTCATGGCTGCGAACGAACAGCTGGAGCTTGAACCGCGAGATCGATGGGGCATAACACCCTTGGACTACGCACGGAAAGCAGGATATGGCAAAATAGTGTTGGTTCTGCAAGCTGCTATCAATGCAAGGCAGAAGAAGGCAGGCGCCGCAGCGCAGAAGCGGTGACTGAACGCTCAATAAAACGCATGACGTCAACTGACTCTGCGTTGGTGTCCAAAAACTCACAAATTGTCAAGTGACCGCAGTAGATCTAGTGTAAACTTGGTTAAAACTTCAACTTCAAACTTTCTTTTGAGTGTGCACGTCGAAGCACGTCACTTCGAGGGGTGTAGTTCTGCGTCTAGCTTTTCGACCATGTCGTCAAACCAGTCAGCCCATTTGTCACCTTTGAAGACACGTCCCAAACTGTCTTCGACTGCGTCTTGAAATTCGTCAATTTCCATTGTCCCGTCGACGTCCTTGGCGACTGCTTTCCTTAGAATTTTCGTCATTTTCGCCAACAACTCTGGTGATGCGCTTTTTGGGTCCTTGGGAGCTGACAGAACGAAAACCAACCCAGTGAGGTCACAACAGCACCATCTACAAGTGGACAAGGAGTCGCAGGGGTACGTACTCTTCCCGCTCCAAGGATCAGATTTAGAGTCACTCGGTTTGTTCTTGTTCGATTTCTTGCCCTTGCTCTTCTCGTCGCTGTGGTCAGACTGGGCGTCATCTTCTTTGAAGTCCTCGATGGTGTCCGCAATCCACTCCACCCATTCCTTGGCTTCGAAAGAGTACTTCATCACTTTTGCGAGGTGTTTCCGCACTTGTACCTCTGACAACTGATTCAAGGCACAAGCAGGCGTTTTAAATGGCCGAAACCCCTTTCGTGACGACCATGTGACCGTGGCAATAACGTGCATGACATTTGCGGACGAACCTCTTCTCCTTTCTTAGCATTGTCGTAATGACGATCCATTTCGGCTTGGATTTCATCTTCGGCTTTGTCGATGAACTCATCAGAGCAAGTGTCGACGGAAGGGGCCGGACGTAACGCAGCAGATGCTTTGCCGGATGGAGTTGCGGTGGGAGCGTCGGCGTCGGCATCAGTTGCGTCGATGTCAGTCATCTGTAATTACATCACCATGTCAGCACACACACAGGCTTCACATGGACGGATAACAATTGCGGCCGTACCTCTTCCAGTCGGTCTATGGCGTCCTGAACACTGGCTTTCATCCACGTTTTCCACGGTTTTGCCGTGAAATCATTATTGTTGAATTTTTCAGCCACCTGCGCCCTAACTTGCTTCATGGTGATCATGCCGTCCTCGTCTTCTTCGACCACCTTGAAAATGAAATCAGTCAGCTTTTTCAGATACGCAGTATTGGACGCGTCGGGTCCACTGTTGTCGTGGTCCGGCTTCTTGGGAGCTGCCGGTTCTTCTCTGCGTGTTTCCTTCCGTTTTCGGCCATCTCTACTGTCGAAGCTGCCATCGCTTCCATCAAAGCTGTTGCCATCCCCGTCACCATTTTCCATTTCTTCAATCTTGTCGACGCATTCAGTCGCCGTTGTTTTGAACCATTGCTTCCATTCAGAGTTGTTCAGTTTTTCCTCCTGCATTGTGCCACTCAAGTAAATGTCGACGCCACAGTCGTGTGTAAGGCATCAATTCCGAACAGCGTACCGGGTTGGCTGCTAACTTTTCTGCTATTGCGTACCGCAACTTCTTGGTTGTGAGTACACCCTCTTCATCCTTGAGCAGGAGATCGTAACTGAGTGCACAAGCGAAGCGTAAATAAAACGATTGCATCTCGGTTGGCGCACCAGTTGTCGGCAAGACGATTGTGGAACAAGCACCAAGACATACATGAGATCCCGCGCTGCTTTTAAGCTTTCAGCCGTAGACGCGGCCGGCGTTCTTTCGAGCTTGGCGATTGCTGGTGCCTTACGCGGTGAGGGTGAGGCCACTGGAACGGCGGACTGCCTGTTGTCAGGCAGGCCAGCGTCGTCCCCTTCCATCTCGTCGAGTGCATCCTCAGTTTGCGTCTTGAACCACTTCTTCCACGCTGTCGAGCCGTACGTTTGTTTTACTTTGTCACACACGTTCAGCCTCACCTGCACATCCGACATATTCTGCGATTAGATACAGTACAGTCAATAGATCACGAGTCATAACCAGGAACACACTGTTTTGAAAGACAGAGGGGCATCTGGGTCCACTTCTAACTCGCTGCGGATGTGTGCAGCAAGTTGCTTCCGGTGCGCATCAGTCAAGTCGTCCGGGGCAGCTGCAGGCGGGAACACCAATTTCTTCTGCCTGGAGGGGCTCGCAGCACCTTGCTCCGTTGGTCTGGTCACATGCGCAGAATCAATACCAGGGTGTGCGAAAGGTGCGCAAAAGAAGTCATCCTCCAACTCACCTCTTCGCAGACAACTTTGTATCTGTGGACGCGGCGGCATCACCATCAGCGTCATCCCAGCTGTCATCTTCATCCTGACACCCCACATAGATGGCGTCAATGACTTGGCAACACATGCAAAAGTGCGGCCACTATCAGTACCTCATCACTTTGTGCTGCAGCTCGCTCTTTCTCTTTTGCAGCCGATAGGCGCTCTTTCTCAGCTTGATCTTTCTCATCTTGTTCTCGTTTATCTTCAATTTCATCGAGGCACTTCTCAGCCTTTGCTTTGAACCATTTCTTCCATGCCGACGAACTATACGTGGCGGGGCCTCCAGGTACCCGTGCGCACAAATCAAGCCGCAACTGGAAATGCAAACCAAGAATATGAGAAGATAGTGCTAGTACTACGACAGTGATTACGCGGAGGACAACACATTCGACAAATACCTGCTTAAAAGAAACTGTTCCTGATACATCTGCTTCCAGGATGGCATAACTGCATGGCACACACAAAGTGTAAAGAGGACACTGCAATTGTTTAAAAGGCAGGGCAGGGCACAGCCAACTGACATTTCGCGTTCAAGGAATGACAATTGACTTTTGGTAAGCTGTGACGGGTCTGTGGCATGCAAGGGAAATGCATCGTTGGCACCGGCGTTTGCACCCCCGTCTTCGCTGTCGTCCCAGCTATCACCCTCTTCGTCGACATCATTTTTTGCTGGGCTCGGCTGCCCCTGAGGCGCAGATGGCTGCTTGTTGCTGCTGGGTGCTTTCTTTGGCGATGTCGAGTGCATTGCTGCAGTTGAGGACTTGTCGGCATCCCCGGAGCCGCCGTCGCCGTCCGCGTCCCAGCTGTCTTCGTCAGCAAACTCTTCACCTGGTGGATCCTTGACGCGCGGCAACGATGGTGTGGGCGTGGACGAGACTAAGTCAGGCTTCACGTCTGGAGCAGTTGCAGCTGCTGGCGGCGCTGCAGACTCATCATCGGCTTCTAGTGCTTCAATCTTTTCGATACAAGTTTCAGCTGTCGCCTTAAACCACCGCTTCCATTCGCTTGAATCATATGTCACGTCAAAATGAGCACATGTTTGCAGCCGAACATCTTTAAAAGAGAGTGTCCCCTCCTCGTCAGCTTCTAACAGTTGATAAATCTTGGCCTCAAGCTTTGATCGATCACTCGCCGACAAATCCGTCGGCGTGTCAGTGGTAGGGAGTGACGGAACGCTGTTGTTCGGTCCAAGTGATGGTGCGGCATTCTGCTCAGGCTGTGACTGGGATTGCGACGATGCAGACATAGCCGGTGCCGGTGCTGGTGTGGACAAGCGTGGACCAGGAGTGGACTGTTTGTGCGGGAATGCGGCAGCTGCAGCGCCGAGAGCTCGAGGGGACGATGGTAACCTTGTCGTCGGAATGGCGGTGGGCACTGCCGCAGGTCCAGATGTGTGCGTGATTCGGGCTTGTTCAGCTGCTCGGAGTTGCGTGTTCAATGACCTGGCCGTGTCAAGCTCTCTCTGTAGAGATGTCACGTGCAACTGGACAAAGGCAGAGTGCACAACAAAGTTAATGGGGTGACAGCTAACGATCAAGCGGAGGTGGCATTGGAACCTACAACACGTACCTGCAGTGTCTTGATTTCAAGTTCCGCGGCTGCCAGCTTCTCGGCACCAATTCTCTCTGCGGTGTCGGCGGCAGCGCGATCACTTCTATTTTGAGCTCTGAGCTCCTCTATTTGATCCAACAGTTCGCGGTTAGACTTTTCAAACCGTTCTCGAAGCTGAGATGACGTTGAATCTGCAATTTGCATTCCACTTTCTCGCAACGTTGCTACTTCACGGATATGTTTCAGTTGTTCCTCTTCCAACGCTGCTCGACTGGCAGCAAGCTTTTTCTCAGCGACTGCAGCTCGTTCCGATGACTTTCGCCTCTCCGCCTCGAGGTCAGCGCGCACGGTTTCGACTTCCTTTTGCAGCGACGCCACTGTTCCTTTTAGTGACGCCTCTTTCTGCTTGAGACCTTCAAGGTCAAATGCCAGTCGTTGGTTTTCGAGTGAGAGTCCTTGGCGCTGTTCGCTATTTTCTTTGTTTGTTTCCTCTGCGTCCATCTTGAGCTGGTCAAGTCGAGCTTGCAGCTTATCAGCACGGTCGGAGTGTTCTCGTACTGCAGACTTCAAGGCACAGAAACACAAAATGTTACATGTTTGTCCGAAGTAACTTGGCGAGCAGTTTTAATTCCGCAACACAACACAGTTTCCAACGCACCTCCAACGCCAGATTCTGTTCTCGACTCAATTTCAGACGTTGCTGCAAGTCTAACACTCTGGATGACTCGTCATGAAGCGCTTCGGCAGTAGCACGATCACGGCTCTTCGCTTGAGATAGTTGCTCCCTCAGTTCGGCAGTTTCTTCTTCGTGGGCGCGCTTCATTTCCTTCAGCTGATTTGCTCGGCGCTCAAGTGTGTCGTCCATGATTTTGAGCTCTTCTTGCAACTCTACCTCCGTTTGGTGCGATCTTGTGTTGCGGGCAGCAGATTCTCTTTGCAATAGCTGTAATTGGCTCGAGGCACTCTCTGCGCGCTGCTTCGCCTGTAAAGCGCATTGGAGTTGTAGTGAGCAACTCGAACACGCGGAGACACCTATTTTGGCGGAGCAAACGCACTGTGAATAATTCGTCTTTCGCCGCGAGTGCTGCTTCATTTGCTGCCTGGAGCTCACGATCCATGTGTGAAATTTTGACTTCGTGCTGCTGCTTCAAATTCGCAATGTCCAGTTGAAGGTTTGCGTTCTTGTCGCGGAGGGTACGTTCAGTCTACACCAACAGCGCCGAAGCAGACGTGGTGATTTGGGCACTTGTGCACGAGCGTCGGTGTTCACTGGAGGCCATCGCTTACCTGGTCTCGCTGGTCCGCTTCGCGTCGCGCTCTCGACTCAAACTCTGATAACTCGTGTTCTCTTTGAGCGAGAGCGGCACGCAGTCGGTCAGCTTGCTTCGATTTGGCTTCCTCGACCTGCAGTTGGTGCTGCATCTGGGTCATCTTGTGGTTGACGGCCTCGATTTCAACAGCGATGGTCGTCTTGGCGTATTCCTCTCTTGCTTTTGCGTTGGCGAGGTTCCTTCTTAAATCCTCGATTTCACGACTCATCTCTTCTTCGGCCAGCCCACGCAGCTTCCGCTGTTCTAACTGCTGTTGAAGGCTGCGTACACGCTCATTCAAATGATGCATGGAGGTCACATCAGACGTGACTCGTTGCTGCAGTTCAGCTTGTGCGTCCTCAAGAGCTGTGTTGGTGCTCCGCAGTGCCTGGTTTTCACGCCGAGATCTTGCAAGTTCTGCTCGCAAATTTGCTAGTTCCGGCGATTCTGCAGCTCTTTGGAGGTCATCTTCCGCTTGTGCAACAATACCTTTCATGTCGGCCACCTGCATGGAAGTGAGGATGTCGCACCGTGAGCAAACTTGCGGCATACTGCGACGAGATACCGGGCCTCTCACCTGTCTTTTCAGTTCGGCATCTCGCTTTTTCAGCCTATCGATTTCTACGCGCTGCTCGTCTACTTTCTCTTTCCATTCGTCGCAGTCGCGAGCCTTTTGCTCAAAATTGGCCTCTAAGCGCTTGATTTTGTCCTTCCACTTCAAGTCTGCAATGCTACTTTTCCCGCGAAGAGCTTCCACCTGAACGACACGATGACAAGCGCATCAGCCAACGACATTCGTTTGTTCATGGTACAGTACAGAAATGTCGGGCGGCGTTCCCACAGGCAATTCAATTGCCGTGCAGGGACCTACCTCCGCGGCGTATTCTTGTGCTTGTTGTTGTAGCGCGAATATAGTCTGATCCTTTGCTTGCAAATCCCGCTCGGCCATCCCTAAGGCTCTTGATTGGACGCCTTGAGACAGGTTCGAGTGCTGGGTCTGGGAACGGGCCAGCTGCTCTTCCAAGGATCGGACCTTGCTCTCCCATTCACGTATCAGGTGGTACGGAGTCGAATCGCTGGAACCGCCCAGTTGTGCAACCCCACTTGCCTCGACTGCTCGTCGGATGTTGGCTGAGCGTTGCAAACCGTCCTTGAACGCTGCACCTGCAGCCTCTTTTTGCTCAGCTTCTCTGTTTTCTTTGAGACGAGCAAAAGCAGAGTCGAAGCTGTCCGCCATCGCCGCGGATGTTCCGTATGTCGCGCGGGGCACCGAGGACATGTTGAACGTTGGCTGTCCATGGGATCGCATGCGCGCATTGCGGAACGACGCGTACCCCCCGATCGATGACCCCAATCCGCTGGTGCCACCTCTTGGCAGCCGGATCGAATTCACGGCGGTTTCGTATTTCATCCTCTCATTGAGTCTCATGGTAACCGGGCACCAAAACGAACAGTTGCGTGGACCCGGCTACCACGAACCGCCTCAATGCGGTTGAACGGGCGTGGTTGTGCGCTCGCAACCAAGTGTGATGGACGGGCGACAAACCACCTAAAATATATTTCCCTGCAAAAAAACTTTACAGTCTCCATATCATGCCTCAAGGTATCGTCCCCTGCGCTCCTTGTCACGAAGTAGCCGGGGTTCGGAAGTGCAATCGAGCAATCGAGCAATCGAGCAATCGAGCAAGCGAGCAGGCGAGCGATTACCCAACACACCCAGTGGTAGCCCCAACGAAGCAAACATGAGTGAGCACGCAAGGCAAACAAGAACGCGAGCGTGCACGCATGCACACATACATGCAGGGCATCCACAAAAACTCTTTTGCTTCCTGTCAGTTGACTGAAACGGAACGCCAGTTAGTTGTAGTAAGTAAGTAGACAAAGCAACGCTGCAGTCAGTCGTAAGTAATGCATGCAGGTGGTACAGTAAGTGTGCGCAATCTGGAGAACCCTAACTGGCGCCGTTCGTTCGTTCGGGCGTGTCATCACGCGTGTTGACGACGAACGTCGTTGTGTCGTTGTCGTCGTCGTTGTTGTTGTCGTTCGTCGTTGTCATCATCGTCGTCGTCGTTGTGTTCGGAGCAGCAGCAGCAACAGCGCTGAAGCGAAGCTGCCGTGAGTTCACTGCTCCCAAATATGACGTACTGTATACATGGCTACTAACTAAAAAAACAAAATCACAACCCCGCACTGCGACGCCACTGCATAAAATAGTAAAATTCGATAACATACCTATACAGTTGTAAAAAAGTGCAAACGCCGCTCACCGATCGCCGCCACTTCGCAACTGTCACTCACTCCACAGTCACCCACAGTCACCCACAGTCACTCACAGTGAAATTCGGTCAGTTGACCGTTCATTCATTCTCACTACCACTCACTGTCGCGTATATTGTACAGGCTAAACTGATACACGGTTCATTCGATAGAAGGATAATCTTCCGAAATCACCTCGCAATCAAGTAGGCATTGTGGGGCTGACTGGGCGTCCACAAACCACAATATACCGTCTGTGGATACATACCTCCGTCCCTTTACTACACACAAAGGCTAGATTCAGTGAGTGTAAAGTATCCTCAACAAGGACACGTCGTAATCAGCGGTGGATGTCGGAAGCAGACAGTGACGAGGGGTGTTAGGCGGCGCATCCTCAAACACTCAAACATCGCGCAAGAGGGTCACTGACGCGAACAGCAGCTGACACACCCGTGGCTCACGAGCGAACAGTGCCGGACGGGCGGACGGACGGACGGTGAGTGAGTGAGTGGCAGTGACACATACAGTACAGTACTGAGTACTGAGTGTACATACATTCGTTCTTCAGGGGCGGTGAGTGACGAGTGGGAAGGTGGGAAGGTGGGTTTGTGGGTTTGTGTCATTCTGGAGTGGATCTAGTGACAGACTTGACTCACTCGTTCCCTGCCAGGCACTCAAACTCAGTCATTCAGTTAGTCATTCAGTCAGTCAGAATGAATGAATCATGAATCATGGATGAATCAAGCAAGAATCAAGCAAGCAATCCGGAAACCAACACTGAACAGTCAGTCCATTCGTCATCTGTTCGTGCCGTCATCCATCTCAGCAAGCAAGTTCGGCCAGCTGACGGACTGACTGACTGACTGACTGACTGTGGAACCGACTGACTGACTGACTGACAGTGTGACTGACTGACTGACTGACTGACTGTGCCAGAAAACCAACGAACCAACGAACCAACTAACGAACCCATCCACTCATCAGCTGTTGCCACTCACTCCCACTCCCACTCACGCCCACTCCCACGCCCACCCACGCCGACTCACTCCAATCATGCAGATGCCGCCGCTGACCGACCGACCGACCGACCGACCGACCGGCTGCTGTGGGCTGTGGGCTGTGGGCGTGGGCGTGGGCGTGGGAGTTAGTTGGCTGGACGCACAGCACAATGTCACTGACTGAACCACGCCCCACGCCCCCACGTACACGCGCCCCCTCCCACGCCCACACGACCACTTAATATGCGCAGATAGCACTTACATCGGTCGGGTTAGTCAGTTCGTAAAGGTATGTTCACTGTCATAGAGGGAAATGTAGAATGATCATGGGTGAGTAATACGAAGTACGACACCTCAATGGCCATACAGAGTACTGTACTGCCCCGCCACTCAGCTGATGTGTGTAATGTGTGTAATGTGTGTGGGGGAGGGGGGGAAGGTGACGTTTGTTCGTTCAAGTTCGTTCGTTCGTTGGCGGGTGACCATGTCGCCCAGTAAACGGGTGGCGGCTGCCGCTCACTTTGATCGCTCACTTTGATCGCTCACTTTGTTGAGGAGCGACTGCGGGTGGACTGCGATAACTTTCATCACTCAGTCAGTCACTGTCAGTCAGTCAGTTGTCAGTCAGTCAGTTGTCAGTCAGTCGTCAGGCAGTCGTCAGCCAGGCCAGGCAGGCAGGCAGTCAGTGGAGTGGCAGCCAGCCATGAGATGCAGTCAGTCAGTCAGTCAGTCAGTCAGTCAGTCAGTCAGCCAGTCAGTCAGTCAGTCAGTCAGTCAGTCAGTCAGTCACGAAGTCAGCGTGGCTGGCACGGGGTCGACTGGCTGGATGGAGGAAAGCGAGTGTTCGGTGCCGCATCTTTCTTCTTTCTTTATCGCTCACACACGTTTTATCATACGGACGTACGTATGGTACGCACAGGCAATACAGAACATTTCGTACATTCGTACTGTACATACATACATAAATCAAGGGCGAGCCTCACCTCACTCACAGCCGCACACAGTGAGTTTGTTATGGTATGCGTTCGTTCGTTGGTTCGTTGGTGATGGGACCAGTGTGGTGTGGTGTGGTGTGGTGTGCTGTGATGGTGTGCATACTGATAGAGCACTCACGAGCCAGCGACACGGTGACTCGTGTGTCGTTTCGTTTATTTATTTCACCAATGCGTGACGGACGTGCGTACACATACACAGACACACAGACACACAGACGCACAGACACACAGACACACAGACACACAGACAAACATTCGTCACCGTCGTCGCCGTCACCGTCGTCGCCATCTTCGTTGTCTTCTTGTAGTTATGTCGTTGCTGCTGCAATAGGTGGGCGTCGTCATTGTTGCCGATGTTCTCTTTGCGGAAGAAGGATGTGTTGTAGTGCTTGCCTTCAACGTGCATAACGTCGTCGTCGTCGTCGTTTGTGTCTTTGCCGCTGCGGTGGTTGCTGCCGATGTTTCGTGTCGCCGTTGTTGTGGTTGCTGCCGCCGTCAACGTTCGCTGTTATTTTGACGTCACAGCCGTTCCTGCCATCGCTGTTGATGTGGCTGTGGTCGCATTCGTCGTCGACACGGTCGTCTTCTTTTGCGTCATTGCCGTTGTAGAGCTTGCTGTCGACGTCGTCGTTGGTGACCTTCGTCATCGTTTCGAGCATTGCTCCCCTTCCAGTGTTTCGCCAGTGCCACTCACGCTTTGACCGTGCTTGTATTGTTCGCGAGTGCCCCAGCGTGTCATTTCTCGTGGCTGTCGCTGTCACTGTCACTGTGGGCAGCCACCAAACACACATTTGATGACGTTGTCGTCGAGGTGTTCACGTCGTTACCGACATCGTCCAACAAGTTATGCGTTGGCAACTGTACACACAGTGCTAGTCCGCGCTGCATCACAGCACAATCAAAGAAATTGACGGCGGTTGCATCAATTGCCAGCATTTGCAAAAATAACGCAATCCAACCATGTGGCGAATTTCCACGCTCGCTGTGGCTTCTCACTTGCATTTTGTGGCGGTGTGGGCCGACGATTCTGGCTGTGTCGATTGCCAAGGGGCGTCATTCGATTGTTTCAAAACCAGCTTGATTGGTGATGGCGCTTGTGACGGACTTGACTCGGACGGAGTGGACTTGAACTGCGCCGCATACAACTACGACGGCGGGGATTGCTGCCTGGATTGCTCCGGGACGACCGTCAATTGCGCCAACCTCGGAGACGGTGTCTGCGACGACAGCGTCGAAGACATAGACTTCAACTGCGCGGAGTACAGCTACGACGATGGCGACTGTTGCGACGGTGTTAACTGCTGCTTGGACTGCCAGGCAAACTACTTCAACTGTAGCTGGTTAAGTTGGACCGGAGACGGCGTTTGCAATGCCGATATCAACGGCTACGGCGACATTGACTTGAACTGTGCAGCGTTCAATTACGACGGAGGCGACTGCTGCCTCGACTGCAACGGGACGTACTTTGACTGTGCATCGATGACATGGGTCGGAGATGGCGAATGCCACTCAGGTGACGAGGGCGAGGTGGATCTTAACTGTGAAACGTATAACTTCGACGGCGGAGACTGCTGTGTCGACTGCCAAGGTGTGCCAATACCCTGCGATTTGCTTTCGCGTGTGGGGGACGGCAACTGCACCAACTCCACCGCGCCTAACATTGATTTCAATTGCCCACAATACAATTTTGACGGCGGCGATTGCGAATTGGCGGCCACTGGAACTACCTCACTTGTTGACACTGCCACGCAAGCGGGAGCGGTGACAACTGCTGCTGCCATCTCTGCTCGGGGTGCTGCGATTAGTAGTGCCGCTGCGATTGTTCATGCCACCGGCACAGGAGCCCATAGCGATGAAACAGCAACTACTGGGCCTGCAGCTACCAACGCAATAGCCTTGACCAGCGTCACCGATTTGCCCCGCGCTACAGCGATCCCAACCTTTACAAGTACTACCACTAGTAGCGTGTTACTTACTGATGTCGAAGCGACGCCAACGGAGGGAGCGGCGGCGTCGGGAGCGAATACGACCACAACTGTGGAGTACTGCATTGATTGCCTAGGCGATGTTTTCGACTGCGCATCGATGATATGGATCGGAGATGGCGAATGCCACTCGGGCGACCAGGGCGAGGTGGATCTGAACTGTGAAACCTACAACTTTGACGGTGGCGACTGCTGCGAGGACTGCGGCGGTCAGCATATTGATTGTGGATCCGTCTCCCGCATCGGTGATGGTGTCTGCGACAACAACGGCACTGTCGGCATCGATTTCAACTGCGCGGCCTTCCACTTCGACGCTGGTGACTGCTGCAAGGACTGCAATGACGTGCCCATTGATTGCGAACTCCTCGCCCTAATCGGCGACGGCAACTGCACCAATTCAAGTCAATTTGGTGGTGATTTTAACTGCTCCGTGTTTGATTACGACGGCGGAGACTGCTGCATCGACTGCCAAGGCACTGCCACGACGGCGGCAGCTTCTACAGCCGCGGGAGCTGCAACGACTGCTAGAACAGGAATAGGCACTAGTGCTGCTACGACTATTCGCGCTGCACGCAGCACAACAGCCGGTGCCGACGCATCAAGAATCACTGACCGTGCAGCTACGACCATTACGGCTGTGACAAGCAGTGCACGCTTGCGCAACGGTACGGCGACCGCAACCGTCACAAATAGTACCATCAGCAACGTATTGTCGACCGCTGCCGAAACGGCAGTAACGGACCGAACCGAGCCCCCCGGAGCTAGTACCGCCACAACCGTGAAATTTTGCATTGACTGTCGTGGCAATTCGTTTGACTGCATTCTGTTGTCATGGATCGGTGACGGCATTTGTGACGAGGTCAATGGCGTGCACTTCAACTGTGCAGAGTACAATTACGATGCTGGGGATTGCTGTGCCGATTGCAACAACGCGCCGATACCGTGCTCGCGTTTCGACTGGCTCGGCGACGGCTATTGCGATACATATGGCACATCCAGCGTCGACTTTGCCTGCGATGAATTCGATTACGATGGCGATGACTGTTGTGTGGATTGTGTACACGCCGTTGTGCATTGTGCGCACAAAGCTTGGCTCGGTGACGGCAAGTGCGATACAACGGAGTTAAACGGTGTAGACTGGAATTGTGCCAAGTATAACTTTGATAATGGTGACTGCGAGCTGCCAACAACAAGTAGTCGCGGAAGCACCAGTAGTCGCACAAGCGCCAGTAGTCGCACAAACACCAATAGTCGCGCAACCACGAGCAGTCGCGCAACGACAAGCAGTCGCGCAACGACAAGCAGTCGCGCAACCACGAGCAGTCGCGCAACCACGAGTAGTCACGCAACCACGAGTAGTCGCGCAACCACGAGTAGTCGCGCAACCACCAGTCTCAGCGCAAATTCTGCCACCACGTCCATGGGTTAGGGTTAGGGTTAGGGTTAGGGTTAGGGTTAGGGTTAGGGTTAGGGTTAGGGTTAGGGTTAGGGTTAGGGTT
>ENA-OWNT01001424-OWNT01001424.1-seawater-metagenome-genome-assembly--contig:-NODE-1424-length-30237-cov-4.331333_pt1 | contig 30237 bp, 26 predicted proteins | sample MGYA00238136_ERZ651165 | MGnify/ENA primary metagenome ERZ651165 (study PRJEB26861, sample SAMN08777766) | seawater metagenome | isolation source: coastal seawater | place: USA: Florida | collected...
CCACTGACTGAGAGGCTGACTGACTCCCACCCACCCATCCACCCACCCATCCACCCACCCACCCACCTATCCAACGCCCGCTTCGATCGATCGTTCGTTCGCTTCATTCGTTCGGTCGTTCGTTCGTTCGTTCGTTTGTTTGTTTGTTTGTTCGCTCGTTCGTTCGTTCGATTGATGATGGTTGATTGATGAGGCGAGCGATAGTTTTGTTTGTTTGTTTGTTGTTGCTGCTGCTGCTGCTGCTGCTTCTGCTGTTACGTTTGTGTTGCGTTGGTTCGTTTGCGTGGTCGCAAGTGATGAGAGTAGAGCACTTTGGTTGGTTGATTGCTGGCTTTTAGGTGCGTCGGATGAAGCTTGGTTGGTTGGATAGTGAGTTGGCGACCACGCTTGATGGGAAGCTGAGCTTGCACGGTGGGTGGATGACAGGAGTGGTGATCGGATTGGGTGATTGGGTTTATGATATAAACTGGTAGGGGGACAGACTGGTGGACTCGCGGACAGACTCCCGTTGGCTGCCGTTTCAGATAGAACCAATCGATGAGTGGCAAACGGCAGGGAAAGCGTACCACGACAAAGTGGAACGCAAACACAGCAAGCAAGCAACCCCACGACAAACAGCACTTCCGATTGATTGACAATGCGGACTTCCTAGCTTGTGGAACCCACAGGTGTGTAACGCTGTTACCGCCATTCATAGGGCAAGGAATTTTCCGTGTCCCAGGAATGCGGCCTTTCCCTTATTTGCGGGCTCCTCGGCAAGCACGAGAACATATTGTGCGACGCACTCCAAGGGTGCACGCACCCACTGTGTCACGAATGTTGCAGCTGTAGGAGAAGGTGTCCGCACCTCCAAGCCCGCACACCGGCGAGATCCTGAGTTGGGTCCAAGATGCAAAATACCAGGCGTTCGTCGGCCGCCGCGCCCCCGAGCAAAAAGTCGCCACCAGAAAGACCACAGGTCATCGCTGGGAAGTACAAACTGGGTGAGGAACTAGGTTCTGGATCTTTTGGAGCGATTTTCTTCGCGTCGCATATTCATTCAGGACAACACGTTGCAGTGAAGTTGGAGACAGCGAAAGCCCACAAACAACGCAGATCACAGCTGGAGATTGAGTATCGCCTATATCGGATTTTGCAAGGACATGTTGGCATCCCTCGCATTTACTGGTTTGGACGAGAAAGTGGGTGTCGTGCGCTGGTCATGGAGCTGCTTGGCCCAAGTCTCGAAGACATGTTCAAGAAGTGCAAACGGTTGTTTTCTGTCAAAACAGTACGTTGTTGCAAGTTGCTGTCCAGCAATGCCGTCGTGCCTTCAAGTTCTTTAACGTTCATGAATGCTGGTATCTGTTTGGTTTTAAACAACAGGTTTGCTTGCTGGCGCTTCAAATGCTCAACCTCGTACAGTATTTACACAGCCGCAACCTGCTGCATCGAGACATCAAGCCCGCAAACTTTGTCATGGGAGTTGGTGTCAATGCCCCTCGCGTCTACGTGATTGACTTCGGGCTTTCGAAGAAGTAAGTATATTGCATCAATTTGCACAGGCGCCCTGGAGCGAATTCTCTTCACTCACACAAAATTCTCGAACGTTACAGGTACATAAATTCAGCCCACGCTCATGTTCGATACCGAATCGGGAAAAATCTCACTGGAACGCCTCGTTACGCCAGCATCAATAATCACGATGGCATCGAGCAAAGCCGCCGAGATGATCTCGAATCATTAGGCTACGTGTTCCTGTACTTCGTGCGTGGATCACTGCCATGGCAAGGCCTCAAAGCGAAGAACAAAATTGCCAAATTTCAAAAAATCCATCACAAAAAAGTCCAGGTTTCACTCGACGACTTGTGTTCGGGACTACCCTCGGAGTTCAAGGCATACCTACACTACTGCAGGTGCGATCCTCTCGCTCGGCCCTTTCCACGGTGATCGCCGCTGACTTTGCCTGTGACTTGTGACTCAAGGCGGCTTGCTTTCGAAGAGTCTCCTGACTACACATACTTGAAAGGATTGTTCAAGCACGTGATGGTGGAGAAAGGTTTCAAGCTTGATTCCAAATTTGACTGGATGATGACACAAGAGGAGCGAATGGAATCGAAAGAGAGCAAGAGCAGAGTCCCTGCCAGCCAAAGTAAGTCAGGAACCTGCAAACTTTGTAGCTTCCGTTGTTTTCAACCACGGCATTGTTGTTGTAGGCACGGCGAAAGCAACGCACGTGGCACCACCACCGCATATTGCGGGTGGGTCCGGAAGAGGCCGGCCCACCAGTGCGCAATATTCAGCGGGGCGCCTCGTTTATTCGCACCGCAACGGACACGCTTTTGACAGAGCGCGCTCGGCCCGGCCTGCGATGCGAAGAAACGACTCCATCCGGGGCATACGCACGAAGGCGCTTGCGGCCGCGAACGCTCGTGAAGCTTACCTGGCTCAAAACTCTCGTCTCCAGCGCCAATCGCATCAACACATGCACATGCGCCGATCATATCAATCCGCGCAACAAGGCCACGCGCAACAAGGCCACGCGCAACAAGGCCACGCTCAACAAGGCCACGCTCAACCATCCCAGCAGCATGCGCAAAACAAAGTACAACAGACTTCTGAGGTTCATGTCCCGCCACCACCACAGCGATCGCAATCCCCACAACAGAAGCAACAACATCAATCAGTGCGGCGAGAATCCAGCCGTGGTGCCATAAACTCTGCGTCCAACACGCCGCGAGCTCCCGCGGTTGCGTCGTCGTCGCCCGCAGCTTCGTCCACTGCCACGGTTTCAATGCCATCAACGGCGGCCACTCGAGGTACAAGTGCTGCACCAAGTCGATCTGCAGGTGGCAGCTCGCCGGCCCCAACCAAGAAGACTTTCAAACTTGGGGAGCGGGTAGTGATTTGAGGTTTGAGGTAGCAAGCAGGCATGATAACACAGTTTCTTCTGTCGCTAAAGATTTTAGTTGTTAATGAGCAAAACTACACACCTTGTTGTGCATTTTTCATTGTTTGCCTTGTGCCGACAGCAGCACATCTTCGTATGCCGCGTTGTGAATCCCAGCAACAGCTCGGCCGGATTGTTCACCGTTGCTAGCCAAGGCAACTTTCTTGAATTCTTCGTCCCAGGCCACGGCCACCGCAGTCGAACAAGCAATGGAGGCCTCATACTTGACAGTTTCGCGAGCTGCTTGTTGAGGAAAGTGCGATTCAAAAGTGTCCCGCACCAAGTAGGCTTCCTTCGTGCGCGGCGTGTTGTAGGGGAATTTGTAAGCTGCCTTCAAAAGTTGGCGATCGCTGCACTTTGACGCAGCGTATTCTTTTAGTCCATCGATCCAAGAGTAGCCAACTCCGTCGCTGAACTGCTCCTTTTGGCGCCACAGCACTTCTTTCGGCAACCACGGGTCATCTGGATCATCGAAGGCGGCGCGGAGGATGTGCTTTTCCATGCGCTTCCCTTCCGGGTGCGTACTTGCCATTTTGCAGGTTGGGTCGAGTGTGTATGCTCGTTCCAGCCAATCCACGTCCAAGAATGGGAAGCGAGCTTCAACTCCCCAAGAAAGGGGCGCCTTGTTGGCACGAAGGCAGTCAAAGAAATGCAAGTCCTTGAGCTTGCGCAATGTCTCGGCATGAAGTTCCCTGGCGCTCGGGGCCTTGTGGAAGTACAGGTACCCAGCGTACACTTCATCCGCTCCTTCTCCCGACAGGACCATCTTGATGCCCAGGCTTCGAATTTTACGGGCCATGAGATACATCGGCGTCGATGCGCGAACAGTGGTGACATCGTAGGTTTCCAAGTGATAAATGACGTCTTTCACTGCATCGAGACCTTCTTGCACAGTGAACGTGTACTCGTGGTGGATGGTGCCCAAGAATTCAGCCACACCTCGAGCAGCAGCCAAGTCTGGCGATCCTTCGAGTCCAATCGAAAACGTGTGCACTTTCTGAGCCATTCCCATTCCTTGGATTTCGGCATCTTTGTCACCTTTTGCCTCATGCTCAGCCAACATTTCCCGGTGCAAACGGACTGCAATTGACGCAATCAGTGAGGAATCAAGGCCGCCGGAGAGGAGCACTCCCCACGGAACGCTCGTCATCAGACGTCGCTTGACAGCAGTCACGAGTTTCTCTCGGATTTCAGCCAAATCCGGCTGGTCTGCTGGGAGTGCAGTGCCCTTCGTGCAATCGAACGTGAACCAGTCCGGTGCGAAAAATCTCTCAGGTTGCTGTCCTTTGTCGTAGAGCTCTGAAGTGAGTCGGTGACCAGGGAGGAACAAGTCAAACTTCGGGCAGTGTTCGGCAATCCCTTTCATTTCGGAGCTCACCCACAAGTTGCCTTCCTTGCTGTGTCCCTGTCAATTTCGCCAAAGTGCAAACGTCAGGAAGGCACTTTGAACACAATCACGAACAAGAATGGCTGCAACTCACCCAGTAAAGCGGGTTAATCCCAATCGGATCGCGAGCAATGAGGAAACTGTCATCTCTAAGATCCACCAAAACGAACGCGAATTGACCGCGCAGATGGTGTACCAAATCGACCCCGTACTTCAAATACAAGGGAATGATAACTTCACAGTCGCTTCCACTCTGCAAGAGACAGTACAATGAGGTCACATGTAAGTTGGCAAGTGGGTCAAGACACAAGTCAAGGGTTGCCAGAATATCTTACCTGGAATTCATATTCGTCCTTGAGCAGTTCTCGAACTTCGGCGTGGTTGTAGATTTCTCCGTTCACAGTCAGGACAATTTTTCCGTCCGGGCTGACAAGTGGTTGATGACCTGACTCGGGATCCATAATACCCAGTCGTTCATGTGCAAGAACGGCTGTATCCAATACTTCAATGCCGGACCAATCAGGCCCACGGTGGCGCTGTGCTTTTGAAGCCGCTAAAACTTGCGGTCGGATGTCTGCTAGTTGCTCTTGAGCAACGCGAAGAACTGCGGTGATGCCACACATATTTGAAAAATCGAAGAGACGTGATTTTGGTCTTGGAAGAAATGGTGGAGAGTTTGAAGAGGGCGGGGGGGGGGAGCGGGAGGGGAGCGGGAGGGCGTTTTCACACAAGAAAAGAAGGAACGAGTTTAGAAAGCTTTTTTCAATGTGTTTTCTTTCTATGCACTGTAATCCGTGCCCATTCCTTTGTGGTGAGTGACTGGAGAGCCAACATTAATGCTGCTGTCGATGACTACTGCAGGCACGGTGGGTGGGTGGGGGGGCGTCGCAAGTCCATCGTTGCGGCGCATGTCATGTCGCGTGTGTGCCTGCCTCGCGCACCCCTGATAACTCACCAACACTGTCGATGAGCACGCTGCAACGTGCTGTATGGGAGGACAGGTGGGCAGGCCAACGACGGAGCCAACTTGGCCTCGTTCTCTGCCGCACTACAACAGTGCTCACCATCATTGCTTCACTGCGTGTGGTGCCGTGTTGACAGGTGGCGAGTGCGCGCGTCGTCGATGTGTTGGCTCTCCAGTCAGCATTGTTGCACCAGTCTGAGGTTTGTTTTGACGTTGTCACGTTGGTTGCCGAGATCTCTTTCACTGTGAGTCACACAAAGCGCGCGTCACTCAGCCGTGTTCACTGCCAGGCGCATAAACTGACCGTCACTCGCCAACGTCCACCCACGTAAGTTGTGTCACCAAGGCACATCATCATTAACTTGCACTTCCGGCATCGCCACAAAGCGTCTTTTATCGGACGATTCACAGTGACATTTGGCTGATAATGAAACTCAAAAAATTCAAAACACAATTTCTCCGATAGTGCAACTTTATGCCAAGGTAAAGCGTGTCAACAAGGCGTTGGCCATGTATTACGTAGCCTGTACATGCATCTTCACTCACAGCCACTGAAGTGAAGAAGGCGGAGGCAACTTACGAAATAGTGAACTACTTGCAACCAGGTACTACAATGCAGTACTGGTGGTACACATGAAATCATTGAAAATGAACACATTTCCTTTTTGCAACTTCCCAAGATTGTGGGCGGTTGACCACCAAACGAGTCAGCTGCTCAGCAGCTGCTCTGCGGAACCGCGGCCCCCACTGTCAACGGCTGAAAAGGTTTGGCTTGGAGTGGGAGGAGGTCCCAAATCACAGAATGACAATCACAGAATCACAGAATCACGCACTACCGTCGGTGATTTTAACTGTGCCAACACGTATGAAATTGACGTATTTAGTATTTGAAAACGCGTACTGTGCATTTGGCATTTATCTCTGACAGTCCCAGCGCGAAAGTCGGATAGTATTTTGTATTTTGGTAATTAGCAGAATACGTTACATTGAATATGCATTTTTGAGGTAACTCGTCGTTGGTGTGGGAATGATCGAGTGTGGAGCGAATGGGGATGGAACTTCGAAGCGAGCGAACCGCGGTTTGAGTCGTGCGAAAGCGTTCATGATGCCACTGTACTATACTCTAATTTGATATACGTAAAACCTGACTTTTGTACTGTGTAGTGTTTATCAACCATCAACATAAAAATAATAATTCACGTCAAAGCCCACAAACTATCAAATAAATTCCACAATCTCGAAACCTTGAAACCCTAAAATTACATTTCAGAATTTCAAAGCTTTGCAGTAAGAATGCACCGTGGTTGTGTTTGTGTCAGGTGCCAAATTGTGGGTGCTGGGTGCCGGCCAGTCCTGTCTCGAGTCGCGCGTCAGGCAGTTGCTGATTTCTTCCTCCCACCTCCCACTCACCAACCAACCTAACTCACTCACTCACTCACCCACAGCGGAGCTGGCCAGCACATGCATACTACTAGAGTACAGTACTGTACACCCCCTCACCCACTCACTCACTCACTCACTCACTGGCCAGCTTCGCCTTCCTTCCTTTGTGCAGTCCGCCGTCATCTGCAGCATCAACACCACGGAACGATTGATTGACTTTGAACACTGCAAACGCTGATTGATTGATTGATTGATGGAGTCGACTTCGTCCAACTTTACAACTTTCAGAACAGCTACAAATCACAAGTCACTGTGCACTCCGGTGAATTGCTGCAATTCATCTCCTGCAGTTGTGGGAAACGCGAACTAAAAACTCCAGCATTTCAAGAATCTCAGACCGCCGTGACGAAACGAACAAAATCGTGTTTGGGACCGTACAACGGTGTTTCGAAAAGAATCGGCGAATCGACGCGCTGTCATGATTCCCCACAGCCGAGTTGGTGCGTGCGTTGTGCGTCGTGCGTCTACTCACTCACTGCACTGGCACTGGCTTCCTTCTTGCTTCCGCTCGCTGTGTTGGTTCGTTCCTTCCATCGTGCACTCTCACTCGTCCCCTCACACGCACTCACTTTCACTCACTTTCAACACAGAGATGCGTTGAAAGTTTGGACGCGCTGACGAACCATAATGACGACGCCCGGCGCCCGGCGCTGGCGCAGAACACAGCTCGATCGCACGTTGACGAGCGTTTGTGTACGCTCGTTCGCTCGTTCGCTTGCTTGTTTTACTGCCAGCACCGAATGGATTGTTTGGTCCAATCGTCTGGTGCCAAAGAGAACGAACGCTCGGGACGAACCTTGAACTACAACCCAAAGCCCAGTGAAGCACAGACCCCGACAACAGCCGTGTAGCACGCGAACGAAATTTGCGCATGACAGCGTGAAGCAACGCCAAATGCAAGCAACTACAGACGTACGCACGCTGTCGTGCGCGGTGTGGGGACAAAGAAAGACGCAAGGTGTCGATCGCTCTAGTTCCCTGTTACAATTGTCATGCCACACCGTGTCATAAGCGTGGGATGCATCGTCACGTCCCCAGAGACGTACATGGTGCCCTTGACAAGACGAACTGGCGCGAGAAAAGTGCAAACGCCTCAACGATTAACGTGAACAGTTCACAAGCGACGTTGTGGATTTAATTCAACACTTCAATCCGGACAATATTTGCACAGAAAAACATTCTGACTGTGCGACAACCTGCAGCTGTGAAACACTCGGAGACACCTCCTCTTCGTGACGGGTCAAGATGCTAAACGCTCACGTTGCGGGGGCGATGACAACCCCAACCCCTTCATTGTCCAAGACCATGCTGAAGACGGATCCCCAGATGTATGGGATGGATCCCCACATATATGGGGTGCCACAATGCCCTCCAATTGGGCGCGGCTCACCCGGCTTCGGCCCCAAATGCCGGTCTGTGAAGCCGGATAAGCCATCCCCTGACTCGATTTTGTGGTTTATGAAGGAGCAGGCGCACGAAGGAATCATGGCCAAAGGAGACAACACACTGAACAATGCTGTTTCAGTTCTCGCAGGTCTGAGCAGGTTATCGTCCAAGAGAAGAGCACCAGAAGCTTCAACGCCGTCAACCGTGCCTGTCAAGCGCGTAGCTACAGCTTCTTCTGACACAGTTACATCTGCCGCCCACATGGTTGCAGCTTCCGACTTTTTTGACGACTTCCGTCTTGAATCGAAACGCCTCTTCGGCGTTGACTTGGCGGATCACTTTGCCGATATCAAACTGCCCTATTCCGTGGGGCCCAACGTTGCCTTTGTGCCAACGGAGACGGCCATGAAACCTGTTGGATCGAAGCCCGGTTCCGACAAGTATAAGTCAGCGCGGCTGTGGTTGGCAGTTCAGCCGCAGTCACTCGCCAACGGCGAGAGAAAACTGATTGTGAAGCCTGCCTTGTTAAACTCCAGTTAGTGCTCCTGCGGCTCAATAGAAACGTAGCCCTCTCAACTGCCCACCGTTGCCGGTGGTTGTGAACACGAGCACAAAAAGAATTAGCATAGATTTCAGATGTCTCTCTGCCAGACGCACCAAACGTGTACCCCCTATGCGACGCCGTTTACGCGCAAAATCCCGTGATCAAGTCAACACACAACAAGTCGACTCGCGCCATCGGCCATGAACACAGAACATGTACATAACAACACAGTTTGTAACAATAAAAAGTTTCAAAAAGACAGCAACTCCGCGGCGTCAGCAGGTGGGTCCGCAGAATCCTCGCTGTCACTCTCGACATCCCTCGCCACCTCAAAGCCAGAGCCGACAAGCGCATTCTCGTCCGCGTCATCGCCGGTGTCATTAATTTCGTCTCTGCTGTCGTTTTGATCTGCCTCAATAACACCTTCGTCCAAATCTTCATTGTCTAAAATAATGCCGAGCTCCCCCAGATCTGCTGTCTGTGTTTTTCCGCCCGATTCGTTGGGTTCGTCGGGCTCATTGGGTTGAACACTCACATCTATGCCAGCTGAGGAATCCTCCGAATCCGCGTCACCAGTGTTGTCCGGGGAGGTTCCTTCCTCGCCGACATCTTCGCTAATACTGACCCCTAATTCACTCAGATCAGCGACGTTCGTGGCATCGTCATTCAGTTGTCCGTAGGCTGTGTCCTCGTCGTTTTCGGACGCAGCGGATGCGGTTGAACTCGCCGCGTGAAGTTGTTCCCCTTCGCCGTCGTCACCATTGGCACGAGGATCTTCCTCCATTGAGTCGGGTTTGCCGTGGTGGACTTCTTCGGCCTGATCTTGTGCAGTAGACGTGACAACAGAGATTTTCAAGTCTGTTGCCTGTGCATCAAGTGACTCCTCGGCGGGCTCCTGTCTGTGGGCATCGACATTGTGATGCAATTCCATGTTCGCTTCACTTGCATGCTTCTCCTCGGGCAGGGGAAGGTCCACTAACTCATCGACCAGCTGCTGTGCGGTTGGAACACTTGAGTCCGTGTCACGCGGTCCAGAAGCATTTTCGTCACCAGCAAGGTTCGTTGATGAATCTGGCACGGTATGGGTTGGGGACATATCAGGTACAGGAAGTGTTGGTACCGGCTTTCGAATGCGTGGGGACTTGCTTGCACTTGGTCGCGATCGTCGAGTAGACTGTGCGGCATTCTGGGCGCTCGCATTTGAAGTCTCAGAAGAATTGATGGAATGTTCCGGTTCAGAGGCGGTAACCGGTTTGCGACGCTTACCATGAAACGAAAAAGATTTTGGAACTGTGGGCTTCCACTTTTTTCGACGTGAAGGTGAAACCTTTTTCACTTCGACGTATTTTTTCCTTCGCGGTGGGCTCGACTTGAGTGGTTTCGTGAGCCGTCGCAAACCTTCTTCAGTGGCGACACGCCTTGGACCAGCATTAATTGGCTTTGGTTTCTTCTTTGTAGGGGACTTGCTTAATCGTCGCACACTGCTTGCAAGTTGGGCCTTGCTGAGTTTTCCGTGCTTGGGAACGAACTTTGAGTCGTCACCAGCAGCATCCCATGCCGCGATACTGGTGCGTGACGTACCTTCCAGATACTGCTTCTGTAAGTGTTCGCGCTCCTCCTTTTGGAACTCACGTTCCTGGCGCTTCAAAAGTGCCATCACACTCTCCTGTGAGCTCTCACGAAGGAAAGCCGCCTCCTCTTTCTCAAGTTCCCGGCGCTCTCGGCGCAACGCTTGTCGTTGAGAAAACACTTGCATATTCGTCTCCACTCGGTGCTTGGCAAAAGCTCGATCTCTTTCTTGTCGTTCCTCTCGAATCGCTTTCGCCGCCTCCATCTGACATCGACGATTTTCATGTTGAAGTTTTTGGTAGGACACTTCGTCGCTCTTTAGGTCAAGGTTGAAAATACGGTTTCTTTCCCTTTCTTCCCGCAGGTGTGCCTCGTGCGCACGATCTTCTGCAAGTTGTTGGGCTTTCACCATGCGGTGGTGCTCCACTGCTTCGGCGTCCATGCTGAGAAGCACGAGTCTTAAGTGAGTGAAAACTAGGAACGAAGTTACTTGATGTCCATATTGCCTCGATCGGAGCCCAGTTCCTCTCGATAATCCTGAACAGTATTCCCGTCGAGGGAGGTACTTCGAACAAAATTGACCAACGAGTTGCAACATTTTTCACCACAAGCTGAGAACTCACACGTCGTCATTCAGAACGACGCCGCCTCGGGAGTATCACACGCACTCGTCATCTCATCCATCGCGACCATCGCCTTGTTCGGAGTGCTTTGTCTTGCGTGTCACGCCACGGACTGCTCGTCGCGGCCACTCGGCACAGCAAGCACGACCGCGATGGAAACAACGAGCGATCCCAACGGCCACACACCAGACGCACCCTGACACGCGCCAACCAGCAGAAACTCACAGTGATGAGTCGGGAGTCGTGAAGGGAGGCAAGAGATGAAAGCGCAAAACCATAACAACACACCACCGACAACAACACAACGCCAACAACAACGAAAACAGAAAACAGAGTCCATTCGGCAACACCCAACGACACGGAGAACAACGACGATGACCGACCACCGACCACCGACCACCGACCACCGCCACCAACGATGCCGATGACGACAACACAACAACACACATCCATCAACAATCATGACGACAATCACACAAACCACCACCGCAATCCACTTCCCACTCGCCCCGGCGCTCACTCACAGTCAGTGACACCCACAACCCACTTTCTCTCTCTCTCTCACTCAATGTTATGCTCACTCTCTCACTCACTCACTCTGCGAGACCACTCACCCTCACCCTCCCTCACTCACAGTCGCTGTGGCAGCACTGCTGGCTTATCACCGGCCGTCACACTGCGAGGCTGACTTTTGATTGATTGATTTGATGTGAATGCATGAACACCAAGCAACAAACAACCCTCCAACACTGTCGAACGAACCATCATTCCGTCCGTTCATTTCAAAAAAACGAACGCACTTCGATCCACGGTGGATCTATGAATGATACCGGGGTATTTCTTGCCCCACTGATGACGGTAAATAATGTTGGCATGGCATGGCACGAACCCAGAAACCAGCGACGTCATGATTTCATGGATTGTAGATCTGGTTTAATTTTAAGCAATGGACTGTCATCCACGGAGAGACACGTTGACAAACCACAGTTCATGTGCACAGCAGCAAACGGAATTTTATTTGACATTGAGAGTTTTTTTTTGGATTGAGAGGTTGACCACAGATTGCAGTGCTGTATGTTGACTCGCCAGTCACGTTTCTGTGGTTCTCTCTCGTAAAATAGTCCTTCGTTGCTGAGCGTTCAGCGCTGCGATGGTGTTGCTAGTTGGATGCATCGGTGGCGGAGGTAGCATTGGAAGTGTGCTGCTTGATGTGGTCCAAGGCGCGTTTCATTAGCGCGTCATAAAACACTACGGGTGGCTTTTCGATTGTCCCCCGGGTGCCCACGGCCTAATCGCAGGACGAGCACCAGATTAAAACAAAACTTCCCATTGCACGCGGAACACAACATCGTACGCAAGATTAACCTCGAGATGTGTTTTGTACGCGGCGCATTCATCGAGTGAGTCAGAGATCCATCCTTCTAATATCGATGACTTTTGAGTGCCGTCTGCATAGTATTCATATGGTCGGCGGATGATAGAAACCACGTCGTGCAAGGTCATATTTTCCTGCAGAGCACCAACACCAGTTTCAAGTAACTCGCAAGCAAGAGCAGTGGCTGTTCCCAATTGTAAACGAACCTTTGTACACATCTTGAGCAAGTTTGTACAGATCACACCTGCACCAAAAAAATCCCAAAAGCAAAGAAAAGTCAACATCTCCGACAGTAACTGCAAACGTTCATTCATGCGCAACGTACATGTGGTGACGCATTCCTCTCGTATGCCCAAACTGCGCAAATGGGCTGCATCGCGTGCCACGTCTAGCTTGTTTACATAGTCCAATTCTTCGTCGGAAAGAGGTTCCTGATAAAAACCAAGTTCCAACTTTCACAACGCAATCCCACCAACTGAAACTTTGACATTTGATTCCTACCTTTGCCGCTTTGGAATTCCACCAAACAAACTCGGTTATACTGAGAAACCGAAAATCTGGCAAACAGCTCCCATGATCAATCGGAATGAGACGAGCTTCTGAGTATGCCGCCCTACGACCTAACAGGAATGCTGACATAAGTCGCCGGCACGTGGCGCACAGGTTGACGAACAGTATGTACATACCTTCGGGGGTTTGCACCAAAATATTGTCCCCATGTCTGTCCCCGTTGAACAACCGTCTACATGATGTTGAACGGTGTGAAGGTCACGATTACAACAGAGAGTAGGCAAATAGTCAACACAAACAACTCACATATCCAGAATCGCAATTTTTCTGACTTCACGGGCGGGCAACACGTTGATGCTGAGGTCACCAACCGTAGTTTGGTAAGTAACAAATTCCTGCATTGACCCTTCGATTAACTCTTCGTCGGGCTCGTCCGTGTCATTTGGTGATCCGTCGCTGCGTGAATCAGTGGACGCGCTTTGTGGCGACACCGACGGATCGACCTGTGTTCCTTCAGCGTCATCTTGGCTGAATGACCGGCGTTTTCCAGGGAATACGTGAGATCCGGCCTGTTGGTGCCATAATCATGGAATGTGAACCTCAACACATGACATATTCGTTCGGATCATGCGCACCTTAATTCGTGTGAGAGTTGTTGTTGGTACGCCAGAGAAACCGCCGTAGTTGCGATCGAGTATGAAGGCAGCTCGTTCGCGCAGCGCCCCTTCACCGATTCGAAGTCCCGGGTAATTTGGATTCGGCTTTCCTAGCTCGAAGCGATCGAGTTCACCAGCGTCAGCGGCAAACTCTTCGTCTCTTGGTTTGAACACGGCGATGGGAGATAGGGCACCTGAGGCATCGTACAGCGTGTACACGCCACTCAAGTTTCCGACTTCAATTGCGGTGGGTTTTGGTCCATTTTTCAGCCCTTTGACTGCCGTCGATAACAACGAAATGGAATCACTCCGTTGTATCGGAGACCCATCTGTGTGCGCGGGAACGGCATCCACGCTGACAACGGCTGGCACGGGAGCACTGTATGTCCGTGACAAATCTTTACCTGCACACAACTCCACGTGACGAGTTGAACACGCGTATGAAACGACGGCGCGCCATCACGAACCTTGCTCAGAAATCAGAGACGCCCACGGTCCCTGAGTCAGTACTTCATTGTTGTGGCGATCGCTCTTTCGGAAACGTTTTTTGTGCAGCTCATAGAGAGTTACATGCATCTACCACGACCACAAAAAGTTCAGACCTCAAAGAGCTCATTGGCGAAAGAAATGACAACGACGTACATGGTCCAGGTCAACCACGGTGAACGGATCAAGCACCGAATCTTTTCTTTCAAATTGCGTTGGGCCGATCTGCAAACGTGAAACGCAATGAAGTAGCAAAAATGATGACAGAACGTGGTGGAACATGACAGACCGAAATAGAGTGATCAGTACTCACGTGTGCGACCTTGGGTGCTGCTGCAGTGCCCGGGACATCCAGGTCTGCAGCAAAGCTTGTTTGCCGTTGGAATCGATGGGGTGGGTGAGCACGGGCTGAGTTTTGAGCCAGCTGTTGTGCTCCGCGGCGCTTTGGTTTAGCAAACGCAAGTGCATCACCTGGCAGTCGAGAGACCCAGTCGTCGTCAGGGTACGTTTTCGCGCTCGTGGGAGACGAAGGCTCGATCGGGGAGCGGGATCGAGATCCACTTGATGGATGTACGCCGGACAAGCTGCTGCTACTTGTACTGCGAACCACGCCAGGAGACGCAGCGCTTCTGTTGATGTGTTGCACCCACCAAACGAGCAAAGCAAGGAGGTCAGTGCGAGTGCGCGACGAAGGAGGGTGTACAAATTACCAATGCAGATGCGGAACCGCAACGTACAATCTGTCCAGTCGCAATCGATGCAGAACTGTAGCAGGTACCCGCTGTGGTCCCATACTACGTCTTGCCTGCCGTAGAGAGCGAGGGCTACCACTTTCGTTGTGACGAAAGCGCCCAGTTGAGAGAGGCTCAGATTTGGCAGCATCAGCTACTGTATCAGCGAACATCGCGGACGGCGAAAGCACTGACGGATCATTCCAACCCAGCAAATCTGCATCGAGTTTACCAACGCTTTTCGACCCCTGAACGGGACTGAACTCGATGTCAGTGTCGATGTTGAGCCCTGGGTCAGTTCCAGTGTCGTTGAAACTATCGTCAATCATCTCGAGCTGGAACTCCAGAGATGTTGTACCGTCGGCAGACGTCATCCTGCCGACGGGTGTGCTCACACGTCACACTTAAGACACAGACACTATGTTTGTGTTGCCATGTTCACACTGTGTCTCGGCGCACACGCGAAACATGTGCAAAGATCTTCTTTCCTTGAACTCTGCTTTACCATTTTAAAAGTTGCGAATTCTTGCGTATGCGGCGTGTTTGCATGGCTGGTGCTTTGCGCGACACTCCATAGCAGACAAACGGCGACCGAGCAATCGCGGTCTCACATCTGCGTGACGTCACAACCACAAATGGACCCGTATCCAGCGCGACTCGCGCCGTTTCGACGAGGTCCACGATCCCTGGAGGGGTAGAAGGCGAGATGCGAGCATGATGCACATTCATTCCGCGTACGTTCGTTCCTTTGCAGGCGCTCCTGCGGCGGGCTATTAATTGCAGTGTTCGTTCGTTTCAACGAACGAACAAAGAGCCACGAGCAAAACGAAAGAAAGCAACGACAACGACGACGACGACGAGACGACAAACCAACCAACGACAGAGCAACTGCTTGGGTGTGTGTGGGGGTGTGGGTGGGCTTGGTGGGATCGATCCCCACTGGCTGCACCGCAGCAGCACAGTTCATTCAGCTCAGCTCGCTCCCGCACTCACTCACTCTCTCTCTCTCACTCACTCACGAGTCCGTCAGTCAGTCAGTCAGCCAGTCAGTCAGTCAGTCAGTCAAACTTTCAAACACCAACAAGCATCATCCATCCAACACAGCAACCAACACAGCAACCAACACAGCAACCAACACAGCAACCAGCAATCCCGGCCCGGTGTGATATCCCCGCAATCTTAGTGTGCAGTACTGGTTTTGACTGTTTTAATCAGTGTGTTATTGGGTACATATTGTGTTGAAATGGGAGTGATCGCGGTGGCAGCTACTGTTTGATTGACCCTGACCTGACTGACCATCTGCCAACAAAGAAAACAACAACACAACAACGACGAGTTACGCAAATCGCCGAAAATGCAAAAATGCAAAAATGCGAAAATGGAAAATTCGAAAATTCGAATCACTCTCAAGACGCTGAAAAATCACAAACGTGGAAGCGTCGAAATCACTGACTGACTGAGTGACTTCCGCATGCCCAATCCCTTGATCTCTGAAGGTTCCGCACATCTTGACTATTTGACAAAATGACAATTTGACAATTTTGAATTTTGACAATTTTGACAATCTGACTTCTTGCTTCTTGCGAACCGTCTCACTTCCAACATTTCAACCGACAAACGGCAGAATTGAGCGCTGCGCTGCTGCGCTCGCTGAGCGTGTTTGCTGTGTTCATTCGTTCGTTCGAGTTCTCCCTCGCGAATTCGAACCACAGCGATGCGAACACATGTATCTTCTATTGCTACTACAGTATTTTACGGCGTTTAGAGCCCTGCTAAACCGTGAAGTCACATATGTAGATATCTGGCCAGGATGTTGACGGACTGGCTTGAGTGAAACTGCATCACCCTGTACATAAAATGTGTGCTTCCGTTTTCGTGTTTTCGTGTTTCGTTTTTCGTGTGTTGTTTTGTTTTGGTGACTGCGGTGGTTGCTGCGCGTTGGCCGTTGGCCCGATGGCGTCGTGTGTCGTGTGAGGTTCGTCGCTTGTGGCCAAGCTATGTTGTTTGTGTGCTTGTGGTGGACGCTGACGACGACCAAAGCATAACTGCCTCTATGAGACGGAAAAGTGGAGGTGTGCGTGTGAGGTGGAGTGATATGTGTTCATTCATCAATGTGCTGTCGTGAAGGCGTGTACTCAGTCCCGGTCATGCTCCTCCACAAACTGCGTGATGAGCGAAAAAAAGAGGCTTCAACCGTCCACACATTTCTATTAATTTCTTGGCCAGCGTGCTTGATGTCGAATTTGCAATCACTATAATACGCAATGTAGAGCAGAGCAAATGGCACAACCTAGTGCCGAGCCTAAAGTCCCCAAAGATGCTGGGTTTTCGATTTTACAAAACGAACCCGATCCACCAGAGATAGTGCCGTCACCGACCGACGAGTCGAAGCGAGACAGGAAGGCAAAAAGTAAGAGAAAATGGAACATTAGGCGGCGAACGTCAAAAAAAGTATTGGTATTTTGTGATCTTGATGGCTGTCTTGCTGATTTCGACGCGGGAGTCTTCGCGTTGATCAACAAACTGCCGAAGGATGTTCGCGGCGACCCCGAAGCATCGACAAAAATGTGGGAGGCTATTCAAGAAGACCCCATGTTCTACGAATCACTACCCTGGACAAAAGACGGAAAACAGTTGTGGGAATATTTGGTTCAATTCACAGAGCAGAATTCAACAACATTTGAGAAGCCAGTAATTTTAACTGGTCTTCCTCGATTCGTGGACCGGGCCTCGAAAGCAAAAAAGGTATGCTGTCGAGTTTGCCAAGTGTGCGTGAAATGTGAAATTCATTGCCAAGCTGTGGCCTTCGATTGCAGGCATGGTGTTCCAAGAATCTTGGGCGTGGAACAGCGGTTAAATGCTGCATGACTTTTCAGAAAGTGCGGTTTATTCAGCCGGGGCGGAAATGTGTTTTAATCGATGATCGAATCGAAACATGTGCGAGGTGAGAGCCACTATGTGATAGTTTCTATTCTCACGTGTTGTTGTCATTGTCGCAATGCCTGTTTCGTGTGTGTGCAACTCATATTGTTTTTTGGGGGTTTTAGCTGGGAAGCGAGGGGAGGTGTTGCGATTACCCACAAGAGCACTACAGAGACGTTGAAGCAGTGGGAGACCATGTTTGGCGCTTTGCAATATGGAGATACCGGTAGTGTAGGACCTTCTCCTCGAGCCAACGAAGACAGTGAAGTTAAGCTAGACCAAGACGCGGCAGCTCCCGAGCCCGCACCCACTAATGTAGCCTCACCATAATCTGTTATGACGCTGTAATGTACTTTATGTGATGCACTTTACGCTGCTGTCCAGTCAGTAAAATTGACAATGGGCCATGTTTTTCCCAACAGCCTTTGTTGCCCCAACCGATGAACATAAAAAATAAAGCTCGGATGGAAAAGTCCAAGATTTATTATTCGATTATTCGAAGCTTCCCACAACAACACCAGGGGTACCTTGGCTCCGTCCACTGCGGCATGCCCACGTCACACGTCAGTGAATTGTACGTAGATTGTCTTGACAACCATCGTCTATGGCATACTGCGGCACGGCAACTTGGGTGGATTGCCAAGTTACGCACTATCCTCACATGTATACCTACAAGCGCATTCCGAAGGCGGGAACGCAGTTCAAATGGGGACAGCGTTGTCGCATGAAATGTACAGTACTTCATATTCGTATTTACACTCAGTGACGTTTTGTGAGGCAACAATTCATTTTGATGGACATAACCCTTGCTTGAGCAACACAGCGAGTGTACGGACCGAACAAGCAGTGCGCCCACTCCCACTCCCACGCCCACAAAGGAGGCACTTCATTTTGCGCGCGCAAACGAAGACGCAGCGGTGACTTTCAAAACCTCGGTGTTGCTTTGCGAAGCGACGACTGCGAACTGCGAACTAGCTGCGCCCAGACTGCAGCTACGGCGACCCCGCACGCGCGCTGCCGCCAAGTTGGCGCGTCCGCGCGTGTCAGCGACACGGCACGGCGCTTGTCGTTGCCTTGCTTTGCCTTGCCTTGCCTTGCTTTGTATTGCCTTGCTTTGTGTTGCTTTGTGTTGCTTTGTTTCTTGCATACTGCAGCGCAGAGTCAGGACGGAGTTCGCGGACGGCAGTGGCAAGCGCCTGCCTTGACGTCGACGACGACGTCACTACCTACGTACGTTGGAAATGTTGTCGAAATGGACGTAGCCGCCAAGGTTGGTGTTGGTGTCTACTTCGTGTCGATGGTGTGGCGGACTCGCTCACGTATAGATGACAATGCCGTGTCGCTACTGCAACGGCACCATCGATGTGAACACGGCGGTAAGTAAGCGCAAAGCAGCCCAGCCCGAACACAAAGTGGGCAGCTCACCGCCAAGCTGCAGGTCCAACTTCCTGCTACGCTCGTTTGACCTTGAAAAGCCACGAGTCAAGAGTCGCAGGTGTTGACTCAACCAGATGCACCGCGACTATCATGGGGCTGTGAGTGATTTGCGCGCTGTATATTTGGGTCAAATCTATTTGCTTATTTTGAGGCTCTGTCGGTGTTGTCCGGCACCAGCAGGTTACTGTTGATTGTCGTTGTCACTCAGGCAACGATGGTGAAAACGGCGAAGCCCGTTGCAGGGCAAAGGTCACTATTTTCTTTCTTCAAAAAGAAGAAAACAGCAGCAACTCCTCCTCCGCAACCGAAATCATCTTCGAGCAAGCCCACCGCTGGCAGTGGGTCGAAGCACACACCCGTGGAGAAGTCGATCGCCGTTGACAGTCATGTGGTTGCTCCAAAAGTTGATCTTTTTGCCAACGAAAAGGCATTACAAAAGAAAAAATCTCTTGCCAATACTAAACCCACGAGTTCTCCTCGCACGCCGTCGCCAAAGAAAACTCGTGCCGACTCCCGTCCATCGTCGAAGAAGCCCGCCGTGGCGACGTTCAACGGCACCGCAGAAGAAATGGTTGGACTTCGAATGAAGATATTCTGGCCACACGACAACGAGTGGTATGCCGGACAGGTTGCAGATTACAACGCTCGTGATGACTTGCACTTGTTCCAGTACGACGATGGGGAGGAAGATTGGCTGGATTTCGACGAAGAAAAGTACCAAATCATCGGGGGCTCTCAAAAGCGAAAGTCGGCGTCGTTGAAATCGACGGTTTCTCGCAAGCAAGCGCGGCGAAAGCGGATCGTCGACGATGACAGCAGCGAGGAGGAAGAATACAACCCTGACGAAGAACAGGACGCGGCAGCCGAATCAAGCGATGACGACGCGCTTGACCTGTGCGACTATGACGAAGACGAAGAACCATACTCGCCGGAGAAAAAACCGCGATCGCGTGCGAAACCCAAGCCTAAGAAAACTCCTCCCCCGTCCAAATCGACGGGTTCTCCGTTTCTAGCCCGCCATCGGCCTCGCGCAACAGCAGGTAGAAAAGCAAAAGCAAGCTCTATCAGCGGGTCCCCAACAGCGGCCGCGTCGGCAGTCACAAACGCTGCAGCCGCTGCCGGTGAAAGTGCTCCTGGCGTTTTGAAAATGGGAGCCCATGCTCACAACAAGTATTCTTGGTTGAACGAGAATCGGTAAGGGTTTGAGACAATAGTAACGCATCCCTGTGGTGACCTGCTCATCTGTGATTTCTGGGTTGTGTCTTCCTGTTCCAGTCGCGACAAGCAAGGACGACGACCGGATCATCCTGACTTCGACCACCGAACACTGTTAATCCCGAAGGACTACCTTAAGAAGTGTACTCCTGCCCAGCAACAATGGTGGGAAATCAAGAGTGACAACGTGGACGCGATTCTATTCTTCAAGGTAAGGCTGATGCAACGAAATGAACCAGATTCGCCAGATCATTTGGGTTTTGAACTCCAATAGGTGGGCAAGTTTTACGAAATTTTCAATCAAGATGCTGATGTGGCCATCCAAGCGTTGAATGGGACCCCGAACGCCATGGTGTACATGAAGGGTGAAAAGGTATGACACATTTGTGGCACTATGCTTGTGTTTGCGCCGTGTTGATGGTTGTGCTGCCCCGATTGTTGCGTTTCAGGCTCACTGCGGCTTCCCCGAGCGCGTAAGTTTCGCATATTCAGTTATGCTCGTTGAGATGTCACTTTCCTGACGTTCCTTTCTTCGTCAGGCATATGGTAAATTTGCTGAAGCTCTGGTCGCTGCCGGTCACCGCGTCATGCGTGTTGAACAAGTGGAAACTCCAGACATGCTTAAGGTGTGCAATACAAAAACATTACGATGACGATCGTGGGTGCCTGCTTACAGCTGTCTCCACTGATAACACAGGCCCGCAATGCCTCCAAGAAAGGTAAAAAGGACAAGTGTGTGCGCCGCGAAATTGTATCGATGCTCTCGAAGGGCACGCGCACAATGGGCGTGCTGGAACAAAACTACAGCAAAGGCGATCCTGCACAAGACGTTGAGTTTGTGCCGTCTGCGGACCTTTTGATGTCTCTTCGCGTCATACCTGGTGAGGAAGACACCTTGAACATTGGATTCTGCGTAGTGGATGCATCTATTGGCCTATTTCAATTTGGTCAGTTTTCGGACAACGCATCTCTGTTGGCGGACTTCCGAGTGCTGCTTGTGCGCTTCCAACCTCGCGAAATCACATTCGATGATGAGCTGCCAGATGTAAGTTGGCTGTTGTCGTGCACCTCATTTATTCTCGCGATGGTGCTAATCCCACTGGCTCCATTTCGCATCAAGGTCCTCATGTCACACATTCGTGATTTGAACGGAGTTATTTTTTCGAAAGTGCCATCCTGTGAGTGTGCCTGTACACCTGTCCCACCAAGTCACATTTCCTGACCTTTTTGCCGATGCGCCCCTACGCAATTACGCTTGTCACAGCGGCTTGGTCGGCGAAACGAACAATGACTGTTCTGCAGAAGGACGAGTTTCTTGGAAACGATCGTTCGGTACGTCTCTTGTGTTGTTTGATGGTGCTTCTGTCAAACCGTGACCGTGGTTGGCTTCGTAGCAATGGCCCGAAGGCTTGCAACGGGCGCTTGCACGTGCGAAGAGCAACGACGCTGATAGCCCTGAGGTACAGCTAGCGTTTGAGGCAATGGGCGGGGTACGATTCTTGTGTACACTTCTGAGTATTTTTGTTGGCCCAAGTTTTTTTCACAACTTATACGACAACAATTCTCTAGGCACTGCACTACCTCGCACGCTGCTTAATCGACGTACAGTTGGTCAGCCAAAAGAAACTATTTTGGTACGACATTGAGCTTGGGACGGACTCTTCAGCGAGTAGACTCCCAGGAGCCCAAGCCGGCTCGCTCGATGTCGACGGCGATGAAGAAGGCGCTGTGTCGACAGAACCGGACGTATTCATGCAACTGGACTCGGAGGCGATCCAACACCTCGAACTCATTCGTAACAACGATGACGGCAGTGAGAGCGGAACCGTTCGTGTCCAATCGCAATGTACCGTACAGCCGTTTCTTTTCCTGACCTTGTTTCCATGCAGATTCTAGGCTTCTTGAACCATTGCGTCACTGCCTTTGGCAAACGGAAGCTACAGCAGTGGGTTTTATTCCCATTGTTCACCCGGAAGTCTATCATTGCGCGCCAAGTAGCCATCAGGAATCTCATGGCTTTGCAAGACCAAGTTCAAAGTGCTCGCCAACAAATGCACAAACTGCCCGACTTGGTGAGCAAAATTTGTGATTGACACGGCGCTACATGTTCTCGCCGGTCTTCACTGTCGTTTTGCGCAGGAGCGATTACTATCGCGCAACCACACCAACGGCTCGGAGTACCTTGCTACACGACACCCGGCTGGCCGCGCAATCATGTACGATCCAATGCGTGTGTTTGTGGTGTGTGATACCCAATGGTACGAACATCCTTGTTCACCGTCGGCAATTGTTCGCGTAGGTATGAGGGCCCCACTTACAACTCGACAAAAATCAAAAATTTCGTCCAACTTCTGCGCGGCTTCCGCTGCTTGGCCAAGGTGCGTTTTCACTTGCACCGCTGGTGTGAAGTTCAGATCCCATTCTAAAACTGCGCGGTGCAATTCAAGGTTGCGCGCTCGTTCGAAAAGGCGCCGTTGTTGTCGGCACCGTTATTGCGTAAGATCACGTCAACTCACCATGGTTTTCCGGAAATGAGTGAAACGTACGTTCTCTTGTTTTGGAAGATCCACTGTGCTGTGAGTCGCGTTGAAATGTTGAGGGTGTCGCGAATAGGCTGGACTTTTTCGAGAAGGCATTCGATCACAAAAAAGCACTCCAAGATGGATTCATTGTTCCAAAGGCCGGTTTCGATGATTTCTACGATGATTGCGTTGCGGACCGCAAGGAAGCGCTGCGGAATCTTAATGCCTACCTGAGCACGATTCGTGAAGAATTGAATTGCTCGCGTGCTACTTTCGTTGACAAGGCTAAGAAGAATGCGTAAGAATGCTCAACCTCACGCGTTGTCGCCCGGCAGCAAAACTCATCTTTCATCCGGTTTGTGCCATCGCAGTTTCCACTTGGAAATCCCAGAGTCGCGAGTTGGTCGTACAGGGAAAGGCAAAAAAGGCAGTCACAAGCTTCCAGATGACATTCAATGGAACTTCAAAGGTTCTCGCAAGGGATGGGAACGGTCAGTTTGTTTTTTATCGCGTGATTTCGCCGTCCACACAATGCAAACATTTACATCGTGTTGTGTCTCAGATACACCACACCCGAGCTTGACCGGCTCATCAAATCTTGGGAGTCCGCGAAAGACGCCCAACAGAAGGTGATTCGTCTCACCGTATGTGCCCTTGCTGGGATGCATGCTGACACCGAGTATTGCTTGAATTAGGCTGTACTCGAAATCACTCGCCGCATGTTCGAAAGATTCGATCGGCATGCGCCGCTCTGGCTCACTGCACTAGAGGTGCGTCAATCGAATCGCATCTAATCACGAATTCAATGTTGTAAGCTTGTGTGTGAACACAACATATTGCTCAGGCGTGCACCACGCTGGACTGCTTGATGTCGTTAATGTTGGTGTCACAACTCAATGAGCCAATGTGCTGCCCGACGTTGCTGCCAACTGGATCTGCGGTAAGTAGCGTGGCGTTCGGAATTCGCTGTCGAATTCTATTTGACGCACGTTGATTTCCTTAACAGGCCAGCATCACGCTGGAAGCTTCAAGGCACCCGTGTGTGGCTGAAACATTTAGCGGAGATGACTTCGTTCCAAACGATGTTACGATTGGTGCAAATGGAACTCCGACGTCCTTGCTTCTCACGGGGTATGGACCAAACCGCAGTGCGGTGGCAATGTATCGCGTAGTGCCAACAGTGCAAATCACCATTGCGTCTTTGCGTGTAGACCCAATATGGGAGGAAAATCAACTCTGTTGCGTCAAGTTGCCACTTGCGTAATTCTGGCCCAAGTTGGCTGTTATGTTCCCGCAGAGTCAGCAACACTTTCGCTGGTGGATCGTGTGTTTACTCGCCTTGGCGCCAATGACGACATCATGGCACAGAAATCGACGTTCTTCATTGAATTGTCTGAAACAGCGAAGGTTTTGAAATCGGCCACACCGCATTCGCTAGTTATCTTGGACGAACTCGGCAGAGGCACATCAACCTTCGACGGCGCTGCAATCGCGACATCTGTTTTATCTCATTTGACAAACGAAATTCGCTGTGCAACTATGTTCTCGACACACTATCACAATTTGGTGGAGCAATTCGCCCGAGAAAAAGTTCGTAATTACCATGTGTGTGGTACTTGTGTCACGATACCAGAAGTTACACCGTGTTTTTTGTACTGTCAGGTGGTTGCCTTGGGTCACATGGATTTCATTACAGAAGAACCAGAAGAGGGGGTGGAAGACGATGACGTGGAGCAAGTAGTGTTCCTGTACAAACTTGTCCCCGGCGCTTGCCCAAAGAGCTTTGGCATGAATGTTGCTCGGTTGGCTGATCTGCCAACCGACTTGATCCGTTTGGCTGCCAAAAAGTCCAGAGCTTTCGAGGTTCGCCCCCCAGATTTGCTCTCCTGCGTCAAGTGTGTTTTGCCACCGTGACATTTGTTTTCGTGACATAGGCGCAGCTTAAAGGAGCAGCAATTGTTCCTAATGAAGCCGACGTCAAGGTTGCGAAGTCTCTGTTATCGGCATCAGATGAGGATTCACTCATCCAGCTATGGGAGTCTCTTCAAATCAGCTAATCGCTGCGCATACTCCTTTCAATATCACCCGGGAGTTCCCGCGAGAATCCGTTTCCATGATAGTACCCGGTTTGCTAACTAACAAATGATGCACAAACACAATACCGCATGCGCAAGAAGCATTTTTCTGTTTGTGAAAAATGGCGGAATGACTGATGCCTTCTTGACCTTCACGGCTCCCTGTTCGAGCTGGTCATTCAGTTGAACTGCGAGACCTGATGCAGACCCACGAGACGCGATGCTGATGCGGGATCCGGGAGACCCGATGCAGATTCTAGAGCCCGATGCAAAAATAAGTAGTGTGAATTGGCAGTGAAGCTCCGTTCACAGCGATCGATCATGAGTTCCTTCGCGGTTTCGTCGTTGGCTCCGTCACAATCAAAATGTACAAAATGTCGCCGTCGCCTTACTACAGGCTTGTGTTATCTATCAAGGCCGCAAACGGCCACAACATGACAACATCCAGCGCACCTGCGCGCAACATGCATCGCAAACCGGCCGCCGACCGCTGCTGGTTAGTCAGTTTGAAAGGGTTCGTCGTGTGTTGCGTCTGCTTGCGAACCTGGCCAGTCTCTTTTGGAGCTGTGGAATAACAGTTGAAGTACGCTTTTGACGCTCGCACGAATCGGATGAGAGACATTGGAGAGATGTCTCTGTGTACCTGTGGTCCGATACGTTGCGTGTTGTTATGGTGTGATGAAAAATGGTGGCGGAGATGGCGAATTGATTTAACGAAAGCGAAACGGAACGGAAGCGATTTCACGCGACAACTTTTTATTTTGAAGAGACTATGTGAATTTTGGCTCTTTCCCTCTTGTAAATTGTGGCTGCCGTGCTGTCCCAATAATGGGCCGCAAAGCAAAACGCAAGCCGAGTGTCCTACGTCCTCCACGACCGCATGATGGTTTGAAAAAGTTTATTTCAACTGAGACAGATCTCGGGAGAAATGTTCTTGAAGCAATGGAAACCGATGGCTACGTTGTGTTGCCAAAAGTTATCACGCAAGAGGAGTGTGCAGAGTTGTTGGATCACTTATGGAATTTTGTGGAAGCGACGTCCCCTGGTGTAAGCCGCAGCAACCCCGATTCCTGGTATCCTGACACCCAGAGTGGTGGCGTGGATCCGTGGCCGCACTCTGGTTGGGGGAATCTTCCGGACATGTGTCAGTCGTTTCAAGGAGGGTGGGTCTTTTCAAAGTTACGAGAAATGCTGGCGCATCGAGTTTTCGAACCATTGTACAACACTCGACTGTTGCATTCGAGCAAAGAAGGGTTCACGTTTCATCGCCCCACCGCCTCTTCACTTGTGACAGACGCGGTTTGTTTCTGCAATGATGTTGTTGAACATACATGTCCAGTCTCCTTGTTACGCGCGTGCTGACATTGAATGTTGTTGTGCAGGAACGATTTTCGCACCCAGGCCTCGACCGTCCCAAGTACGTGTCGACATACTCAGCATGTGCGTGTGTGCCGCAGCGCGAAGCTCTTAGACGTGTGATTTGCTGCAGGCCGAGGGTTTGCGGGCGTGTCAGCAACACCAATGGTGAACATTTTGATCAGCGAGCATTTGACACGTGTGTCTGCATGCTTCATCGACTGTTTTTCCCGTAATCGAGCATTGATAGTGGACATCGTGTTTGCGACACAGAGGCTTGCAATGCATCCAGAGCTCAACAGCATTAATCGACCAAACCGAAGAAGACGGCTGCTTCTTGTGCTGGTATTCGTTCCCTCAACTTGTCATGTCAAGACACTGATATATCCCCACCCGTTCATGTGTTCCATCTGGTCATCTCCAGGCCTGGAAGTCATCGTCTTCATCCCGAAATCACAAAAGACATTTGGCGCGGGTACGACGAAATTATTTGATGCAGCGAATAATCGCTTGATTGACGTTGCCGTTGTCCTGCAGGAGGAGTGATTGGGTTCCTTTGACCGACGAAGAGCTGGAACTGGTGCGGCAAAGCGGCTTTTCTCCGAAACGAGTACGGTCCCACGTTGCATGAATAAAACAGTGATTTCCATGAGTCATCACTGCGCGTGATGTTTTGTCCAGGTTCCTGTTAGTGCGGGTGACGTGATCGTGTGGAGATCGGACCTTTGTCACTGCGGTGTTGGGCCTTCGAAAGCGCGTGTTGGGGGTGTTGCGTCATTTCGGGCTGTTAGCTATACGTGTATGCTTCCCGCCAAGCTGACGGACCAAGGGCCATCATGTGATGGAGACCCAGCGGATCTTCGAGTTGCAACAGCCACCGATTCATTGTCGCTGCTTGGCAGCGAAGCCATGCTCAATCGAAAGTTGCGAGAATACAAAGCTCTTCTCACTGGAGACCACAGGTACACTCATGTACACGCAGCGCATGCTTCAGTCGCAAGCGACATTTCAATTGACATTTGAACATTTCGCATTCGGTTCAGGCCGGATCTCCCATCCATGCCGCACATGCAGGTTTGTTCTGCAACTGCCATAACCGTTTGACATGATCGCCCTGACTTGATGCCGCCATTTTCAGGCTCCAAAATCTTCAGGAGCTTCGCAGTTCGTTCCGTTTTTCAATGACGGGTGAGTACAATTGCGTGCAAGCTTGGTGAATTTGCTCACTTTATTTGACAAAACTCATGCTGGCTACAGTCCGCCAGAGTTAACTTGGCGACTTGCCGAACTGTACGGATTAGTGCCCTACATTCTCCCCGAGGTAGGAGTGGAGGCAGGTAGTGAGTTGTATTTGGCTGAGCAACAAAAACAGTGCAAAATTGCTCAAGCGAAAGGAGTCAGGTTCTGCAAAAGTACTCTTGAAGACATAATGCCGACTTCACATGCCCAAAGTTTAGCAAACTGAGTGCGTGCGCATGACCCGCAGAGAGGTATTTACGTTTAGACTCCAGTCAAAACCGCAGGACCCACTCGAGTACCATTACATGTTGTTGGCCTTGAATTCATGGGCTCAGTGTGGCGATGACGAGCTTTCTCGTGCCCGGAAACTTTCCTTAGCCTTTTGCCTGGCCTGCTGACGAATGTAGTTTTTCTTCAGATCAATCGCAAAATTGAAGTATTCTTCAATGGACACAACTAATCCCTTATCACCCTGGAACACAGCAAAGTACATACTATGATCACTCACTCTTTCGCGTTCATGTTTGTGCGAGAAAATCGACAAATTACCGCTTCTTTCCCACCCATTGCTTTCAAAATTTCCTGCACTTCGTCCTCGCACGGGTCACCGGGCGTGTCGACACCGAAACCGTAAATATCTACTTTGTCTAGCTCTGCGTTGCAGTCACGATCAAGTGTCAAAAAGCACATCTTGAGGACGTGAAGCTCGTCCTTCGTGAACTTCATGTCAGCCTGCCAAAAACAACACCCACAACGCAAAATCAGACACGCATTCTTTCGTTCATAAATACCGTGCCGACAAACCTTCAGAGCCGCTCGATCAATGTCAAAGTTGGAAATTTTGGCAAACCGTTCCTCGAATTCTGGGTTGGTTGTGGGTTCGGGTTCGTCGTCATCTGGGATCGATGCAGGAGTAACAACGCCACTGGATTCGTTGCCAGTACTTGGAAGACTAATGTGCGGCGGAACAGCAGAATCCGTGGTGCCTCCGTCTGCAGGGGCCTTGTTGGGGCTTGAAGCTGACGTACTATCCGTTGCTGTGCTACTGTGTCGACGTGGCGGTGTTGGGCGCTGCGGCCCTCCTCTACCGAGAACAGACCGAAGGGTTGGCATCGTGGACGCACGGCCAGGCATTGTAGGGGATCGGTTGCGAAGGACTGGGCGGAACTCCGGCGTGCTGTCAGGCGGCCCTTCTTCCACACCCAACGACCGTCTGCGGGCGTTGGCCAGGAGCTCAGCATTGCTCGGTGTCGCTGAACTTGAATTGCTTGGGGAGAGTCGCGACCGTATCGTTGCAGAGCCATCCGGCTTCATCAAGCTGCTCAGCAAGGGCATGGATGTTGCGGTTTCAACTGATCCTCGTGACAACGCGAGGTTACTCAACCGGTCGCGGCCTGGAGTTGTTTTTGAACTATGAAGTCTGATTTTGCCATTGCTGGTTGCGCGACGAAGGGTCCGGACCTTACCAACTGCCTTTGCAAACGAAATTCTGCCGTCCATTGACTGGCGGCGGCGTACGTACCGAGGAACAAGTCCAGCCCGGCGACGCGGCCCATCCCCATTACCTTCGATTGAGGTACTAACTTTTGGCGTCGTGTTGTCTGTGGTCGACGCTGCTTGTGGCGAGTTCTGACTGGCAGAGTTGCTGTCCTTCGATCCGGTCAATGTTTCCAGTGAAGTAGTGAGCTTGGCGAATGACGGAACTGACTCGCTTTTAGGTGAATCTTTCAAGGAGTAGACTTTCCCACTCGCATCAACAGCTGGGGAACTCGGCAGCGAAGCCGAAATTTTGCGTGCCGCTTCCAAAGCAGTCGCTATTTCTGAAGAAGAGCAAGTCACCGTCATCGACACAGCTCGGTGTCTTGCTGTACCAACGATTTCACCTAAAAGCTGTTGTCGCTGACGCTGCTGCTTCTCCAACGCTCGACATGCCTGGAGCATATCATCGTATGTGAAGGGCATGTAAGGAATCAATTCTTCGAATCGACGCTGTGCCTCTTCGTCGGCTGCAAGTGCGGGCTTGTGCTGACTGCGTTCATCTTCTGTTTCCGTAAATCTCTGGAGCAAGACACTGTCGTCGTTGATTCTGAGGACGCCACCTAAATTCCTGTCTTCACCTCGATAGTTAGGGGCGGAGAAGACAGTAATGAGCGGGGGCACGATGTGCTGCTCCACAACGTTGGTATCTGCGACCCGCTTCTTTGTAGACTTGCCTTGAGCTTTGATTCGCCGGCGAGGTTTGGACGCGGCACTGTCCTTGGTCTCTTGGCTTCGCCTGCGATTCTTCGTCCCTTCAGCAAGCTTTGGTCCCTTCACACTCGGAGACTCGGCCTTACCGTCCCAAAATGTTTCACCAGCGGAGCGACGGTATCGACGAAACACATCGTCAAATGCCGGAACTACTTTTTCCGGGACCTTGTTGCTGAGCTCCTGTAAAGTGGCAGCAACATCGTCAAACGCAAAAAGTGAGCTGGCACTCATGGCAACCATTCCAACCTCTTTGATAGCTGAGTTTGTGCGCTTCAATCGCCGGACTCGCTGCTGCCGTGCCTTTTTTGAACTGAAAACAGATCTTGCCTTTTCAAACTTCTTGTTCTTGCAAACAGTAGTGGAACCTTCGTCTCCTGAGCAGAGTGTGGAAGTGGTAGCGGAAGAGACCCTCGAGACAAAGGAAGAGGATGGTGATAACACTGGTACCAGTAAAAAGGCAAAAGAGGCAGAGGCAGAGACAGAATCACAACCGGTGTTTGAGGTGCAGGAAGTGCCACAGAACGTCAACTGCACCATGCCCACTGACAGTGACACCGCACCATTGCTGATCACCGCCCGTAGCAGCAAATTAGTGTACCTTCTCACCGACTCTGCGTC
>ENA-OWNT01001426-OWNT01001426.1-seawater-metagenome-genome-assembly--contig:-NODE-1426-length-30213-cov-3.954340_pt1 | contig 30213 bp, 21 predicted proteins | sample MGYA00238136_ERZ651165 | MGnify/ENA primary metagenome ERZ651165 (study PRJEB26861, sample SAMN08777766) | seawater metagenome | isolation source: coastal seawater | place: USA: Florida | collected...
TGGAGCCCGACGACCACGTCGTCTCCTGCCTCAGCCGAGCCCAAAACGCCTGGTCGCCGCCGTCGTAGTTCAGGGCCCAGAAGCCGATGCCGCCGACGCCGGCGGTGTCGCGGGCGTAGATCACCCGGTCGACGACGGTGTCGGCGTCGCCGAACCACACCTGCTCGCCCCCGGCGTAGGTCATCAGGGAGAGGCTGTCGGGCTCGTAGGTGCTGCCGTGGGTGGACGCCAGGGCCCAGGCGTCGGCGAACACGACGGGGCCGCCGTCGCCCAGGCTGCTGCTGGGGATGGTGGCCGAGCTCGCCTGGTAGGCCCGACCGTACAGCGGCAGCCCCAGGATGACCCGGGCGGGGTCGGCGCCCTCGCTCAGGTAGTCGTCGAGGGACCACGACAGCGAGTAGCTGTTGAGGCCCGACCAGACCGTGCCGGACCCGGCGAAGAGCGGATCGGTGGGGCCAGCGGTCGACGAGCCCGACCAGTGGTAGCCGTAGCCCATGATGAACAGGTCGGCGTGGTCGGTGAGCGTGGCGTAGTCGAAGGCCCCTGACCAGTCGACCGAGGGCGTGGCGATGACCACGTCGCCGACGGCGGCCTCGAGCTCCTGGATGAAGGCGACCATGCCGCTGCGCACGGTGCTCGGCATGAGCTCGAAGTCGACGTTGATGCCGTCGGTGCCGGTGCTGGCCTGCCAGGAAGCGAGGTTGTTCACCAGGTTGGTGCGTGCGGCCGGGTCGTTGAGGAGCTGGTCGAGGTCGTCGCTGTCGAACAAGGTGACGCAGAGGTGCACCTCGACGCCGTAGTCCCGCGCCACGTCGATCACGTCGGCCGTGCCATCCCAGCCGCCGGTGTCGGTGAGGGAGCCATCGGGGAGGGCCACGGCGTTGAACACCGCGATGTGGGAGAGCTCGTCCCACGGGACGGTGGAGAGGTCGTCGTTCCAGTAGGCGAGGTAGCCGTAGACGGTCAGGTCGGGGCCGGGCGTGGCCATGGGCAGGCCCGCGAGCGGCACGACGGGACCGGAGGCCGGCACCGCCACGCGCTGCGGCCGCACGAGCTGCTCGGCATGGACAGCGTGGACCGCGTGGACCGCGTGGACCGCGTGGACCGGACGGCCCAGGTCGGTGGGTGTGGCGAAGGCGGCAGACAGCAGGAGGGCGAGCATGTTCGCCGCTTATCGCATGCGCTGCTGCCATGCCCTACTGCGCCGGGAGGAGCCGGCCAGTCGCTTGTAGAGGTGGCCCCGGAACAGCATCACGACGTGGGTGAGGGCGAAGAGCACCGCCGCCACCACGAAGCCCAGCGGGGAGAGGCCCAGCGACATCACGACGCCCGCGGGAGCCTGAAGGAAGCCGAAGAAGGGGCCGAACAGCTGGAGCATGGTGATGATCAAGGCCGGGTCGGCGGCCAGGCCCAGCGCCACCATGCCGGCCACCAGGGCACCCGTGAAGCCCAGGTGCATGAGAAGCCACTCGGGACCGTTGTGCTGCATGAAGCCAGCGGCGTCTTGCAGCAGCTCCACCGACTGCGAGCGGCCCTGGTAGATCATCTCGGGCACCGGATTGAACAGCAGGCTCGCGCCCAGCACGGCGACCGCCTGAATAGTGGCCGGCGCCATGAACAGGAACAGCTGGGCGAGGAAGAACACGAAGGCGACGCTCATCGTCTCCCAGAACAGCGCACCGGCCGTGCCCTGCACGTCGTCGAAGGTCATCGCCCGGCGCAGGGTGACGGCGTGCCGGAGCTGCGCCAGGTACCAGCCCACCAGGCCGATGTGGATGGCGCCGAGGATGAAGCCACCGGCCATGCCCATCGGGCCGAAGATCATGCCCGCCGCCGCGGTGAGCAGCATGGCGAAGAGGAGCCAGGGCACCGACCACAGGCTGTTGCGGAAGCTGCGGAGGGTGTCGGTCCCGGCGTCGCGGAACAACGTGAGGGTGGCGCCGATCATGCCCCCTCCTATCCCCCCGCCGCGCCGCAGGCGGACATCACCGAGACCGCGTCGTCCTGCACCTCTGTTGCAATACCGACAACCCCCCGGCACCGCGCGTTCACCGGACCGAAGCGGGCAACGGCTCAGTCGACCATCGGCGGGCGTCGATGACAGCTGCGTCACACAACGGTATCCCCTGCCGGCGTCGCCTCCCCCTCCGGTATACTGCCCACCAGACGGGGGGCGTCGGTAGGTGGATCGGTCCGCTGGGCCATTCGAGATTCTGGAGATTCTCGGCGAAGGAAGCTTCGGGACGGTGTGCGTCGCGCGCGTCTCGACGGACCCGCTGCGCCGCAAGGTCGCGCTCAAGATCCTCAAGGGCGCCTACGCCACCAACAAGAAGATCCTCAACCGCACCCGCGACGAAGCCCGGCTGCTGTCGCGCATCAACCACCCCAACATCGTGCGGGTGGAGCGGCTGATGGAGGTCGGCGGCCGGCCGGTCGTCGTCATGGAGCACGTGCAGGGCGTCAGCCTCGATCAGCTCCTGCTCCGCTTCAAGGATGGCCTCCCGGGGGCCATCGCCCTGGAGATGGTCCGCCAGACCTGCCTCGCGCTCCACGTGGCCTATGCCGAGGCCCTCGGCGAGGATGGCCGCCCCATGCGGGTCATCCACCGCGACATCAAGCCGTCCAACGTCATGCTGTCGATCCACGGCGAGGTGAAGGTCCTCGACTTCGGCATCGCCCGTGGGGAGTTCGAAGGGCGCGAGGCCCGCACCGAGTCGGTGGTCATGGGCAGCCGCCCCTACATGGCCCCCGAGCGCCTCGACGGCGTGTCCGACACCCCCGGCGTCGACGTGTACTCCGCCGGCATGTCGCTGTTCGAGCTGCTCACCGGCCGCACCATGAGCCTGTCGATCAACCCGGTCAGCCACGACCAAGCGATGAACCGGCAGCTCAACCACATCGCGGTGCAGGGCATGTCCGAGGCGGCCGTGGAGGACCTGAAGAACCTCCTCCGCCGCATGTGCGCCTACACCCGCGACTACCGGCCCTCCGCCGCCGACTGCGCCCGCGACCTCGAGCAGCTCCTCTACGCCATCGACCCTCGCTACCGCATCGGCCTCGAGGAGTTCGCCCGCACCACGGTCCTCCCGATCTACGAGTCCCGGCCCCGCATCACCCCCGAGGATGCACTGCAGGAGCACGGCGACGAGGAGTTCCTCGCCGAGGTCACCGGCGCCCTCACCACCACCGGCACCCCCCAGCCGAAGCAGGTCAACTGGGCCCCCTATGCCTTCGTCGGCTTGCTGGGCTTCGTGGTGGCCCTCCTGCTCATGCTCGCCGTGCTCAAGGCCACCCTGGGCCCCACGCCGCCCGAGGGCGCCCCCGTAGCCGACGACGGCCAGGTCCGCGTCGAGGTGTGGTTCCCCGACGAGCGCAGCCAGGCCGTGGTGGGTGGCGTGTTCATGCGCACCAAGGGCGGCGTGCAGCTCCCCGAGGGCAGCGCCACGTTCGAGCTCACCTTCGACGACGGCCGCAGCTACCAGTGCAGCTTCGACGCCCAGCCCGGCGCCAGCGTGCGCTGGGTCGGCGAGGCCCTGTCCATCAACGACGGCAACCCCATCGACTGCCCGAAGGTGACCAAGGCCGGGGTCGCCCGTCCCCAGTAGATGGGCCAGTAGGATGGGCCAGTAGGCTAGGCCTGCGCCCGGAGCGCTAGCTGTTCCCGTCCGCCCCGTCGTCGTCGCCATGGTGCGAGCGGATGTCGGCCGCGAAGCGAGCGAGGTTCGGGACCTCCCGCGTCGCGATGCTGTCCGGGTCTTCTTCGCCGTCTTCGTCGGGGGCGACCCGTAGCTCCAGCTCCTCGAGCAGGGCGTCGACCCAGCGTGGGTCGGACAGATCGGCCACGCCGACGAGGTCGGGGACCAGTCGACGCAGCGTGGCCTCTTGGCGGGCCGGATCGTCGCGCAGCAGCGACCGCATGAGCGCCCGGGCCCCGACCAGATCGAGCCAGACCAAGGCGTCCTGCACGTCGCGCTGGATGTCGTCCATGCGCTACCGGGCCTGCTTCGTGACCACGAACTCCACCCGACGGTTCTTCTCGTGGGCTTCCTCGGTGGTGCCCGTGTCGACGAGCTGCTCTTCGCCATAGCCCACGGGCTCCAGCCGCTCGGTCTCGACCCCGGAGGACACCAGGTAGTCGCGCACCGCGTCGGCGCGGGACTGCGACAGCGCCTTGTTGTCGGAGGCGCGCCCCTGCGCATCGGTGTGCCCCTCGATGCGCACCTGCAGCACCCCCGGGTTGTCCTTCATCACGTCGGCGATCTCGTCGAGGAGCTGGTAGCTCCGCGGGGAGAGTACCGCGGCCCCTTCGTCGAAGTAGACGGAGTCGCCCAGCGCGAAGCGGTCGCCGTCGAGCGCCACCTGGGACGGCTTCAGACGGATCAGCTTCGTCGTGACGCCGCCTTCGACGACGTTGACCATGACCCGGGTGGGGCGGAAGCCCTTGGCACGAACCATGAGCCGGTGCTTGCCGGCCTCCATGGACTCGGCCCACTCGGCACCCTCGCCGATCTTCTCGCGCTTCTCGAAGAAGCGGGCCCCGGTGATGGGGTTGCCCGCGGTGTCGACCACGGTGACCTTGATCTTGCCGAGCAGGGCCATGGGCACCTCGAAGAGGCGCATGGTGTCGGCAGGGTCGACGACCAGCTGACGCTCGACGTCCTTGCCGTCCTCGGAGGCCACCACCCGGTAGGTGCCGGGCTCGAGCATCCACTCCTGACCACCCTCTCGCCGGCCGACGCGGGTGGACCCGTCGTAGACCGAGATCTCCCCGGTCACCACCTCGCCATAGGCATCGACCAGATCGATCATCACCTTGGGCGTAGGATCGGGGCAGCCGTCGTCGTCGAGGATGCCGTCGAAGTCCTCGGGACGCGTGCGACAGAGGTCGTCGGGGTCGAGGAGGCCGTCGCCGTCGGTGTCCGGGGGCGGCGGCGTGCGGGACCAGTCGATGCCCAGCACGGCCCGCAGATCCGGGGCGCCGATGCCCGGGGCCGACCCGGACGTGCCGATGCCCCCCCGCAGCGTGACGCCCGGCGCCTGGGCATAGCCGGACAGCATTAGCTCGGCGGCGTCGCCGGCCCGGCGTGTGCCTCCCTCGGGCCGCAAGGACTCCCGTGCGATCCACTCGAGGGCGAGGCCTCGGGTCTCGGAGAGCTCGGCCACCAGGCCGCCCCGGAGGCGGAGCTGGGTGTTGGCCACGCCGTCCACCTCGACGCCGGGGTGCCCACCGAAGCCCGCGTTGGCGAGGAGGCGGAACGGACGGAACAGGCGGGCGTCGGCGATGACCGAGGCCTCCCAGTCGCCGTTGGGGCTGCCGAGGGGGTTGGCGGTGGTCGCCGTGGGCAGTGCGTAGCGCACGTTGAAGCCCAGCCCGCCGGCGTCGTCGTCGTCGCGGACCGCGGTGATGCGCAGATCGCCGGCGACGTCGCCGATGCCGAACTCACCGGAAGCCGCGATGCCCTCGGCGCTCAGCACCACGGGCACGTCGACGCCGAATCGGACCGGCCCGGAGCCGTAGCCGAGCAGCACATCGGCCATGGCCACGCCATCGACCACGGGCACAGCGTTGCCTCCGCCGTACTGGAACGAGAGCGGCCGGCCGGTGTAGTGCATCAGCACCCGCGGGGTGAGGCCATCGGTGCCGCCGCGTACGTCGTCGACCCAGAGGGTGTTGACGGCGTCGAGGCTGGGGCGGAAGAGCTGGACGTTCATCTCGGGAACGCCGACCGGCTCGGCCTGACCAAAGGCCAGGGCGGTCCACAGGGCCCACATCAGCGCACCTCCCGGCGACGAACGAGGCCGAAGGCGCCGAGCCACAGCCACCAGCCGAGGGGCACGGGACCGGTCTGGCAGCCCTCGCCGCCTACGTAGCCACCCTCACCGGCGAGGTCGTCGCGGGGATCGTTGGGGTCGGTGCCGTCGATGAGGAGCTCCTGCGCGTCGTCGGCGCCGCCGCCGTCGGTATCGGCCAGGGACGGGGCCGTGCCGTAGTCGTGGACTTCTTCGTAGTCGCCGAGGCCGTCGCCGTCGGAGTCGAAGAGCATGGGGTCGGCCCCGATGAGGACCTCGAAGCCGTCGTCGAGGCCGTCGGCGTCGGAGTCTGGGTCGGTGGGGTCGGAGCGCCACACGTCGACCTCCTCCCCATCTTGCAGGCCATCGCGGTCGGTGTCGGCGCGGAGCGGGTTGGACCCGGCGTCGACCTCACGCTTGTCGTCGAGACCATCGCCGTCGGTGTCGGCGCGGGAGGGGTCGGTGCCGGTGCGCACCTCACGGCCGTCGCGCAGCCCATCGCCGTCGGTGTCGACCGAGAGGGGGTCGGTGCCGCGGGCATCTTCGTCGCCGTCGGTCAGGCCGTCGTCGTCGGTGTCTTCGTCGAGGGGGTCGGTGCCGTTGGCCACCTCCATGCCGTCGAGCACGCCGTCGCCGTCGGTGTCGGGGTCGTCGCGATCCGTGCCGTATGCCTGCTCGAGGTTGTCGCGCAGGCCGTCGCCGTCGGAGTCGTCGTAGTCCTCCACCGGGTTGAGCGGGTCGGTGCCGTTCTGGGCCTCGGGGCCGTCGAAGATGCCGCCGGCGTCGGAGTCGCGCTGCCGTGGCTGGGTGGCGTAGCTCATGAGCTCGTCGCCGTCGTCGAGGCCGTCGCGGTCGGTGTCGCGCACGCGGGGGTCGATGCCCACCATCTCCTCGATGCTGTCCAGGAGCCCGTCGCCGTCGGTGTCGGCGCGCTGAGGGTCGGTGGTGCCCAGCTCGGCGCCATCGAGGAGGCCATCGCCATCGGCATCGGGGTGACCGAAGGGCGTGCCGAGGGTGCGCTCCTGCAGGTCGTTCAGGCCGTCGCCGTCGGTGTCGTCGGTGAGGGGGGAGGAGAGCTGCAGCACCTCTTCGTAGTCGCGGATCTGGTCGTTGTCGGTGTCGCGGTCGTCGGGGTTGGTGCCGATCAGCGCCTCCCAGACATCCGGCATGCCGTCGGCATCGGTGTCGGGGTGCCCCACGTCGTCGGTGCGATCGGTGGGGTCGGTGCCATCGGCGACCTCGACCCCATCGGCCGTGCCGCCCCCGTCGGTGTCGGGGCGGAGGGGGTCGGTGTCGACCTCCTCGGCATCGCTGAGGCCGTCGAAGTCGGTGTCGGCGAGCCAGGGCGAGGTGCCCCGCAGCCACTCCTCTTCGTCGGACAGGCCGTCGGCGTCGGCGTCGGCCACGGTGGGGTCGGAGCCCAACAGCCCACGCTCGTAGCCATCGGCTGCGCCGTCGCCGTCGGAGTCCACGTCGAGAAGATCGGAGCCCAAGATCGCCTCGAGGCCATCCGGGATGCCGTCGCCGTCGCTGTCGCGCCCGTGCAAGAGGCTGCCCCGAGCGAGCTCGTCGTCGTCGGTGAGGCCATCGCCGTCGGTGTCGGCGGAGCGGGGGTCGGAGAACTGCTCGATCTCGGTGCGATCGTCGATGCCATCGCCATCGGAGTCGGCTTCGTCGGGGTTGGTGCCGAAGGCCAGCTCCCGGATGTCGAACAGGCCGTCGGCGTCGGAGTCGACCGGGTCGGGGGCGTCGTCGGCCGCGCCGAGGGGATCGGTGAAGTCGACGAGCACCTCGGCGCCGTCGGAGCGCCCGCCGCCATCGGTGTCGTGGGAGAGGGGGTCGGTGCCGTGGTCGAAGAACTCCGCGCCGTCCCACAGGCCATCGCCGTCGGTGTCGCGCAGACCGGGCTGAGTGCCGATGCCGAGCTCCTCGCCGTCCTTCAGGCCATCGCCGTCGGTGTCGTCGATGGAGGGGTCCGTGCCTGCGGTGAGCTCGTCGAGGTCGCCGGCGCCATCGCCGTCGGAGTCGGACTCGGTGGGGTCGGTGCCGTAGACCCGAACCTCGTCGCCGTCATCGAGGCCGTCGCCATCCGAGTCGCGAGCGAGGGCATCGGTGCCGAGGGAGCTCAGCTCGGTGCCGTCGGTGAGGCCGTCGTTGTCGGAGTCGGCGTCGAGGGGGTCGGTGCCGTGGACCTCGATCTCGGCGCCATCGCCGAGGCCATCGGCGTCGGAGTCGGAGGCCCCCGCATCGGTGCCGTGGTCGAACAGCTCGGCGGGGTCGGTGAGGCCGTCGCCGTCGGAGTCGGCGGCCAGGGGGTCGGTGCCGTGGACGAAGGCTTCCTGCCAGTCCGTCAGGCCGTCGCCGTCGGTGTCGAGGGAGTCGTCGGACGGATCCAGGGGATCGGTGCCCTCGGTGCGCTCGTCGGCGTCCGTGGTGCCGCCGTCGTCGGTGTCGGTGTCGATGGGGGAGGTGCCGGCCGCGAGCTCCTCGTCGTCGTCGATGCCGTCGCCGTCGGTGTCGATCAGGGTGGCGTCGGTCTCGCCGAGGCCCGTGCTGCCCGTGCCGCCGAGGACGCCGTCGCGCTTGCCGTTGCGGTTGCCGTCTTCCTCGCCGTCGCCCAGGCCGTCGCCGTCGGTGTCGACCAGGGTGGGGTCGGTGCGCGTGGCCGGGTCGCGGTCGCGAACGAAGAAGCCAGCGGACGTGTCGGTGGCGGCGGTGGCGGCGGTGAGGCCCGCCTCGGTGCCGTCGAAGATCAGGTCGCCGTCGGAGTCGGCGAGGGTGGGCTCGGTGGGGCCGAACGCGGCCAGTGGCCCCGTGCCGTTCACCTCGTCGCCGTCGAGCAGGCCGTCGTCGTCGGTGTCTGGGTCGTTCGGGTTGGTGCCCAGGGTGTTTTCCTGGGCATCGGTGAGGCCGTCGCCGTCGGTGTCCTGCTGGGCCATCGCGGCGCCGGGGAGGCACAGCGCGAGCGCCAGGAGCAGGGGGCGAACAGGGGGGGCAGACATGACGCTCCGGGGGTCTCGAGCCGCCAGGGTACACCGGCGCGACGGGGTGTGCTTCAGGACTCGTGGAAGCCACCGGTAACCGAGGCCAGCACCGCATTCACGGCAGCCGGATGGGTGAGCAGTCCTGCGTGCCCGACGGGCAACACCACATGCTGGGCGCCGGGCTCCAGCGCGGAGGCCATCGGGTAGACCAGAGTGTCGAGCGAACCGGCGATGCTGGTGACTCGAGGCACGAGGCTCGTGAGGGGTGGGAGGTCGCGCAGGAGCTCGGCGCCCCGCTTGAGGGCCTGCACCTCTGGCAACAGCGGGATCCCACGAGCCGCCGCCGTCCCCTGATGCGGTGTGCCCAACGTGACGACCGACCGCACCTGCCCCGCGAGGTCCGGCCGCTCGGACAGCACGAGCCGCAGCAGCACGCCGCCCATGGAGTGGGCCACCACGTGCACGGGCTCGACGACGGGATCGAGGGCCCGCTCCAAGGAGCGGGTGAGGCGCTGGGTGTACCAGGACATGGGGGCCAGCCGATGCCGGAGGGACACCGCCACCGAGGCCCGGCCCTGCGCCGCCAGGGCATGGCGGATGCCCCAGAAGTTGGTGCCGTTCTGCGTGTAGCCGTGGATGCACACCACCGGCGCACCGGTGACCTCCTCGGGGCGCCACCAGCCATCCTGCCAGGCGCCGCGGAGGGACCACCACAGCAGCGCGGCGCCGTCGCGGCTCTCGACCTGCGCCAGCTTGTAGGCGCCCGCGGGTGGCTCCAGCCCCTTGCGCCGGTGGTACTGCAGCCAGCGGCGATGATGCCAGGCCGCCGCCGCTCCGGCCGCCCCCGCCGCGGCACTGGTCGCCGCCCCCGTGGCCAGCGTGGCACCCAGGGTCACCGCACCAGCGATGAGGAACGGGAGGGGCATGCTCTACATGTACTTCCGCGGCTCCTCGCGCTCCAGCACGACGCGCGAGCGGCCTCGGTAGAAGGTCGGCATCGGGGTGTCACCGGTCTTCTCGCGCTGCCGGACCTGCTCCTGGCCGCTGTCGAGGCCGCGGTTCAGGCGGTCGGCCAGCACGTTGCGGTCGACCTCGGCAAACACGGGCTCCAGCTGCTCTTCCTCCACGCGCTGCGCCGAGCGCCACAGGACGAAGATGGCGAACGGCGTCATCAACGCCGCCGCGACCAAGAGCCCGATCCCCAACCCCACCATCGTGTCCCCCGTGAGCGTGCCGGATACCTTGTTGTAGACACTCGGATCACCAGGAGCAACCCGTGCGCGTCACGATCACGTACTGCCAGCGTTGAAACTACCTCCCGCGCGCGACCCGTGCGGCCGCTGTCCTGCGGGAGGAACTAGACATCGACGCCGAGCTGATCCCCGGAGGGGGCGGCGTCTTCTCGGTTGCGGTGGACGACACGGTCGTCGCCCGCAAGACCCTCGACGGCTTTCCGACGCCCGAGCAGGTCGTGGCCGCCGTGCGCGAGGTGCTCTGACCCTCAGGGGCGGGCGTTCAGCTCCGCACCACCTTCTTCACACCCTGGCTCTCCAGCCATCGAGCCACGCGCTCGACCTGGTCGCCTTGGACCACCACCTCGTCGTCCTCGACCCGCACGCCGGCGCCCAGCTGCTTCTTCAGCTGCTTCGCCACGGCGTCGTGCCCCTCGGTGATGCCTTGCACCAGCGTCACCGTGCGGCCACCTCGGCCCTTCTTGGTGCGGCGGACCACGACCTTGGCGCCGTAGCGGGGCTCGGACGCGTTCGGGGCAGGCGACGCGGCAGGCTCCGAGGATGCGCCCGACTCGCTGGCCTTCAGGCCAGCCTGGGAGAGCAGATCGCCGAGGTTCGTGCCCATGAGGGACTCCTTGGGAGGCAGAGGGCTCCACCGTACTCCACGCGCCGGAAGGGAACCGCCGTGTACGATGCGTTGTCCACAGTGGAGCCGGTCGGGCGAAGTGGGCCAGGGGGCGGGCAGGAGGCATGATCCAGGCGGTTCTCCAGCGAGGCCTCGGGCGGCTCGACCGCCTCGTGTCCATGGCCATCCTGCTGCGGGAGGCGGCGCGCACCAGCCGGCGCTGGCAGACCCACGCCGCCCGCACGGGCTTCTCCGCCGCCCTGATCGCCGTGCTCCTGTTGGGCATCCACGGGGCCGTCACCGCGACCAGCTCGTCCCTCGTCGACTCGGCCAACCTCGCGTGGCTCGGCCGCGGCCTGTTCATCGGCTTCGCCATCGCCCAGCTGGCCCTGGCGACCCTCCTCGCCCCCCTCATGACCGCCACCGCCGTCATCGAGGAGTCCGAGGCCAACACCCTCGACCTCCTCGTCCTCACGCGGCTCGACGCAGGTCAGATCATCGCCGGCAAGGTCGTGTCCCGCCTGCTCGTGCTCACCACGGTCGTGCTCGGCTCCCTGCCCATCACGGCCCTGGTGGTGAACCTGGGCGGGGTCTCCGGGCTCGAGGTCGTGGCCGTCACCATCCACACCCTCACCACCGTGGCGGTGATGGGTCTCCTCGGGGCCTTCTTCGCCCTGTTCACCCGGTCGCCGATGCTGTGCGTGATGGCCTCGGCCACCTACGCCCTGCCCTTCTTCGTGGTGCTCCCCGGGGCCTACGCGCTGATGGTGGCCGACCCCGCTGCCGCGGCGCACTTCTCGCCCTTCGCCGGCGCCATGGCCACCGACCCCTCCGCCCTGCTCCCCCCGCTGTCCTACCTCCCGAGCCTCGCGGTGGTGTGGGGCCTGCTGCTGCCCCTGTTCCAGCTGAAGTCCGCCCGGGCGAGCCTCCAGCACGCCTTCAGTCACGAGGTCTGGCAGACCCGTCGCTGGCTGGTCGCCCTGGGGGGGGTGCTGCTGGCCTCGGTGACGCTCGCGGGGGTCGTGCCTCTGCTCTACGTCGACGCAGCGGGGAGCACGCTGCCGTGGCCCCTGGTGTTCGCCGGTCGGGCGTGGGTGTGGGCCCTCAGCTCGGTGGTGTTCGCCGTCGCCACTTGGGCCTACCTGCGCATCGCCTTCGACGTGGTCGACGGGCTGGACGGCATCTTCCACCCCCGTCGCAAGGAGGGCGAGGACGCAGGCCCCATCGACGTCGGAACGAACCCCGTGTGGTGGCGGGAGGCTCGCCTCCGCGCCTGGATGCGGACCGCGGCCCCGCTGGTCTCCACCTGGATCCTGGTGCTGGTGGGGGTGTTCCAGACGGGCTGGTGGATGATCCCGGGGGGCATCCTCGCGGTCGCCGTGGGCAACGCCGCCGTGGTGCCGCTGCTCGCCGCCTGGATGGGCTGCCGCGCCGTCGCCGAGGAGCGCCGCCGCCGCACCCTCGAGGTCCTGCTGACCACCACCATGTCCAACCACCGCATCGTGATCGGGAAGACCGCCGGTGTCTGCTTCGCCACCGCGCCGCTCCTGGTCGCGACCCTGCCGCTGCTGGTGCTGGGGGTTCCCCACCTGAAGCTCTTCACCGCCCTCGGCGGCGGCGAGAGCCACATGCTCCTGAGCACCTTCCACGCCGCGCTCACCTGGGTCTGGCTGGTGGCGGTGTGGGCGACCGTGGTGGCCGGGTCCCTCGTCACCGGGGCTCGCGTGCGGAACCCCCGCAGCGCCTTCGGCCTGGTGCTGGTCACCGCCACCGTCTTCCTGCTCGTGCCCGCGTCCATGGGTCGCCTCTTCCCCGACACCACCTGGCTCGCCCTGCCCGCCCAATGGTGGGCACCGCCCCTGGCCGGTGGCGCCAGCACCTTGGCCCACCTGGGCTCCACCGCCCTGTGGGGCGTCGCCGCCGTGGTCCTCTACGCCGGCCTCACCGTGCGGCTCCGCGCCTGGGTCCTCCGCGGGTTGGTGATGCTCCTCGCCCTCGGTCTCGGCGCCTCCAGCGCCGTCGCCCAGCCCGACCTCAAGGCCGAGATGGAGCGGCTCAACCAGCTGCGCATGGCCGCCATCCCCGTCGCCGATGGCCTCCACCGGACCGACGGATGGGCCACCGTGTCGGTGGTGCTGGAGAACACCGGGCCCGCCACCCGTGGCACGCTCACACTGCAGGAGGGCACCACCGACGGACAGCGCCGCTGGGCCCGCGCCGTCGAGCTCCCGGAGGGCAGCCGCAAGGAGCTCTCCTTCGTGTTCCGCGCGACCGCCTACGGCCGCGACCGCACCCTCACCTTCTTGTCGCCCGAGGGACGCACGGCGGTCACCTCGTTCCGGATGCAGCCCGTCGACGAGGATGCCGTCCTGATCGGCGTCATCGGCCGCGATGCCCTGGGGCTTCCCGCCGCGGTCCGGCAGACCACCGGCACCGTGGTTCCCGGGCACCGCCCCCGCCCCCAGGTCGCCGACCGGGCCGTCCGGACCGGCCTGTTGCTGCCCGAGCACCTGCCCACCACGTCGGTGGCGCTGTCGGGCCTCGACTGGATCGTGTGGCCCTCCGCCGACCCCTCCACCCTGGAGGGCCCGCAGGTCGCCGCCCTGGCCTCGTGGGTGGCCGACGGAGGCAACCTCCTCCTCACCGTGACCGACACCCACCGCCAGGTCAGCGACTCCCCCCTCGGGGCCGTGCTCCCCGCCGAGCTCGGCGCCCCCACCCTGCAGCCCCTCGGCCAGCTGACCCAGGTCATGGGGGCCGTCGACACCGGCCTCACCCCCACCATGGTCACCCCGCTCACCCCGGTGGAGGAGGCCAGCGTCCTCGCCCTGGCTCCAGACGGCCGCCCGACCTGGGCCGTCCGTGCCTACGGGCTGGGCTCCGTGCACCTGGTCGCCGCCGATCTGCGCACCGACCCCCTCGACGACGTCGACCGCGAGACCCTGTGGCGCACGCTGCTCTTCCTCCCCGCGGTCGGCGGCCAGCTCGGCGCGCCCGAGGCCCTGCGCCTGGCGATGAACGCCTACGAGCCCGTTCCATGGGTCGTGCGCGGCTACGACCAGGGGCAGCCCTACCTGGACTGGGAGCAGGGCCTGCGCGGGCGCCTCGACGACATCCCCGGCGTCAGTCCCCTGCCCCTCTCCTGGCTCGTGGTCTTCAGCGGCATCTACCTGCTGGTCATCGGGCCCCTCGACTACCTGGTGCTCCGCGGCCTGCGCCGTCAGCCCCTCACTTGGGTGACCTTCCCGGTGGCCATCGCGGTGTTCACCGGCCTCGCCATCCTGGGCACCCGCTACACCAAGGGCTCCACCGCCATCCTCACCCGGGTGGAGCTCGTGGACGTGCTCCCCGACGCCCAGCGCTGGCGAGGCGAGACCTTCTTCGGTGTGTTCAGCACCCGCAAGGTCGACCTCAGCATCACCTCGGGCTTCGACGACGCCGTCATCGCGCCGCTGGTCGACCCTGGCTACCTGCCCGACCCCACCGTGCGCGCCGGCCACGGCCCGGGCAGTCTCGCCTACCGCGCCGAGACCTGGACCCTGGCGTACGGCCGGAGCAGCTGGACCACCGAAGGCCGGGGGCAGATCGTGGCCACCCGCACCGCCGATGGCCTGCAGCTCCGCAACGACCTCGGCGTCGACCTTGTGGGTGCGTCGGTGCTCTTGCCCGGCGGCGGCACCGTCGAGGTCGGCCCCCTGGCCCAGGGAGCGGAGGCGCTGGTGCGCTTCGACGAAGGCGACCCCGTCCCCACCCACTTCGAGACCGACCAGGCCTTCGCCCTCGGCGCCCTCGGCGCCCCACCGCTCACGGACCGCGGCGACCTGTCCGTCGCCGGGGGCACCGCCGTCTTCGTGGGATGGGCGGAGTCCACGGTGGAGGCGCTGCACCTCACCGGCCTCTCCCCGGTGGAGGACCCCCTCCTGGTGCTGCGTCAGCCCGTCCCCGGCCCCACGAGCCATGTGCCCGTGCGCGACCGCCGCCTCCAGCTGACCCTGCAAGACCTCTCCGACGCCCAGCGCGTCAGCGTCACCTGCAACGGCGGCCCCGACTACCAGCCCACGCGCCACGCCGAGGTGAAGGACCGCGTCGCCACCGTGGTGATGCCCGGCGCGCCCCGGGCTCCGTGCGAGGTGCTCGTGGAGACCGGCGACAACACCTGGTTCGGCACCATCCAGCAGACCGACGGCCAGCTCGTGTGCCACGTCGAGGACTACCAGCTCACCTGCGAGGATCTTCCGTGATCGAGACCCGCAACCTCCGCAAGACCTACGGCGAGTTCGAGGCGCTGCGCGGCATCGACCTGACCGTCGACGAAGGCGACGTCTACGGCTTCATCGGCCCCAACGGTGCTGGCAAGACCACCACCATCCGCATCCTCACCACCCTCATGGAGCCCACCGCCGGGGAGGCCCTGGTCGACGGCGTCGACGTGTGGGAGGACAAGGAGAAGGTCCGGCGCCTCATCGGCTACATGCCCGACGACTTCGGCGTCTACCCGGACATGACGGTGACCGAGTACATGCACTTCTTCGCCGCCGCCTATGGCCTGCCCCGGGCCGGCCGCGACGGCCTGGTCGGCGGGCTGCTCGAGCTCACCGACCTCACCTACAAGAAGGACGCCCTGGTGGAGTCCCTCTCCCGCGGCATGCAGCAGCGGCTCGGTCTCGCCCGCACCCTCGTGCACGACCCCAAGGTCCTCATCCTGGACGAGCCCGCCAGCGGCCTCGATCCCCGCGCTCGCATCGAGATCCGCGAGATCCTGCGGGAGCTCCAGCGGATGGGCAAGACCATCCTGCTGTCCAGCCACATCCTCTCCGAGCTCCAGACCGTCTGCACCCGGATCGGCATCCTCGAGCGAGGGGAACTCGTGGCCCAGGGCACGGTCCAAGACATCGTGGCCCAAGCGACCGAGCATCACGAGGTGTGGCTTCGCACCACCGACGACCCCCGTGCCGCGGTGGTGGTGCGGGAGGTGCCGGGCGTGCTCGGGGCCGACCTCGACGAGGAGGACGGGCGGGTCGTGGTGCGCGCCAGCAAGGAGCTCGACCTCGCCGCCGTCGCGGCCCAGATGTCCGCCAAGGACATCGGGCTCCGCCACCTCGAGCGCCGCGACCCCAGTCTCGAAGAGGTCTTCATGAAGCTCACCCAAGGGCTCGTGCAATAGCGGGGGTCGGCCCGGTCCTCAGCCGGGAGCTCCGCCGCCTGTCGCGGCGGTCGACCACCTGGTGGGCCCGCCTGGCAGCCGGGGTGCTGGGCCTCGGGGCCGTGCTGCTGGTGCTGGTGGACCACAACGAGGCCGATGTCGGCCGACTGTCGGCGCTGGGTCGACAGATGCGCGGCCTGTTCAGTGCGGGTCAGCTGATGTTGGTGGGCATCCTGGCCCCTCTCCAGGCCGCCATGGCCGTCGAGGAGGAGCGGGCCGATCGGAGCCTCGATCTGCTCGTGCTCACCCCGCTCACCCGCGGGCAGCTGCTGTGGGGGAAGGTCGCCTCACGCCTGGTGCACCTGTTCACGGTGGTCCTCGCCGGGCTGCCCGTGCTGGGGCTGATCGCCACCTTCGGGGGGGTCTCTCCTTGGCACGTGGTGAACCTCACGGTGAACTCCATGCTCCTGGGGGTCCTGCTGGCCCAGGCCGCCACGGTGCTCCTCATCGCCCAGCGGGGGTCCCCCTTGCTCGCCGCGGCCGGGGCCTGGGTGTGGGCCGGCGGGCTCCAGTTCGTGGGCCTGTCGGGCGCGCTGTGGGACGAAGAGGCCATCCCGTCGCCGGTGCTCGGCGCGTTCATGGACGGCGCGGGGGGGCTCTCCTCGGTGCCGGTCCTGCTGCCGGTCGTCGCCGTGCTGGGCTGGCTGGGCCCGCTGCTGTTCCAGCTGTCCACCGGGGAGTCCGAGGACGACGAGCTCGGGCTGCTCTCCCCCGACGTGTGGGCCCTCCACCGCTACCGGCGACGGGTGCTCTGGCTCCTGCCCCTCGCCTCCATCCTCGGGCTGATGCTGTTCTGGGGCATGATGGAGCTGCGGTATTCGGAGCATCACCCCGTGCTCTCGCCCCTGCCCGTGCTGTGGGTCTGGTCGGCGGCGCTGGTGGGCATCACGGTGCTCGAGGTGGGCAGCGGCCACCTGCTGATGCTCGCAGCCCGGGCGCGCCGGGCCGTGGTCCAGCGACGCAGTGCCCGGGAGGAGAGCCGCTCGGTGGGCCGATGGCCCCTGGTGTGGCGCTTGTTCCGGACCCGCGTAGCGGCTGCCGTCCGCCCGCTGGTGCTGGGCACGATGGGTCTGTGGGGTGCGGGGACCCTGTTCTCCCTGCTCACCATGCGCTCCAGCAACCAAGAGCGTCTCCTGCTGCCCGCCTTGGCCGCATGGACCTTCGGCATCGGGCTCGCCGGGGTGCTGCCGCTGGCGACCACCATCGTCGACAGCGACGTGCGGCGCCGCCAGCTCCTGGTGCTCGCCGGCTGCAAGCCTTGGTCCGTGGTCTCCAGCCACATGGCCCACGCCCTCGCGCGCGCCCTCCCCCTGCACGGGCTCGGCGCCCTGTGCTTCGCCTGGTTGGCGACCACCCAGCAGGGGCCCGCCAGCGACGAAGGCTCCTTCGTGGTGGCCATCATCGCGCTGGCAGTGTCCACCAGCGCCGTCCTCGCATCCCAGTCCACGGTGGTGGGGCTGCTGGCCCCCCGCCGGGTCGTGTGGTTGGTGGGCATCGGCGGCGGCCTCGCCCTGCTCTTCACCCCCACCGTGTTGGCCGAGACCTTCGACGTGTTCCGCGGTCGAGACGACAACCTGGCGGTCGAGCTGCTGCGCCTCTGGAATCCCCTGGCGGCGAGCTACGGCGGCCAGGAGCCCCTGTGGATGGTGTGGCGAGCCGTGGGGGCCCACCTGATCGCCAGCGCGGCGGCGCTCGGTGCTGCCTCCTGGCACATCGGACGCCAGCACCGCTGAGGTCAGACCGGGGCGCCCGACCGTGCGATGATCTCCTCGACGTCGGTGCCATGGGGCAGGCGACCGTACTGCCGACCCGGGCTGTCGAGGCGGGCGAGGAAGGCCTCGGCCACGGCCTGGGGCGCATGGTCGATGAGCAGCCCCGCCTGCACGGCCACTGCCGCATCCTCCGCCAGTCGGCGGGCATGGAAGGCCACCCCCGCTGGGTCGCCCAGGGTCCTCATCACCGAGGCGTGCACGCGGTCGAGGCGAGGGTCGGTGCCCTGGTGGCGCAGGAGCTCACCCTGCAGGGCCGCCACGCTCTCGGGCGCCTTGTGCATCGCCCGAAGCAGGTCGAGGCACTGCACATTCCCCGACCCCTCCCAGATAGAGCCCAGGGGGGCTTCTCGGTACAGCCGAGCCATGGGCCAGTCCTCGGCGTAGCCGTTGCCCCCGTGGCACTCCAGACACTCCGCGATGTGGTTGATGGCCTGCTTGCCGAGGAAGTACTTGCTGATCGGGGTGAGGACCCGGGCCAGCGCCGTCTCCCCACGGTCGAAGGCGGCGGCCACCCGGAACGCCAGGGCGACGGATGCCTCCACCTCGACCGCCAGATCCGCCAGCACGTTCTGCATCAGCGGCTGCTCGATGAGGCGGCGGCCGAAGGCCGACCGGTGGCGGGTGTGATGCACGGCATAGCGGAGGGCCTGCCGCATGCTCGCCGCCTCCCCCAGGGCCACGTCGAGCCGGGTCTGAGCCACCATCTCGAGGATGGTCGCCACCCCACGACCGGGCTCGCCCACCCGCTGGGCCCAGGCGCTGCGGTACTCGATCTCGGAGCTGGCGTTGGAGCGATTTCCCAGCTTCTCCTTCAGTCGCTGCACATGGAAGCCGTTCACCGAGCCATCGGGCCGGAAGCGAGGCACCAGGAAGCACGACAACCCCGCGTCGCACTGGGCGAGGGTGAGGAAGGCATCGGACATCGGCGCCGAGCAGAACCACTTGTGGCCCGTGAGCTCCGCGGTGCCGTCGGGGCGGACCACGGCGAGGGTGGTATTGGCACGAACATCGCTCCCACCTTGCTTCTCGGTCATGGCCATGCCGAAGCTGACCCCGGTCTTCTCGCTCGCCGGCAGGAACCGTTCGTCGTAGGACTCGGCCAGCACCCGGGGCATCCACGCCGCCGCTACCTCGGGGCTGTGCTGGAGGCTGGGCACCACCGCGTGGGTCATGGTGATGGGGCAGGTCGTGCCGGCCTCGAGCTGGTAGTAGACGTAGTGCAGCGCCGCCCGCCCCACGACCGCGCCGGCCTCCCCCGGGCGCGCCCAGTCGTAGCTGTGCACGCCGTGCTCCTTCGCGATGGCCATCAGCTCGTGGTAGCTCGGGTGGAAGCGCACCTGGTCGACGCGGTGACCGTAGCGGTCGTACGCGACGAGCTCGGGGGGGTGCCGATTGGCGAGGTCGGCCAGGGACTCACCATGGGCCGAGCCCACGATCCGCCCCAGGGACTGCAGGCGGTCGGTGGCCGCGCCGCCGCCGTAGCGAGCGAGGGCCTCGGTGGCGGCCGCGTCGACGGACCAGGCATCGTGGGAGGGCACGGGCCGGGCCTGGTTGAAGACCTCGTGGGTGGTGTGCACGGCGTCGGTGGTCATGGGTGGGCTCCGATGGCAGAGAGGCAGAACGACACGATGGCGTCGGGCGCAGGGGCACCGTGGGGACCGAGCACGGCCTCGCCGAGGGCGCCGACGATGCCCGCCGCGGCGACCCGAGGCCCCTGGGCCGGGAGCTCGCCTCGCGCGATCAGGCCAGCGATGTGGGCAGCGAGGACCTCGGCGTAGGCAGCGCGGAACCGGAGCCGTGCGGCCTCCACCTCGGGACCGACCGGCTCGGAGAGGAGGGCGCGGGCCAGCACCGGGGCGGCCTGAGCCCGAGCACACCAGGACCGCAGCGCGGGGGCCAGACCCTCTTCGGCCAGGGTGCGGGCCATGGCATCCACCTCCCCCTGGCTCACGGCGGAGAAGACCTCGACGGCCAACGCAGCCTTGCTGTCGAAGTGACGGTAGACGCTGCCGGTGGCCACGCCGGCATCGTGGGCGACCGCACTCACCTGCAGCGCCGCGAACCCTCCCTCGGCCACCCGGGACCGGGCCGCGCGCAGCACCGCATCGCGGGCCGCTCGGCGGCGGGCCTCGGTCTTGGCGGTGGGGCGGTAGGCCACGGCAATCTCCGGTACATCCGACGGGACGGAAGTTCTGAACCGTAATTCACATCTTGGATTCGTGCACGGCTGTGTGAGAATGCCCGTCAGCGCGCGGAGCCCCCATCAGCAACCCCGTCGGTCGCCAGTACAAGGTTCGAGGCATCATCGGTCGCGGGTCCTTCGGCACGGTGTACCGGGCCGATCAGCTCGGTGCGCAGGGCTTCTCTCGGCCGGTGGCGCTGAAGGTCCTCAACGAGGGCGGCGCCACCACCGACATCGCCGAGCGCCTGCGCGACGAAGCGCGTCTCCTCGGCCTCCTCCGCCACCGCGCCATCGTGCAGGTCGACGGGCTCGTCGCCCTCGACGGCCGCTGGGCCATCGTCATGGAGCACATCGACGGCGTCGATCTGCGGCGTCTCACCCAGGGGGGGCCCATCCCCTCCGGGCCCGCGCTGGAGATCATCGGCGAGGTCGCCAGCGCCCTCCACGTCGCCCAGACCCAGCCCAACGAAGACGGCAAGCCCCTGGGGCTCCTCCATCGCGACCTGAAGCCCAGCAACATCCTCCTCACCCGCAACGGCGAGGTGAAGGTGGTCGACTTCGGCGTCGCGCGGGCCGACACCAAGGCGCGCAAGGCGAAGACGGTCACCAACATGACCTTCGGCTCCCCCACGTACGCCGCGCCCGAGCGCATGATGGCCGACGACCTGCCCGCCGGCGACGTGTACAGCCTGGGCGTGGTGTTGTTCGACCTGGTGGGCGACGCCACCTTCCCCGGCGGCGACATTCGCAAGGAGCGCCACGCGGAGCGCGTGGAAGAGGCCCTCGCCTCGCTCCCCACCCTGCCCGCGGAGGTGCTGACCCTCCTCCAGGACCTCCTCCAGTACAAGGCCAAGGCGCGCCCCACGGCACGGGAGCTCGAGCGCCGCTGCCAAGACCTCCGCAAGAAGCTCGACGGCCCCTGGCTCCGCGACTGGGCCGAGGAGGAGGTGGATCGCATCCCGGTGGCGATGGAGAACCGGCACGACTTCTCCACCTCGCTCCTGTTCGAGCGTCCCGAGGTAGGCAACGCCAACGCCACCCTCGACGCCGCCGGCGACAGCTTCGCGCCCGACAGCGTGCTCACGGGCTACGCCTCGGTCGACATCACCTACGAGCCCGAGGCCGAGTCCGACGACGACGAGCCCGAGCAGGACAACGGGGATCCGGCGGCGGCCACCCGCCTCCACCAGCTCCCGCCGCGCATTCCCCAGGCGGCCGCCCCCTCCCGCGTCGGCGGCCTGCTCCGAGGCCTGGTCATGCTCTTCGGAGTCGGTGCCCTGGCCCTCGCCGCGTTCGTCTTCGGCATGCTGGTGGTCGGCATCCTGTGGGCCCTGGCCAACGGTTTGTGACGCAACCTTCACCTGAGACATCCCGGATGAGCCCCCGGATCTGCGCCGAGGCTGTTACATCGCGCCCGTCCGTGGAGGCCCTCCATGCTCGTGTCGCTGTTCCTGTTTGCCTGTGCTCCCGACTACGATGTCACCAGCCGGGTCGAGCCCGAAGAAACGCTCCCCAATGACGACCCCGTCACGGAGTCGTTCACGATCGACAACGCCCCGTCCGACATCCTCTTCTACGGCGACACGTCCGACTCCATGCGGCGTCACCTGGAAGACCTCGGCGACAACATCGACTCGTTCTCCGAGCGACTCGATGCCCTCGCGAGCGACTGGCACCTGATCGCCGTCACCGGCGCCTCGGGCTGCAACAACGGTGGCGTGCTGAGCCCCGAGGTGGCCGACTGGCAGCTGGCCTTCGCCGACGGCATCCAGCGCAAGCCCACCACCAACGTCGACGAAGACGAGATGGGCCTGCGCAACGTGGCCACGGCCATCGCCGAGTCCACCGGCGGCTGCAACAGCGGCTTCCTGCGCGAGGGCGTGCCCCTGCACGTCATCTACATCACCGACGAGAACGACGAGTCCCCCGGCTACGACAGCCGCCCCGACAACTACTGGGAAGACTACGTCATCGAGATGGAGGAGGCCCTCGGCGACGCCAACCTCCTCACCATCTCGGTCATCGGCGGCGACGTTCCCAACGGCTGCGGCACCCCCGGCCAGCCCTCGGCCGACCCGTCCACCGGCTACGCCGAGGCCGCCCGCTACACCGGCGGGGAGTTCCTGAGCATCTGCGACGAGTGGGACGGCGACATCGACGTGCTCGCCAACTCCTCCGTCACCCGCGACACCTTCGTGCTCCTGGGCGACCCCGACCCCGACACCATCATCGTGAAGGTCGACGGCGTCGAGGTCACGAACTGGGCCTGGGTCCCCGGCGAGAACGCCGTGGTCTTCCTGTCCGACGCCCCCACGGGTGGCCAGGTGGTCGACATCACCTTCGTGCCGGCCCTCGACCTGAGCACCACCAGCAGCACCGAGGGCTGAGGCAGCCCCTCGATGAGCATGTTCCTCTGGGCGACCGTCGCCCTCGCCGGAGCACCGCTGCGCCCCGACCTGGTCGAGGGGCGCTCGCTCCACGACGAGCACTGCGCCGCATGCCATGCCGAGCCGGTGCCGTCGGTCGACGATGGCCTGGCCGACTGGCTCGGCGCCCACGAGGGGGTGGAGCTCCCCCCGGGCACCGCTCGCTGGAACCTCGCCTGGTACCTCCGCACCATCGACCGCCCGGTAGGTCATGTGGAGGTGGCCCGTGCGCTCCTTCAGGAGAGCTTCCAGGCCTACGCGGCCCGCGACCAGGACGACGCGCGCGCCCTCACGGAGCGCCTCCACCGCGACGGTGTCCGGCCGCTCCTCCCCCTGCTCGCCGTCCGGCCCGATCTGCAGCAGCAGCTCGACGCCGACGCCCGCACCTACCGGGCGAACCTCGCCTCCGGCAGCGAGGTGGGCCTCTCCATGGGCAGCGTGCGTCGGCTGACCCAGACCCTCGACGAGGTCGAGGAGCTGCTCGCCGACGGCGGCCCGCCGGCCACGGAGCTGATGACGCGGATCGCGACCACCGGCGGCAGCGTGGCAGCCGCGGGTGCCCTTGCCCTGGGCGCCTTCGCCGGCCCTCGGAGGCACGCACGGGCCGTGGGCAGCGGCATCGCGGCAGGCGTCCTCTTGGGAGGCCTGTGGAGCGTGCTGGCGCCGGCCTTGGCCCTGGCCGACCAGCTTCCCTGGGGAGGCTGGTTCATGGCCGTGAGCCAGCTCGTCGCGACCCTGCTGTGGGTGGGCGCTACGGCCGCCGGCCCCCCCCAGCGCAAGTGGTCCGAGCGGGCCCTGATGCTCGCACCGCTGCCCTGGGTGGCCCCCATCGCCAGCGCCTGGCTCGACCTGCTCTGGCTCTGGCTCGGCCTCCCCGGCATCGTGGCCGGCGGGCTCCTCGGGGCTGCCGCCTTGTCCGCCCTCCCGGCGCTCCTCGGTGCCGGCCTCGCGCGGCTCGGCACCGCTGGCATCGCCCTGGCCCCCATCCTGGCCGCGGTCGCGGCGGGCCGACTCATCCTCGCCCTGCAGACCGGCGGCTGGCTCGGTCGCACCGCGGTGTATGGGCCCGAGCTGCCGGCGGCCGCGCTGCACCGTACCGCCGAGGGCTATGGCGCCCAGGTGCTGGCGCTCGCCCTCTTCTCGGCCCTGGCCTGGCTGGCCGCCCGGCGAAGATGGTCGCAGTGGGAGGAGTGAGATCAGGTAGGATTGCTGCATGCTTCCTCTTCTCTCCCTCGTCCATGCCGTCGCCCTCGCGGTCACCCCCTGCACCGTCAACGTCGGCGTCGGCGGAGATCTGGAGCAGGCGGTCTCCAACCTCGCCAACGATGGCGAGGTGATCTGCCTGGAAGGCAGCAGCTACGCCCTCAGCGGGAAGATCCAGTCCGGCTACGACGTGGAGATCCGCGCCCTCGACGTGAACGGCACGAGGCCGGTGATCACCAGCACCGACAGCCGCATGTTCGAGATCGCGTCCGACGCCGACGTCACCTTCCGCCACGTCGACCTCAACCAAGAGGCCACCGGCCAGGTTCTCTACATCAACGGCGCCGGCGTGGTGGCCATCGACACGGTGATCCGCAGCGGCAGCACCGCCCAAGGGGGCTGCGTGCGCCTGGAGGCCGGCAGCCTCGAGCTCGTGGGCGGCGCCGTGCAGGAGTGCCAGGCCACTGGCGACCGCGGCGGCGGCATCGACGTGCAGAGCGGGGCCCTCACCGTCGAGGGCACCGTCTTCGAGAACAACACGGTCACGGGGAACGGCCGCGGCGGCGGCGCGATCCACTTCGAGAACACGGGGGGCGCCACCATCGAAGAGGCGCACTTCATCAGCAACAGCGCCGGAAGCGGCAGCATCGGCGGCGGCGCGGTCTACGTGCAGAACGTCGGCGGCGGCGCTCCGACGATCCGCAGCTGCACCTTCGACAGCAACACCACCCTCACCAACGACGACGGTGGAGGCGCCATTTTCTTCGAGAACATGGACGGCACCCAGATCATCGGGTCCGTCTTCACGGGCAACACCGTCACCGACCCCGGCGCGAGGGGCGGCGGGGCCATCTACTGGCAGAACAATGCGCCCGGGAGCTCGATCCGAAGCTCCGCCTTCACGGCCAACACCGCCCACGTCGACCGCGGCGGCGGAGCCATCTACGCCGAGAACCCCGAGAGCATCGTCATCGCCGAGAGCTCCTTCGTCAGCAACGCCGGCGGCGACGAAGGCGGCGGGGCCATCTACTTCCGCAACGAGGACACCACCCCGCCCCAGCTCGGGAACAACACCTTCTGCAGCAACTCCGCCACCGGGGGCGGCGGCGCCATCTACCTGCGGAAGAGCAACCCCGAGATCCACGACAGCGTGTTCCTGTTCAACAACGCCTCGGGGAACGGCGGCGCGATCTACCAGCACAACGAGAACGCCGCGGGCCTCATCGTCGTCGACCAGGGGAGCTTCTCCCAGAACGCCGGCGCGAGCGGCCAGGCCATCTTCTCGGACCGTGATATCGTGCAGGTGACGAACAGCTGGTTCGAGGGTCACGTCGGCGGCATCACCCTCACCGCCGACGCCGTCGGCGACCTCCTGTCCGACCACAACGCCTTCGAGAACAACAGCCCGCCCTTCGCCGGCCCCAACGTCACCGACACCAACGCGGTGCTGCTGGCCTCGGGCATCCCCACGCCGCTGTACTGCAGCCAAGACCTCTCTCCGCCCTTCGACAGCCCCCTCGCCGACGGCGGCATCGGCGGCACCCACATCGGCGCCTTCCCCCCCTCCGACGAGCCCGACCAGGACGGCGACGGCGTCCCGGTCAGCCTGGACTGCGACGACACCGACCCCTACCGCTTTCCGGGCAACCCCGAGATCCCCTGCGACGGCGTCGACCAGAACTGCGACCCGCTCGACGACAGCGGCACCGGCTGCGACAGCGGCCCCACGGGCGACACCGGCCTGACCGCCCACACCGGCGACACCTTCGCGGACACCGACACCGACACCGATGCCGACACCGATTCCGACACGGACGCAGACACGGACTCCGACACGGACGCAGACACGGACTCCGACACGGACTCCGACACCGATGCGGACACGGACTCCGACACCGATGCCGACACCGACTCCGACACCGACGCCGACACGGACTCAGATACCGATGCCGACACCGACGCCGACACCGATGCGGACACCGACACCGACACCGGCGACATCACCCTGCCTCCCCTCACCGGGCTGACCGGCGACACCGGCACCATCACCGACACCTCCGGTGGCCCCGCCGACACCGACACCGACACCGACGCCGACGCCGACGCCGACGCCGATGCAGACGCCGACGCCGACGCCGACGCCGACGCGGACACCGACTCGGACACGGATACCGATGCAGACGCGGACGCCGATGCCGATGGAGACGCCGACGCCGACGCCGACGCCGACGCCGACCCCGACACCGGCCCCGGAGGGCAGGTCATCGTGCCCGACGGCGCCGTCGCGGCCTCTGGCTGCGGCTGCCAGTCCCCGGGCACGGCGCCCGTGGGCACCGTCGCCGTGCTGCTCCTGGCCCTGATCCGGCGGCGCCGGACCCCTTCGCTATAGGCGCTGCGCCAGATCCCGCATGGAGGCCAGGTGCCCGGAGCAGAGCGGATACACGACACCGCCCGTCGCCCCAGCCGCCTCGGCCCAGCGACCGCTGGGGAAGCTCGCGCAGCCGCTCTCGTCCTCGTCGCCGTTGAACACGAACACGGCCACGTCCGGCGCGGTGGCCCGTAGATCGGCCAGCAGGTCAGCGACCGGGGTGAGCGCCTCGGGCCGCAGATAGCAGTCGTCTTGGGAGGCGCCATCCAGTGCTCCGTCGTGGGAGCAGTCTTCCTCGTCGGTGACGCCCACCACCCGCAGCGGCACCCCTCGCCGCCAGGTCCCGCTCGTCGCCGCCGCCAGTGCTGTAGCGAGGCCCTGCTCCTGGTCCGACCCCTTCACCCCGACGGCCAGTCGGTCCACGAGGGCGTCCACCCGCCCGGGTCCGAGGGCGTCGCCCCCCACCAGGTCGCCGGAGGTGGTCGTGACCACCGCATACACGGCGTCGACGCCACGCAGGGCCACCTCCTCCGTCAGAGCCGAGACCTGCTGCCGGACCAGGTCCTGGGCGCCGGCCATGGACGCCGAGTCGTCGACCACGAAGAGCACGTCCACAGCGGTGGCCGAGGGGGCATCGTCGTCGTCGTCTCCCGGCGCGGGCGTCGTGCGCGTGGTGGTGTCGTCGTCGTCGTCCCCTGCCGCGCTGTCGCCGGCGGCACCCTTGTCGTCTGTCGCCCCGCCACACGCAGCCACGAGCAAGACCGCTGCGAACCACCACCTCATGACACCTCCACGGACCGTAGCGGCTATAGCGCGAACCACTCCTCGCCCCGACGAAGGCACCGATGCTCGACAAAATCGTCCTCGGCCTCCTCCACGACCAGCCCCACACGGCCTACTCCCTGCAGCGCACGATGGAGCAGTCCACCGGGTTCTTCTACTCGTCCAGCTCCGGCGCCCTTCACCCGGCACTGCGCAAGCTCGTGGCCCGCGGGGAGGTGCAGCGGGACGACGTGGCGGGGAGCGCCCGGGGCAAGGTGCAGTACACCCTGACCGACGCCGGTCGAGAGACCTTCCAGCAGTGGCTGGGCTCGCCCTTGGGCGTTGGCCGGGTGAGGGAGGCCGCGCTGGTTCGCCTGTTCTTCCTGGGCCACCTGCCCCAGCCCACACGCCGTGCGGTCCTCGATGGCTATCGCCGGGAGCTCCACGAGCAGCTCGCCGTCCTCGACGCCCTCTACGCCGAGACCGACGCCGCCTTGCAGGACACGGACCCCAGCGACCTGCTCAGCTTCCGCTTCGAGACCCTCCGCTACGGGCGAGACTTCTTCCAGTTCACGACGCGCTGGTACGACGACCTGGGCCGCCGAGACGACGACGCCTGAGCGTCCCCGACCCCGGCGGCCTCGCCAGAGGAGCATCCCGACACTATATGTCTAGTAGACATATTCAAAGAGATCGCCATGCTCGCTCGGCTCACGGCCCTCGTGGCGCTGCTCACCGGCTGTGGTGCCGCGGAGCCCCCCCTCGGGCCCCACGCCATCGGCCGCGACGCAGTGGACGTCGAGCTCGCCGGAGGTACGCGGCTGGCCCTCGAGCTGTACTACCCGGCGGACCCCGCCGACACGGGCGCCCCCGACTACCTGCTCACCCCCGCGCTTCAGGCCGGCATGAGCCAGCACCTCGGCATCCCGACCCTGGCCCTGCCGCTGTCCGAGACCACCCGCGGCCGCCGCGGCGTGGCGCCGGTTCCCGGGCCCCACCCCCTCGTCATCTTCCAGCACGGCTACCTCTCCTTCGCCCGGCAGAACACCAAGCAGCTGGAGCACCTCGCCAGCCACGGCATCGTGGTGGCCTCCGTGAGCCACCCCGGCGACAGCCTCGCCACCGAGTACACCAACGCCACCGTCGTGCCCTTCGACCCCGCCGACCCCGCCTTCATGGCCCTCAGCGCCTACGACGGGCCCGCTATGAAGCGCTACGCCACCACCCTCGCCGACCGCTTCGAGGGTCTACGTGCCGCCGAGACCGATGCGCAGTGGCTGCGGGCCCGGGACCAGCTCCAGGCCACCGGAGCCCTGGCCCCCACCGCCGATGTCGCCCAGCGCTGGGTGCAGCACACAGTCGAGCTCCTCCAGGCCCTCGACCGATACCCCGAGCCCCACCCGGTGCTCGCCACGGTCGATCGGTCGCGTGTCGGGCTGATGGGCCACTCCCTCGGGGGCGCCGTCTCGGTCGCCTCGGCGCAGCGCCTGGCCGCGGAGGGGCGCCCGGTCCAGGCCGTGGTGAACCTCGACGGGCCCCCGCTGGTCTGGGAGTCCGAGGGGCTCGACGTCGGTGCCCCCGCACTCTTCCTGCACGGCCACGAGACCGTGCTGAGCGGCGTGCCCGTCAGCAACCAGGGGCTGAACAGCCGCCTCGTGCGCACGGGCGGTGGCTGGGTCGCCGAGTGTACCGGGGCGGGGCACGACAACTTCACCGACCTCACCTACGTGCCGCTGTACGGGCTCCTCCGCCCCGATGCGATGGGGTCGGTCGACGGCGCCGCCTTTGGCCAGTGGATGAACGAGCTCACCGCGCACTTCTTCGCCGTGCAGCTCTCCGGCGAGTCCGCCGCTCCCCCGAGCCACGACGGGGTCACCCTCAGCGTGCACACGCCAGCGCGAGCACGACCAGCGCGCCGTAGTACAGCGGCAGGCCCACCGCCCGGTTGACGAAGCCCGTGGTCACGAAGCGCTCCCGGGCCACGCACAGATCCGACAGCCAGAACAGCGTCGCGCCGAGGAGAAGGCCCAGCCCGCTCCCGCTGCCGACCACGCCCGTGGTGCCGGCCGCCAGCGCCACCATCGTACAGATGATCAGCACGTAGGCTGGCACAGCGACCCGCATGACGCCGGCCACGTGAGGCCATAGCCAACGAAGGACCACGCCGCCCAGGGGCAGGAGCAGGACCGCCGTGGCCGCAGCCCGCACCGGGTCGATGCCGCGCTGGGCGAATGCCACCGCGAAGCCCACGTGGCCCAGGGCAAAGGCCACGATCCCCGCCAAGAAGGCCCGCCGGTCCTTCGGGATCAACAGCACATCGCCCCACCAGCACCCGACGAAGCCGGCCAGCATGGCGCCCCCCCATGGCTGCTCCAGGGCGCCCACCTGCCAACCCAGCACCACGAAGCAGGTGCTCGCCAGGGGCTTGGTGAGCCAGCGGCCCCGCAGGTCTTGTCGATGCTCGGCGACCAAGAGGCCTGCCACGGCCGCGACGAGGGCGAGGACGATGGCGCCGGTCAGAGGGTTCACGAGCTCTCCATCCGCCGCTTCTACCCTCGTCTCCTCCCCGGGTCGACGACATCCGGTGACGAAACACAACGCCTCCCGCGTCGTAGGGCGCAGCAGAGACGAGGAGGCCCATTTGGACCATGCATTGCCCCCGCCGGGGGCCCAGGAGACGTCCGTCCCGCCACGGGCGCGTGCCCGCCCGACCCCCCGCCAACCCCCACGGACAGAGCGGCGCCGCGACACCGTGCTGCTGCTGCTGCTGACCCTGCTGAACCTCGGCAGCGCCTACACCACGCTCCTCGGGGGCCGACAGGTCCTCCCGTGGCCCATGAGCGACGTCCTGGGCGTGACCATCCAGGGCATGCTCTTCCTCACCCTGGCCGGCTTCGCCGTGAAGCACGCACCCATCCGTCGCGGCCTGGTCATCGTCGTCTTTGCGGCAGCCAGCATCTATACCAGCTTCTTCACCTACTACGACCAGCTCGCCGGCGACGCGAACGCCGCCACCGACCTCGACCGCGCCCACCAGGCCCACGCCACCTTCATCGATGCCCTCTGGCAGCCCGCGGCCACCCAGGTCGCCCGCGTGGAGCAGCGAGCGGCCGAGCTCCAGGCCCTCGCCGAGCGCGAAGCCGACCAGGGCGTGACCAGCGGGCAGCGAGGCTTCGGCCCGGTCGCGCGGGGCTATGCCGAGGAGGCCCGGGCCCAGGAAGCCGAGGCGGCCCGCCTCCACGTCGACCTCGATCGACTGCAGCCCGCGTTCACCTTCTCCCTCGACGGGCTCGACGCCGAGGCCATCTACGCCGCCGACCTCGCGGCCTGGCAGGCCACCCCCACCGACTGGAAGGCCCACGTGCCGGCCCCGACCCGCGGTGCCTACAAAGACCTCGAGCAAGAGGTCCAGCTGCTCACGCCCTACTGGAAGGTGAAGCGAGGGGAGGTGCCCGCCACCGCCGCTCTGCTCCTCGCCCTCCTGGTCGACGGGCTCGCCGTGCTGCTCGGCACGGCCATCCATGGGGGCGGTCGGCCCGTGATCGAGCGCTTCTCCCGCACCGCCGCCGACACCATCGGCACCGCCCGGGCCGGCTCCGAGCGCGTACGGCAGGCGTGGCTTCGGGACCCCCGTCGCCCGGAGGCCGACAGCGCCATGGACGACGC